>Ga0208917_1001161_pt1 | contig 13229 bp, 7 predicted proteins | sample DEB08_DNA_10_FD_185500 | JGI IMG/M metagenome (GOLD analysis project Ga0208917, IMG submission 185500) | Aqueous microbial communities from the Delaware River and Bay under freshwater to marine salinity gradient to study organic matter... | ecosystem: Environmental > Aquatic > Marine > Coastal ...
TTGTTGACGGTCCTGCTGGTGCTGATAGACATGTAGAAATTCCACGTGCTATTAACGTTGGAGCTTTCTCTATGGCTCATCAAAAAGCCCCACAGAAGGTTATCGTTGCAACTGAATTTAAAGTACTCAAGCCAAAGTCTGTACAATCAACAAACCAATTCTTGGACATGTTCAGAATTGTTGATAATACAAACGATAGCGAAGTATTCGACATTAACTAAAAATAATAATTATGGATAAGAATGGAGGTCGGCGTGGCTGACAATTATAAAGATTTCGACGCACTTGTAACAAATAGTGATGAGAAATTAGAATTTACAATGGGGGGTAAAGCATACTCTTTACCTGCACAGATACCAGCTAGAGTTATTTTAACTCAAATGAGATTTATGGATGAAACAGGCGTAGTGCCAACATCTGTAATTCCTGAATGGTTGGATGCTCTTTTAGGAAAAGATGTACTAGAAGAGTTGATTACGAATGGGGCGACATGGCCTCAATTAGAAGAACTTCTTACATGGCTACTAGAAAAATATGGTATTAGTAGTGATGAAGAATTAGAATCTGCAAATGAAGAAGGTGATGATAGCCCAAAATAAGTTTCTCCTTTAGAGACATATTTTATAGATGGTCACCAATAGTAGCGGATTTTAAAAGATTCTATAATATTGATAACCCAGCGTCTCTAAATTGGAGAATATTTATGGTATATCTTTCGTACTTACCTGTAGATAAGTCTCAATTTTATCAACCTATTTATAATGCTGCTGTAAATGGAGAAGAGTATACAACTCCTGAAGATACTTCACAACCTCAAAAAGGTTGGTGGAAAAAGGAACTAGACAGAAGACGAGGAAGGAATAGACCTCGTACTACAATGTCATTAGAACAATTTATGAATGACATGAATCAAAGGTAATTATGGCTAATACAGCAGGTATAATAGACATCAAGCTAAGGGCTGGCTTCGACAAAGGAGCTATGAACGGTGCTGTACGTGACGTTGGTCGAAACATGCAAATGATGACCAACAGAATAAAGGAAGCACAGAAAGGAGTTCAACTTGCCACAGCAACTGCAATACTACCTTTAGGTGCTGCTTTAGCTGGAGCCTTTGCTTTTGGTGGTGCTGCCGCAGTAAGGTTTGAAGAACAATTTGCTGCTGTAAAGAAAACGTTAGATGTATCAGCAGAAGGTGCAGCTGCTGAAAAACAATTCAAGAATATTGCACTTCAATTAAGAAACTTAGCAAAATTTACACCTGCGAGCATATCTGAACTAACTCAGATAGCTGCCGTTGGTGGACAGTTAGGTATATCCGCAGATGAAATAGTAAAGTTTACAGACACAATACAAAAGCTCACAGTAGCTACAAACTTATCAGCAGAACAAGCTGCTTTATCATTAGCAAGATTACAAAAGATTACTGGTTTAGCTTCTGGAGATATAGACAACTTAGCATCTGTAATTGTCAAGTTAGGTAATAACTTTGCTACTACTGAATCTGAAATTATTACTGCCGCTACTCAGATTGCTACTGCTACTGCTGGTACTGCTACAGAATTCAACAATGCTGCAACTGACGCATTAGCATTTGCTACTGCATTAAGAGCTGTTGGTCAGCCAGCACAAGCTGGTGCCACAGCTATTATTAGACTTACTCAAGTAGTGGATAGACTTGTAAGTATTGGAGGAGCAGACTTAGAAACGGTAGCAGCTACAGCTGGAATGACATCTGAGGCATTTCAAGAATTATCGGCTATAGACCCAGCTTTAGGATTAACTAAATTTATTGAAGGTTTGGGTGACATAGAGAAATCAGGCGGAGATGCTATAGCAGTACTAGAACAAATAGGTCTAGGACAAATACGTACTAGAAGAGCAATCATGGCATTAAGTCGTGCTGAAGGTGACGGAGGTATGGGATTACTTGCTGAAGCATTAGGTATGGCTAATACAGAGTTTGCAGAAAATACTGCTTTACTTACTGAAGCAGAAAGAAGATATGAAACTGTAGCTTCTCAGGTAAAAGTTTTAAGAAACATAGTAAACGAAGCAGGTATAACTTTTGGTGAAAAATTCTTACCTTCTATAAATAATGTTGTTCAAGCTTTGGCTAATGTTTTAACATCTGTCACTGACTTTGACAAAAGAGTTAAAGGTTTGCGTAATATAGGAATACCACTTACTGCGTTGGGAGCAACTGTTTATGGTGTAGTTACTGCTTTCAAAGCTATGACTGCTGGTACTTTAGAATATGCCGCTGCAACAAATATGGCTCGTTCTGGTGTAACTGGACTTACTGACGCACAAAATGCAATGCTTTTCCAATCACAAAGTAAAGGAATGGGAGGGTTGATGTTCAATCGTATGGGTGGTATTAAAACTGGTTTTGCTGGTCAGCAAGATATACAAGTTCCTATTACTAGAGGCCCTTTTGCTATAGGTCAAGCTGGTGAAGGATTACTAAAAGAAACCGTTACTGTACAATCTACAAGATTAAGTAAGTCATTTTTACAAACCAATGACGCTTTGAAAAAACTTGCTAAAAGTGCTGGAACAAACAGAATACAATTTTTAAGACAGAACTTAGCTTTTAGAGATTCTGGAAGATTTTTAGAAAATATTACTAACGCTATTAAAAATTACAATGCTACTTCTGGTCAAACAATTCTATTAACAAATCAGCTTAGAGGTGGAATGATGGGTCTTGCACAAGCTGCTAGGGCAGTAGGTGTAGCAATAAAAGGTGTAGGTCTCGCAATAGGAAAAGCTTTAGTATTCATGGGAGCATTTCAATTAATATTCAGTGCTATAGAAAGAATTGGTGCTAGAAGAAGAAGCATGGATGAGTTTGCAAATAATATGAATTCATTAACAGAAAGTTTTATAGAGTTAGAAAAGTCAAGAACACAACTAGAAGCATTGGGTAATCTTAGAGAAAATTTGATTGGTGATGGCGCAGATGCAAAGACTATCGAAGCAGTAGAAGAAAAAATAGAATCATTAAGTAAATCTGTAAGAGGTATGCAAGCTGCTTTCAAATTGTCTGCTGGTGCTAATTTAGAAACTTTAGTATTTGGTCAGAAAGGTGGTAAAGGTTTAGAGAATAGACTTGAAAATGTTGCAGAAGATTTTGGTTTAGACAAAGATGAATTAGAAAAGCAAATCTTTGGGGGTTTAAGTGAATTAGTCACAGATGTTGCATCAGGTAAAAAAACCACTGTTGGTGATTTAATTCAATCTGTACTGAGCACAGACTTTGGAGATGAAGAAATTAATAGAGCACTTACTAATATTGAGGAATCATTTGGATTACTTAATGCAATGCAATCAGGAGCTACAGTACCATTCCTCACTGGAGATATAGACATAGACGCTGGTCAAATAGATGAAGTAAATAGTATTCTTCGACTTTATAAAGATGTTTTTGATATAGTACTAGACGATAAAATTATGAATTTAGCAGATAGTGACATCATAAAAGATTCAGCGATACTACTTCAAGGCAAAGCTAAATTTTTAAACGATGTTCAAGAACTATTAATAACTAGGGGTGCTATTACAGAAGCACAAAAAATCGATGCAACAAATGCACAAAATTTTGAAAGAGCACAGGCTTTAGTTATGAGAAATCTTGCCGAAGAAACTGGAACTGTCGAGGAAGTTATGGGAGACATGAATGAAGAATTTATGAATTCAGAAATAGCTATTCAATCACTATCAGAGGCAATTGACGAGTCTCTATCTCAGTCATTAGAAAATGCAATAAACGGAATGCAACAATTACCAGAAGCAGCAAGAATTACTGCTATTGAATTTTCTAAAAACTTAGTAGAAAATCTTAAGATACAAGAACAGTTTGAAAAAGGAATACTAGAACTATCAGAAGTTTCTCCATTAGTAGCTAGACAATTAGCATCAATAGGACCTGAAGCAATGAATGTTCTTAATGACTTTTTAGCAGCACCTATGATGGCAGGTTCATTAGAAGAACAACTATCTAAAGTTGTGGGACCTGAACTTGCTCAACAAGCTGCCAAGATGATTAAAGATAATAAAAATGAATTTGAAGAAGCTGGTGAAGACTTAGGAGATGGAATAGTAAAAGGTGTTAAGGATAAAGCACCTGAATTAACTCAAACATTTACAGGCGTTATAGACGATGCAATACAGGAGATACTAAATAAATATGGAATCAAATCTCCATCTGAATGGACAAGAAAAAATATTGGACATGCTTTAATTGATGGAATAATTCTAGGTATTCACGATAGACAATCAATGCTAGCTAAAGAATCATCTAATGCATTAATGGGATTATTTAGTGGATATAGAGATGACTTAAGAATTTATACAGATTTCAAAGATGCACAAAGAGGTATAATACAATCACAAAGAGCGGAGCTACAAGCACAAATAGCCTTAAATTCTGCTCGTAGAGATGCTGCTTCTTTCAACGACAGATATCTTAAAGCTCAAAAAGAACTAGCAGAACTTGAAATATCAGGTAGAAAAGGTGTTATAACTCTTGATGAAGAAATTAGTTTACTTAGAAAAAAAATATCTTTAGAAGATAAAATCAAGAAAGCAGGTGGTAACAAATCTGCTCAAGAACTACTAGAAATACAGAGAGCCGAAGAAAATATACAAGACTTACGCGCTATGGGTGCTAAAGGAGTTATCAGTAATCTCGAGCTTCAAGCGGCGGAAGAAAGATTAGCAGCTTTGAAAGGTGAAGACATAACAGAAGATGATAGAAAATTAGCAATTTTAGAATTGACTGCTACCGAGAGAGATTTAACTAAAGCAAGAGAAGAAGCTTTAGAAACAGATGATGCCTTGATTAGCGCAAGACAGACAGTAATAGACTTAGAAAATGAAAAACTATTACTTGATAGCAATTTGAAAATATCAGAAGATAATATGGCTTCCGCAAAAGAAAGAACAGTAGATGCACAACTTAAATACAATGAGGCACTAGCTACTCTTAATCAAGAAATAGCTTACGACGGAGAGTTTTTAAATAATCTATCCAATATTGAAGCTACATATGGTGGTATATCTGGTGCTGTGAATGAAGTTATAGCAGCACAAAACACATTATTAACAACCGTTCTTTCAACTACCCCACAAATTAAAGAAGCACTAGCTGAGACTCTTGGACAACTCAAAGGTGGTGTTATGGAAATGGGTATATACATGGCTACCTTAACTAACTTTATGGGTTCAGGAGAATACAATACTTTCATGAATGCCTTAAGTGACCAATCAGGTAAATCAACTACAGCAGGTACTTTTGACTCTGGAACTTTCCAAAATTTTCATACAAACTTTAGAGACTATTTCAATTCACTTATGCCCACAGAACCATTTGTTCTACCTGATTATGGTATGGGTGGAAGGGTTAAGAAATATAAATATGGTGGTCGTGGAGACCCAATGACTCGTGCTCTTGTTGGTGAGTATGGACCAGAAGAAGTGAAGTTTATTCCTGGAAATGGATTTATGGTAAAACCTTTAGGTACTGGAAAATCTGGTACAGTAGTAAATAACTTAAATGTAAATGTTACTGGAGTTCCTTCAGACCCAATATCTGCAAGAAAGGCGGCGGTTCAAATTAGTAAAGCACTAAAGAAGTTAGATAAAGAAGGTTCATCTGGTACAGGTCTTAGGAGAAATTAGTGGCACATCAAGTTCACATAGGTAGATTAGATATCACTTCTCCTGCATCATTAGATTTTTCTGGTGGTGGTGGAGATAGGCAATTAAGAATACAAGGCAAGATTTCTGAAACAGATTTAGACACAGTCAAATATATTAGAGATGAATTAGTTTCTATGGCACAAGCTGGAGTATATGTTCCTTTTAGATACGATGGCGATTCAACTTTTGATGGCTACGTTTACTTAACTGATAGCTCAGTAGATATTTCAAGATATTCAATGGGTGGATTTAATTACTCATTAGATATGGAATATTTAGGAAAGGTTGGTGAAGTTGTAAAAGAGTCTGTGTTAACAGGAAAGCTTTTAGATAATGCGCACTCTATTACATCTACATCACAACAGTTTCATAGTCCACCAGGAAATCATTACAATTACTTTCACCAAAGTAACCCAACAGATGGCACTAGAGTTGCTGGAGATTTAACTACAGCTACTGCTAGCGATACAGTTACAATGAGAATAAAAAGAGATAATAATCTTAGAGGAAGTAATGCACAGTTTCATGTTGACCCAGCAGATTTTTATAAAGGCTCTGTCAGGATAACTACTGACTCTCAAGTAAGAAATGGCTTAGCATCTCCTAATGTGTCAGCTGGTGCAATACTTGAAAATGGAATTGTAAAAATTAGAGTTGGCTCAAATACTACACAATCAAGAATTGTTTCTTATTTATGGGATACAACTAGCTATGGTAGTGAAACAGAGTGGGCAATACACAGAGGAACACCATCTGGTTCTAATCAGCTAGCTACTGAATTTAGAGGTTGGAAGACTATACAAATATTAAGAAACACTCCAGAGCTTGGAATTATTAGACTAACTTCTCACTATCAAGCTAGTGGTCAAGATAGACTTACATTAGACATTTCTTTAAGAAGAGGTGCTCACCATGCTTCATTGATATTAAATCAATCACCTATAAGTTCAAGATTAAATATAAGTTTAAGTGAAGACCCTTCATCTGATGCAGACACTGCAACAGGTTATATAAAAGCAGGTGCAGTTGATGATGATGGTAACAAATGGTTACTTGGTTCACCTTCTTCATTTACAGAAGATTTAGTCAGAGGTTTAATTTATCCTACTTCTGGTGGTACACAGTTCAAAGCTTTTATAGGATATGAATTATATGAATCAGACTTATCAGTGTTCTCACAAAATACAGGTGACAGCGTAAGAGACCAATACTTAGATAATGTATCTGAATATTGTAAGGTGGTGAAAGCATGAGCGTAACCGAAAAGTTGATGGCCCCTGGAGTCTTCAATGTATCTTTAGATATAAACCTTGTACCTAACTCTATTATAAATAGCGTTGAACCATGGGAACATGTAGTCATTATGCCAGCAAGAGTTTCAGAAGATGAGTTAGATGATTCTTCTATGCTTAGTAGTGCAGAGTATGTTGGTATTATTAATCAGCTTTCTATAGAGGAAGAAACAGTAGAAATAGAAGGTGCTGGTTTAGTTTCATACTTAGGTGATAACGATACTAGAGGATTGCCTGTCGCAGAGAAAGGTGGGTTATCAGCTAAAAGGTCTTATCAAGAAAAAACATTATCTTATGTTTTAGATAATGATACTGGTTCACCATTTGGATTACTTAGAGAAGGAACAGAAGGAAAGAAAAGAGCTATTAGAGCGGGAACAATTACTAACCCTACCAAACAAAACACAAAACTTTTAATGAACTTTGAAGGCATAGATGGTGCCACAACAACAACAGATGGTTCTGATACAGATAATACATTTACATTTTTAGATAATGCCGAAATATCTACAGATGAAAGCAAATATGGAAGTAGCTCTCTATATCTATCTGGTGAATCAGACCATGTATTAATTGATTACAAAGATGAATTAAATTTAGATGATAGAGATTTTACAATCGAATGGTGGGAGTATAGGTTAACTCCGTGATAGTATGCCACAATTTGATTTAACTAACGCAAGCTTATCTGCATCAGGCTTAACTAAAATAAAAGATGCTGAAAAGTTTATACCATTCGTATATGATGATGGCTATCCAATAATATCTGTAACAGGTGTTGACTATGAAGATAATGATTCTAAACCACCTTCTGCTTCAACGAATTACATATCTGAATTTTACGGAAGAGTTCCTTATGAACCTGGTTTTCATACAAAGATAAGAGGAACATTAACAATTGGTTACGGTACAACCTTTGATGGTAAACCATTAAAAGATAATTTATATCATCAAGTTTATACAGACGGTATAGACATTGGTGGAACTACATATACTTTTCCTGCTGAGTTTACAGAAGCACATGCTACAAACTCTACTGGTGGTTTCTTTAAAGACAGTGGAGGTACTCAACAAACTGGTAAAGCAATAAGGATTAAATATACAGGTGATGATTCCTCTGATAGTAATATGGTATTCTCTGAATCTTTAGCTGAAGATTTACTTGAAGATAAATTAGTAGCATCTGTCGCAAAAGTTAAGTCGGTGTTTAGTGGACATGAAGATTCGTTTCCTTATGACACAACTTTAGCTCAACAACATTTTGATATGATGGTTAGTCTTTGCTTTCATCAAGGAACAGATAGCTTTGAATATTCATACTTTGTTTCTTTGTATAAGAATGTTGATGGAACTTCTGTAAGTGCTATTGCAGACTTAACTGCTTATAATGACGCAGCATACGCAATAATGTGGTTAGCATCTGTTGGTTACGATGGAACGTATTACTGGGTTCAACCTCAAATAGATAGAAGAAATAATGATATTGATGAACTAGTAGGAACAGACGCTTCAAGAACATTCCCTACTGGACTCAATCCTTTAAATGACCCAGACTGGTATCAAGGTGTAGAAATATCTACTGACTACTTTTCTGATATTAAAAACACTGACTTTGGTTTAGATGGTTCATTAGGTGCATTTAATTCAAGTAAGAGAACTATAGTAAGTGAAGAAACATTAGATGCTATAACTCCTTCTGTTGATTTTCACACAGGACCATTGTCTGCTTTAAAGCAAGTTGATACTGGAATTGACTTTGCAGATATTTATACAGGTAATAGGTCTATATACGATAGCGAACCAGGAAGTTCAACATTCTATCAGAACGACCCTCTGTATCAAAAATACTATTCAAAGTTTTGGCAACCGAATGAAAAGTTTTATCATGGAAACCAAGTTTCAGCTTCACCTAGAAGTGCAACAAAACATGGTGCAGTATTTGCAACTAATCCCGATGGACAAACTCCTGCATTCATATTAGGTCTGAATGAAGATGGAAGTGGAACTTCTAAAGTGTATATGCGTAGTACGCTCGGACAAAGCTCTATATCAAACAATGTTGATTCTGGTATATGGGATATTGCTGATGGTAAATCATTAGGAACGATTGACTATGGTCAATGGAATCACTTTGCAATTACTAGAAGTGGTAATGTATTTAGAACATTTAAAAATGGAACTAAGGTTTCTCAATGGACATCTAACAAAGCTTTAACAAGAAATACTAGAGATGGAACTCTTAAATTTTCAATAGGTAGGTCACAGGGAGCTGATTACTTTTATGGATATATTGATGATTTTAGAATTACTAAAGGCTCTGCGTTATATACAGAGGATTTTACAGCACCTTCATCAACACTAAGTACAACAAGTACTACTGGTCTTTATAATGGTGACCATTATGTTGAGTCTGTTTATTCTGCAATAAATAAAGTATCAGAACAATTAGGTACAGAATATAAAATAAATACTGATGCCACATTAGATGCTGGCCTTAAAGAAGTATTATTTGAAGGACATGGTTCAGATGAACCACCTGCAATTATAGTTAGAGACACATCAGGTGAAGACCCAGCAATAGTTGGTTTAATACCTGAATCTATTACATCTACATTCGACGCGGAAGACTATGTTTCTGGTGTAGAGTTATTAACACAAGCTGAAGGTTCTTCTCAATCAGCAGACCACGCAGAAGCTTTTGATGAAAATACACCTTACAGAGATTTATATGGTGCTCCTTTAGAGAGGGTACAGTTCGTAGGTGAGAACGATATACCTAATGTGCAAAGACAATCTAGAGCACAAGCTTATCTCAATGAACTAAAGAAAATTAAAAAGAGTTTAAGTTTATCACTTGAACAATACGAGATTCAAGGTGACTTCAATATTGGTGACATGATATATGTCTATGACCCAGAGATTAAGTTTGAAGATACAGAAGCAAAAAGAATAGAAGATGGTAGAAGTTCTTTACATGAAGTTGCATATCGTGGTCAAATCATCAATCCTGAGAAAATAAGAATAACTGGTATTACATGGCCTGTTAAAGACGGGTATGGAGTTTATCTAAGAAAGGTAAGAACTACTGCACCTTATAGAGTTGAATACATTGACTTAACAGATTATGTATCTTGGGAATCAGGGAACACACAGCTAGACATTGGTGACCTAGACAAACGATTAGGAGAAGATTTAAGATTTAGTTCTGCTGTTACAGGTATTACTACTGGTAACAGACAATATGCACCACTTAGACCTAAGCATCCTGACACAGGAGTTGAAGGAGATTTAAAACTTACATCTGCAACACTTCAAGATGCACAAGGTCAAGACAATGCAATAATATTTGTTGAATGGGAAGAACCAACGTACGATAATGGGACTCCTATACAAAATGGTTTACAGTATCAAATTCAATGGAAACCTACTAATAGTTCTGGTGAATACCAGTCTTCATTTGTTAACTGGAATACAGATAACAACTTTACAATAGAAGGATTACAATTAGCAACTAACTACACAGTTAGAGTTTCACCAATACTGACTAACGCTAATACGTCTGACACACCAGCAACTGGAACTATAACAACAGCTATTGATACTGCTGCACCTTCTAAACCTGGTCCTGCTAATACCGTTGCGGCAGGTGCATTAAGAGTTCAGATTATTCACAACCTAGGTAGAGCTGAAGATGATGATGGAAACCCTATAGCTTCTATAGTTGATTACACATTACAAAGAGATACACATCATTTAAATGTTTACGCTTCTACAACTTCTGGCTTTTCATTGTCTACACAAAATGATAAAGAACAATATTTAGTAGGAGAATTATTAGTTGGTGCTTCTTCGATAAGAAATCAAATACCTGTAATTGGAGAAGTTCAAGTTGCGAATGGTGATACACATTACTGGAGATTTACAGCAGTAGATAATGCTGGTAATGAGTCTGACCCTTCCGATGAACAATCAGCTAATGGTAACTTAGTAGCTACTGCGAATATATCTGATGCTGCTATAACAACTGCTAAGATACAAAATCTTGCTGTAACGGATGCAAAGATAGACACACTTACTGCTGGAAAGATTACTGCTGGAACTATTGCAGGTCAAGAAATAATTGTTGGAACTAATACATCAGATAGTGCTGTTATCAAATCAAGTAACTATTTTTCTGGTTCCGCTGGTTGGAAAATAGATTCTGATGGTACAGCTGAATTTGAATCAGGAAACTTTAGAGGAGATATCACAGGTGCTAGTGGAACATTTTCAGGTGATTTAAGTGCAGCTGGAGGAGACTTTAGTGGAGATATTTCTGGTGCTAGTGGTACATTCACTGGTGATTTATCTGGTTCAAATATTTCTGGCGGAACTATTGATATTGGTGGAAGTGATAGTACAAGCTTTCATGTTGATGCTGATGGTAATATGTGGCTTGGTGCTGGTAGTTATGCTGCTGCTCCTTTTAAAGTTTCTAATGCAGGTGATTTAACAGCTACAAGTGTTACCGCTTCTGATGTATTCGTCACAGGAGTATCAATTACTCCAAGTACGACTACTTCTGCAATTGTTATGGACGATACTTCTAGAGCAGATGCAAGATTTTATATGGGTAGCTCTGGTAAATTACAAACATCTAATAATGGTTCAGGAAGAATAGAGATGTTTGAGTCAGGTTCTCTTGGACAAATGTATTTTTATAATAGTTCAGCAACTGTCTTTACTATGGCTCACGATGGTATAAATAAAATGCAGTTAGTTGCAGGATTAGGCCAAAGTTTAGAATTGTCTGCAACTGGTGGTGGCATGTATTTTCTTGGAGAAAATAAATATTTTAGAGATAGTTTAGGAATTGACGCAGGAAAATTATGGCTTTGGAATGGTAGCAGTTATGAAAAAGGTAACAATGAAGTATTAGGTACAGACAGTGATGGTAACTTAGAATGGACAACTGTTGCTTCAAGTCCAGTAACAAGTATTTCTGGTGCTGGAGAAATTACTGTTACAGAATCTAGTGGTGCATATACAATAGAACACGCAGATTCTGACCACAATACTAGCTTTGCATCTTTGACTAGCTATATAAGTCATGTTGGAAGCACTAGCGCTCATAGTTATAGTCCTATATCTATAAATGGATTAACAATGCAACATGGGTATGGTATAACTTTTGTGGGTGGTTCTAATACCAGTGTCTCTACAACAAATACAAGTCCTTATGAAATAACAATATCCTCTAGTGGTGGAATCAGTTCTGCTGTACAGGGAATTAACGGAAACACTAGCTCACAACATTACTTTTCAACAAGTGGTACTGGTTTCTTTTCTAATTCAGATATGGATGGTAGTAGTAGTACTCATAGTTTTGCTTTTTCTTCCACAATGCCTAGTGCTGGCTCTATCACTACAGGACACCATTTTCCTAATGGAACTAAAAACCTAGGTGGTTTTGGTACTTATTGGGATTATGTCTATTACAACAACTTATCTGGTAGTTCTGATGAGAGGAGAAAAAATAGTATAGAAGATATAGATGTTGGCTTAGATTTTATAAATACTCTTCAACCAAGAAAATTCAAGTGGAATTTAGAAGAATCTTTAGAATGTGATACATGTACTTGTGAGGGAGAGGTGTTAAACGCAACTTGTGAAATGGAAAACTGTGAAGGAACAATTATTGACGCTTCTGCTGAAAAAGCTGATGACATTCAATATGGATTCATTGCTCAAGAAACATTACCACTTTTAGATGAAGACCTTGATTACCAATTAGTTCAATACAATACTGAAAGAGATGAATATACAATGAGCTATACAAGTATGATTGCACCATTAGTAAAAGCAGTACAAGAACTAAGCACACAGATTTCAGATTTAACTGCTAGAATCGAAGCGTTGGAGGGATAATGACGGATTTCACTAATCAAGACAAAATAAATCTATTAAGTAAAGAGATTGTTAACGCTAAAGAATTAATTTTTAGATGCGAATTAGATGAAGTAGATACAGAGCATGACATGTATGCTGCTTGGTCTGCTGAATTGCAAAAGCTAAATAATAAACTTACTTTATTAGAAAGTAAATTAGCTGAACTTGAAGGAGAGTAATGTCTGAAGATAATCAAAACAAAGACGAACTAAATATATCGTATAAGTTTATCGACCACAATTACAAAATAGCTTATGTTCTAAGAAGAATTGAAGATTTAGAAAGAGAGCATTTTGCATTAAT
>Ga0208917_1001169_pt1 | contig 13188 bp, 13 predicted proteins | sample DEB08_DNA_10_FD_185500 | JGI IMG/M metagenome (GOLD analysis project Ga0208917, IMG submission 185500) | Aqueous microbial communities from the Delaware River and Bay under freshwater to marine salinity gradient to study organic matter... | ecosystem: Environmental > Aquatic > Marine > Coastal ...
ATGAATACAAGCGGACGTTAGAACTTAAAGCAAAGGTTAACCCTAACTACTATCGAATTTATGTTTTAGGTCTTTGGGGCAGAGAAGACACCGAAAAACCTTTTATCTACAACTTCAACAGAGATAAGCATACGGGTAAGGTAGCAAGGGTAGATAAGGAATTAAGATTTAGCACCGACTTTAACTTTAATCCGTTTGTTACTATTGTAGGTCAGGCATGGTTTGATAAAGACGGTCATCACATCAGAATATTGAAAGAACACGCAATGGTCAATAAAGGGGTGTTAGATAAGATTGAGTTAATCAAGAACAGCTACACACAAAAGGATTTAGCTACTTGCCTTTGGACGGGAGACGCAACCCAACGTAAAAGAACGGTTGAACAGAATATAGTTAACGGCAAGAATTTACACGCATGGGAGCAAATAGATCGTGCATTTAATTTAAGAAGACGGTTGCAAGTTCCAAACGTAAACCCTAATGTAAGTACTTCAAGAGACGTTTGTAATTTCATCTTTGCGTTACATCCTGACATAATTATTGATGAGGGGTGTACCTTACTAATCAATGAAATACTCTATACAGAAGCCGATGACGAGGGAAAGATTAACAAGAAAAACAGAAACAAGGAAAGCCAAAAAGCCGATGCACTCGACTGTCTCCGCTATTACTTCAACACTTGGTGTCCTGATATTATGCAGCGACCCGAAAAGTATGGAATTAGATAAAAAAGCATTATCTTTGTAACCATGTACTGTGATAACCCGCATAAATCTTGCCCTATTGTTTCTTGTTACTCTAATATCTACGTTGGCAAAATAGCCGATGTAAGCACAACGGTAACGGTTCACATTGAAAATATGGCAACTGGAAGGGTGCAAATGGAAGATGTAACAAGCGATGCAGACGGGGTTATCTTGTTAAGCGGTGGCACTTACAGAAAGTTCTTAACGGGTTACGCAACGTATAAGCTAAGAATATTCAAAGCAGGTGTTCAGCAAGATATTACAATGTACACGGATGTTGATACCTTTGACACGGACACTTTCAATGCTATAACCTTTGGAACTTATCAAATCAGGCAATCAACGGGTGAAATGTATGCCGTTGCAACGCAGTATCTTTTTAAGTCTACATAATTTTTAACTAAACTAAAAACTAAACAAACATGGAAAATTTAAGGCAAAGGGCTATAAATGAGCTTAAAAGAATAGAAGAACAAGAAGCTGATTGGAATGTTGGATTTATACGTGAAATCCAAGTATGGGAATATATCGCAATGCAAATAAACTCAGCATCAGGTAAAGACCATGATTTTTGGTTATTGGTTATGGATATTCACAATGAAGGACGTGATAAGTACAAGAAATTAAAAACTAAACAAATATGATTACACTAATATTTTTGATAGTCCTATTCACGCAAGGACTTTTTTACTCAGCAAGTGAGGGGTATATTTTAGAAGGCTTAAGACGGTTTATTGCTACTAAGGTTTTTAAATTAAGCGAAACCTACCACAATAACAGTTATTTATACTTAGACACTTCAAGCACAACTTACACAATTAAGGACAACCTATTTAAACCCGTTTGGGGGTGCATACATTGCATGAATAGTTTCTGGGGTGTATTGATATGCTTAAGCTACGGGGCTTCTCTAATCGAGGCTATTGTATCAATTGTTGGTGCTGTTGGAGTTTCTTTTATTATTGAAAAGTTAGGGGAATGAAAGGAGTAATTAACTTACTGGCTAAGATACCAGCTTTCAGAAAGGCGGTGTTATTGTATGCATTTGATGTTCAGTACGGGGATAGTAAAGAGGAAGTTAAATTAGACTACCGTTTTACCACTTCAAGCGGAAAGAAGTATTATACTTACATCAAGCCTGACTTTATCCCAATTGCCAGGTGGAATGAAATAGAGACGAGATTAATGGAAATGAATTCACGGGTGAACAGAGAAACGTTATCAGAGTTTTCAAAGACTACAAAGGTAGCAGCCGAGCGTGGTGAGTTGCTAACGGTTGCCCGTTTAATGGGGGAGTTAGAGGAAAGAATAGATATGTTATATGACCCTCACGCACTTATCCGTATTATTTCAGCCTTATACATTCGGGAGGATCAGATAGAAAGCGCAGGGGTTTGGAATGATAGAATTGAGGATTCAAAGTTTGATGATATTAAGAAAGACTTGGAGTCTGGTTCATTGCTTTTTTTTTCGATAAGCGAAGACTTAAGGAATGTCTTGACGTTTTCGGATACATCGACTGGAGATTACGAGATATTCGAGAAAAGGCTACTGAACAATCAAATAAAACAAACGGAGGCTTTCGACCAGATGCTGAAGAAAATAAAAACGGCAATTTCAAAGTAAGGATTGCTAAGAGAATCTACGAGAAAGATAAGGAGTTAAGCGTTTTGAGTGGTGGTGTTCCAAGCGAGTACGATAAGTTAAGAACGGGAGACGTTGGAATGTATGTCGCGAGTGTGATAGGTTTTTATGAAAGGTAATGTTTTGGGTAAGGTTAGACGGGTAAAATTTGCCCGTCTTTTTTTGTATATTTGCGGACATGGCAGCCGTTGAAAAGATTTTACTGCAATTTGAAGCAGACATCCAAGATTTGAAGTCTGAGTTAGGCGATGTTAAGAAACAGTTAGGCAATGTTGAGAAGCAGACCGAGCAGACAGGTAGTAAAATCACCAACACGTTTAAGAACGTAGGAAAAGCGATTGCAGGGGCTTTTGCGATAAGAGAAGTAGTACAATTTGGTTTAGAAGCTGAAAAATTAGCACGACAAGCGGAAGGTGTAAAGAAAGCATTTGATAACATAGCGACAGCAGGGACACTTGAAAAGCTAAGAGCAGCTACTAAAGGAACGGTAAGCGACTTACAGTTAATGCAGAATGCTGTTAAAGCATCTAACTTCCAAATCCCTTTAGATCAGTTAGGTAAGTTATTTGCTTTTGCTCAACAACGAGCGAGGGAAACGGGCGAAAGTGTAGACTACTTAGTTGATAGTATTGTTTTAGGTATTGGTAGAAAGTCACCGTTAATTCTTGACAACTTGGGTATTAGTGCAGTTAGGTTACGTTCAGAGTTTAAGGGGTTAGGGGTTGAGACTGCTGAAGTTGGTGATGTTGCTGCTGCGGTTGGAAGGATTATAGACGAGGAAATGACTAAGGCAGGAGATACAACAACTGAGGCTGCTGACGCAGCAGACAGGGCAAAGGCTAACTTTGAAAACTTAAAGGTTGCAATAGGGCAACAGTTACTTCCAGCTTTAACAGCATTGAGAACTGGCTTTGCTGATTCGTTAGAGTGGATAGGCAGAAATTTTGGATTAATAAGGGAGGAAATATCTTTAACAACAGAGGAGCAAATAAAGCAATTAGATGTATCTGTTAAAGAGGTTGATGGGTTAAAGTCTTTGGTTGATAGATATGATGAATTAAGCAAGGAAGTAAATTTGACATCAGAACAAAAATCTGAAATGTCACGCATAACAACACAACTTACTTCTGAATTTGGAAGTTCTGCAATAGCAATAAATAGCGAAACTGGTGCTTATGAATTGAATAGAGAAGCTATATTAAAGCAAATACAGACAAGGGCTTTATTGAATAGCAACGAGGCACAGGCGTTACTAATGAAAAGGGCGCAACTTCAACTTGAAATAGATAGGGGGAAAGCTGTTTATGATATAAACGAAGCATTGTTAGCAAACAACCAACTACAAGGTCAGGCATTAGTTGATTTCCAAGTAAGTCAAGCAGCATACAAAGCAGCAAAAGATGAACTTGCATTACTTGATGAACAGCTTAGAAACATTGGTTTAGATTTAGAGTCACTTGTAATTCCTGCACTTAATAATACTTCGGGCGCACTTGGCACAACAACCAAAAAAGCGGAGAATTTATGGAGAACATTTTTTAGGGTTAAAACAGAACAGGAAACTTTAGCAATTGAGACAGCTGTTCTTAAAGAAGTGTTTGATGGTTTTCAGTTCACAATAGACAATACCACACAAGGTATTAAAGGAATGAGTGAGGCGTGGAAGGAGAACTACGAGCAGAATAAGAAGAATAGCGATGTTATAGATAATAGCATACTATACGCCATGCAGTTATCGGATGCAATGGGTATGCTACAAGGTTCTATATCTGACATAGCTGGTGAGCAAGGGAAATTCACTAACTTTTTGCAGTCTCTATCAATAGCTCAAATACTATTTTCAAGGTCGGTCGCTATTGCAAATGCTGTTGAGGCTGGTTCATTAAGCTTAAAACAACCTGGAGGGCTATTAAAATTCTTAGCTACTACAACTTTTATTATTTCTCAAATTACTGGATTTATTGGGGATAGCTTAAAAACAGTAAGAAGTCAGCAAGTTCCAGCTTATGCGGACGGTGTTGTAGATTTGAAGGGAGCAGGAACAGAAAGAAGTGACAGCATAGTAGCAAGATTAAGTAAAGGTGAAAGCGTAATTACTGCCAAAGGTACACGACAAGACAAGGGGCTTTTTGAGGCTGCTAATAAGTTAGAGTTGGAAAAGTACATAAATGCAAATTACATTCTACCTGCTTTGAAGGAAAAGCAAAAGAGTGAGGGTGCAATGTTTGACGATTATAGGCTTTATTTGACCATGATAAAGGGGCAAAATCAAGACAAGGAATTAAATAAAAAGTTAGTTAAGGTTTTAGGTCAAAGGGTTAACAAGAATAATAACTGGGCATGAGTTTAATAAGGGTTTATTTTGATGGTGTAGAAGTAGACGCTCCATCACAAGGGTTTTCTGTTAAACTTGAAAGAGATAAGGAAATACAAGGACTAATAAAAACCTTTGCTTTATCTGTTGAGTGGTTTGGTAGTGCTTACAATGCTCTTTATACAGCATTTCAAACAAATTCTATCTATGACTCAATATCTGTTATAGTTGAAAGGCTTTACGATGGTAGTTATGAGAAGGTTTTTGAGGGTATTATTTACGTCAATGATATTGAGTTTGATTTAAGTAGAAAGACAGCAACAACCGATATTCAAGACAGTTCTTTTTACGGAAAGATTAACAACAATAAAAGAATTAAAACTTTAATAAACACCACTAAAACAAAGAATATCGATTCAATGGGTGGTGCTACTGTAAGCCAAATAGACTTCTTTACTCCAAGCACGGGGGCTTTAGACTACCTTAACCGAGATAGCATAATGGTCTATGATGCGTTTGAAAGCATTATAGAGTTTATGAGCGATGGTAGTTTAACTTTTGATAGTTCCTTTTTTGATGCTGGGGGTGATGGTGCTAATTTAATAATAGCTACTGGAGCAAGTATAAGAGCAGACACGGGGCTTATCCCTACAATTAGCTTTTATGATTTGTTTACAGAGATGAGCAAGATTTACAACTTATCATTTACTATCAATTCTCCTTTTGTTAAACCTTCAATGCAGATTGAACCAACAGAGGATTTATTTAGCCTTCAAACGTCTTTAACTTTAAGCGATGTAAACGGGCTTAAAATGTCATTTGACAAAGACTTGTTTTATGGCATATTAGAGGTAGGCAGTAGCAAAACCCAAGATGATGATGCTGGTGCGTTTAGTTATCCTGACGGGGCTTTTTATGGTCACAAAGACGAGGAGTACCATTTATTGGGGCAAAGTAATATAGATGTTACTTTAGACTTGGTAAACGATTGGATAATAGATGCAAATGTTATTGAAGACGTTTTGGTTAACGGTGTTGATACTTACGATGATAATGTATTTATAGTTGAGACGGATGGAGTTCAAGCGATTGAATATGACATTTTTAATGTTGGCGGTACCCCAAAGTATTACAATGTAGGCTTAAACAATCAGAGTAAAACCGAAAGATGGTTAAAAGGTGTACCAAATTCAATAGCTGCTTTCTTGTCAAGTGGTGATCAAACATTTGAAGCTGAAAGGTCAGGTGTTCAGGTGATTGGAACGGGAACAACTACTTTACTTTTTAATACTGTTATTAGCGACCCTGGAACTAATTACACGGCTGGAACTGGTAGTTTTAGCGCACCTGCTGACGGTTCTTATAGCTTTGAGGCTAATATCCAAACCTTTGTAGCAGCAGCAACGGGAGCAACTACAAAGTATTTTTTAAGGCATTATGATTCAACGGGAACAACCTTGTATAATGAAGTAGAGTTTATGTCAATCTTCTACCCTGATGATCTTGATGACGGGGTTATTTTACCAAGTTATTTTGGTGCTGCTACTTTCTATATGTCTTCAACAGATATTTGTATTGTTGAAGTTGAGTTAACTGGGTCTGGTTCTACCTTTAATGTAGGAACTTTTAAGAGTTCGGGTAATTCTGTTGACGGGGGTATTTTTCAGTTTTACAATCCAGAAGAATTTAGAGCAATTGTGTTAAATTTTGATTATCCTTTAACTAAATCAGAATTTAATACTATATTTGAGAACCAAACCAAGAGAATAAAAATAACTCATTTTGGAGATACTCATTATGGATGGGTTAAATCAATAGATTGGGATATTATGACGGGTTTGGCTAATATTGAACTCTACACGAGTTACAATGTTTTTTCTTAAACTAAACAAAACGAAACATGAGCGATTACAAATTTAAGGTAGGTGACCGAGTGATGGTTAACTTTACAGACCCTAACAGATTTCAGGTAGGTGATATGGGGACGGTGCTTTACACAGACAGTAACCCTTTTTTTTCTGTTAAACTTGACAAATACAGCAAGAACCTTCATAACTGCATAAGGCTTTGTGAAAATGGTCATGGGTGGCATTTTAAGGAACACGAATTACAACTAATCGAAAGACCAAACAAAGACAATTACTTCGAGGAGCAGTCAGCAATTGACTATTTAAAGTCGTTAGGCTACACAATTACAAAGACATTTTTTTTGTTTATTTTTGTAGGTATGGCAGTAAGTTGTTTAGATAAGTCCGTTATTCCTTTTGATAGTTTAGATAATTGTGCAGATTGTTTCAATACCGATTATTGCACATTGGTTGAGCAAGGGGATGAAACCGAGTTAGAGTTTGGGTTAAGTCCTTTAAGAGGGGTTAGTGTTATTTCTGACTTTTCAGCTTTGGTAAGTTCAACAACAGACGGAACGACTGCAAACAAATTAGTTGATTCTGGGGCAACCTTTACAACAGATGGAATACTAATAGGTGCAATTGTTAAAAACACGACAGACGACACCTATGCAACTATTACGGCTATTGACGATGATAACACCTTGTCTTTAAGTGCAGACATTTTTATAAGTGGTGAAGACTACGCAATATTAAATTGGGTGTTTGGAGGGAGTGGGACATTAGGCACTAATTTAACGTGGGATGTTAACGCTGAATCTGTAACATATACTAACTTAGATTGTTACTTATCTAATCCTAATCTACAAACGGGCGCATATTATAGATTTAAGTATTCAGGCACAAGAACAGCAGGAACACAAAGACTATCCTTTACTAATGGCACAGGGTTACCCGCTACAACTTACGATCAGTTCGGTAATATTCCTTCAAATGAAGGTAGTGTAGTATTTTTTAAGGCGATTGGAACACAGTTTAGAATGGCTTCTTTAGTTCCTTTTACGAGTTCAACAATCACTTTAACTGCGGTTGAACTTGTCCCTATGTCTACAACAAGTTTTACGCTACAAGATTGCACAACGGGTTCAGTATTTTATACATCTGATGAAAATGATGTAGAGTACAACACTTTGGTTAAATATACGGACAATCCAGATGCAGGGTTTTACGGGAAAGTTACTTTAGATTGGGATAGCTACTCATTAAGTGACGGTTGTTATTGCCTTTGTGTTAAAGACGAAAGCGATATAACTAATAACTACGTTAAAAATGGAACATTCGCTAATACTAACTTTTGGGCATTTACAAATGTAGGGGCTTCGGGTTGGAATATTGCAACCAACGAACTTAACAAAGCCAAAGACGCAACGAGTGGAACGGACAAAGCTGAAACTACTTTAATAACTGCATTAGATGCTACTGAATGTTATGTGTTATCCTTTGATTTAAACAGCGACAACGGAAGTGAAGTAGAAGTGAGATATGATACTGCAACGGTAACGGATCAACTCTTAGAAACGGTTACAATCCCAATAGGAGCAAGTACAGCCGAAATAGACATAACGGGTTTAGATATTACGGTCTTGAAACTTTGGGCTGCTTCTGATGACGAGGAATTTAGCATAGATAACCTGGTTTTAGCAAAAGGTGCTGATTGTGTAAACTGCTCTTGTTTGTCTTCTTGTATCTCATTGAGCGCAAATCATGACAATACGATTATGCAAGGATGTAACCTTCTTTTAGAGGGTACTTGTGATAACAATGCTTTCGGGTTCAACTTTACAGACCTTTCTTTTACGCATAGATTAAGGGTAGTTGGTAAGATTAGGAACATGACATTTGAAACGGAAAGCGATTACTACCTAAAGAGCAACGGGGAAAAGGTTTTGATTTATGCAGATACGCAAGAGAATTTAGAGTTGCAAATCTTAGACCTTCCTGCTTATGTACATTCAGCAGTTAATATGATGCTACTTTGCGACACCTTTACCATTGACGGTGTGGAATATGTTAAGGTTGGTGAATACGCTCCTAACTGGAGGAAATCAAGCGCAAAAGCACCCGTAATTGTAACGATTGCAAAGGCTACTCAAAATAGATTTAACACTTTCTCATGAGTGGATTTGAGATAGGTAAGGTGCTTGAAAACACCTTAAAGAAGCGATTTAAGAAAGGTTCTGTTTTATTAGAGTTAGGTAGTGGCGAAGGAACACAACGTCTTTCAGAACACTTTGAAATGATGAGCGTGGAAAGTGAAAAGAAGTTTGTAGATAAGTACGACAGTATTTACATTCATGCACCAATTGACAAAAGAACTAATTGGTTTACGATTGAACCTTTGAAGTACTTAGGCTTTAATTACGATGCTATTCTAATTGATGCGCCAAGAGCGATTCCAGAAGATGCACGGTTAGGTTTTTTAGACAATATGGACTTATTTAATTTAGAAGTCCCTATATTTGTAGACGATACACACCGTCCAAGTGAAAATAAATTAGCGGTTGAATTATCCAAACGGTTAAAACGACCAATGACTAAATTTGAAGATGAAGGCAAATCGTTTATTATAATCTAACCTATGACAATTGATGTAGTAATGTTAGCTAAAGGGTCAAGCGGACATTTAAAGTCTATGACCCAACAAGCAATTAATTCAATCCATGCAAGTGAAAAAGAAATACAGTTTAATATTATCGTGGTTGAAACGGTAGAAGGTGTTACTTATAAAGGGTGTACGGTGGTGCATCCTGGAGGACAATTCAACTACAACAAGTTCACTAAAATAGGGGTTAATCATTTAGGAGATAGTGAGTATGTTTTATTCGTTAACAACGATGTTAAGGCTCATTACGACTTTGCTAAACATTTGGTAGACGGTTTGTTAATTTACGATAGTGTTTCTCCTTGCAATCCAATGATGCCTGAACACAATCGAATGAGGGGTGAGTATCACGAAGGTTTTACCATTTGGTCACCTGCTCGGTTTTGCGGTTGGGCTTTTATGGTTAAACGGTCTTTAATGGATGAAATAGGGGTAGATAGAATGTTTCCCGATGAGATAGAGGGATGGTATAGTGATAATTGGCTTTGTGATTTACTTCAATTAGAAGGCAAGAAACACGCTTTAGTTAGTAGGTCAAAGTTAGACCATTTGCAGAGTAAGACAATTACATCTTTAGACAAGACTGAACACGATCGAATTACAATAGGTCAAAAAAAGAATTACGACAAACTATTAGGAGGGTTAGAATGATAACAGCAATTTACTTAGTACACAACAGATTAGACTTCGTTAAAGAAAGTTTCCCAGCTTTCATGAGGGAATGTGATAACCACTTGGTTAAAAATGTCATGATTTATGACGATTTAAGTACAGACGGTTCAAGTGAGTTTATAATGGATTTGATTAAAGACGAAGTTAAATACTGTTACACAAGGCAGTTTATTAATTCGAGTTGGAAGCAGATTAACGCAACTTACCCAATTGCAGACGAATGGATTTTCAAAATGGATAACGATATTCTACCTCCAGAAGGCTACTTGCAGAACTTAATCGACATAGTAAACAAAGGTAGTAACATTGGTTTTATAGGTTACTACACGGGTCGGGAAATGAAGGAAGGAGGGGAGGAAGTTCAAGACGTTAGGCACATTGGAGGGGTTGGATTATTTAAGACAAGCGCAATCAAACATTTAGGAGGGGTTAAGCAGTCTATTTTACCTTCAGAGGCGAGGTTTCACGGATTCACAGCTTTACAAGAAAATTCTAAGTTTAGGAAGTGTTGGGTTAAAGACGGATGGGTAAAAGACTTATCCTTAATTAACGAGGAGAAACAGAATAAGTATGTCGAAATCGGTTATACAAGACCAGTAGTAAAATGATAAGCGAAGTTTACAACATGGATTGCATAGAGGGTATGAAACAATATCCTGACAAGCACTTTGATTTGGCGGTAGTTGACCCGCCTTATGGAATTGGTGCAGGTAACGTAAATTTTATAAACAGAAATACAGCCAATAAAAATGCAGAGAAATTTTATAGAGTAAATGATTGGGATAAAATAAGACCTGATAAAATTTACTTTGATGAGATTAGGCGAGTATCTAAAAATCAAATCGTGTGGGGTGGCAATTACTTTGTGGATTTAATGCAACCTGCAAGATGCTTTTTGGTTTGGGATAAAAAGACTGGTGATAATAGTTATGCTGATTGCGAAATGGCACTAACTTCTTTTGATGCTAATGCTAAAATTTATACAAAGCATTGGTTAGGTAGTAAAGCAAAAGACAATGATGGCAGGTTGCATCCAACACAAAAACCAATAGGATTATATGAATGGATTTATAAGCTATTTACAAAGGAAGAAGATTTGATTTTAGATACTCATTTAGGAAGCCAAAGTAGTAGGATTGCAGCTAACAAAGCAGGATTGGACTTTGTAGGGTTTGAAATAGACAAAGAATATTTTGAACAAGGTAATGAGCGATATAATAACTTCATCAGTCAATTAAGAATGTTTTGAAACTAAGCGTTTTAATCTGCAACACACACACAAGAGTTAAGAACTTCTTACCCGTTATTGTTGAGGAATTAACACGACAAGCAGAGGGAAAGGATGTTGAAGTACTTTGGTTAGGCGATAATAAAAAAAGGTCGTTAGGCGAGAAAAGAAACAACCTTATCGACTTAGCCAAAGGGGAGTATATTTGTTTTGTGGATGATGATGATAGGGTGAGTTACGATTATATTAGTCTGATCTTATCCAAGTTAGAAAAAAACCCTGATTTAGTTACCTTTCAGGCATACCGAAACCACAACGGCAAAAAGGATAGAATTGTTATGTACGATATGCGATACCCTAAAGACGAAAATAAAGTAGGTAGGTATCAACGAGTTCCAAATCATTTAATGGTTTGGAAGAAATCAAAGATAAAAGACATTAGGTTTATCCCTTCAAATTACGGGGAGGATTCAGATTGGGCGGTAAGGGTTAAGGCTCACGCAAATATAAAATTGGTTCAAGAGATTAAGAAAATTTTATACTTTTACGACTTCAACCAAGACCTTACAGAAACTCAAAAATTTTAGCTATATTTGCAAAGAGTGCAAAATGGAGGCTAAACCCAGAAGCCGATAAAGACGGGTTAATTATTTAATTGATTAATATGTCAGGCTTAAACTATTGTTTTACTGATTTGCCCGACCATGTTAGAACACAGTGCGCTGCGTGGCTACGTGGTGGTATAGATTCTGTTGCTATCATTGAAAGTGATGCTAACATTACTAACTATGCTTCCGCTTCTGCTTGGCAGACTGCTATTGATGCCGAAAAGGCTAAGATTGTACACGATGTTAAAGGTGAGTTCCCAGACGCTTCGGCTGTTACTGGAGACAATCCTATTGGTTGTGGAAATGATACAATCTTAGACGGTTTCGACTTTGTTTTGAATGTAATGGATTTTAACGTTTCTGCGGATAATGATAGCTTTTGGAGTACAATAAACGGAAGGCAGTTTTATATTGCTTTCAGATTGTGTAACGAAAGCGAAATATTAGTAGTTGAATTGCCCGTAACTGTTCAGGCTTCACCTGCAAACGTTCCTACATCTAACAAAGAGAAGCAGAGATATAACGTTGTTTTCTCGTGGTCAGCGGATGCAAATTGGAAATTTGACCGATATACAGCACCAGCATCTATATTTGATTGATGAAAGGGATTGTACTATTATCAGTTGGTCATTCGGACTATGCTAAATGGGCGCATAACATGGCGGTAACTTGCCGTGTTATGTCACCCAATTTGCCTATTACAGTAATTACAGACGGAAACTATCCTTTTGAGGATTTTCATAAAGACGCTGTTGATGATGTTATTGTAATGGATTCAAGAGACTTTTTAGATCGTAACGGAAAGTTATTCCCTGCAAAAGCTAAGTTATCCGTTTACAAGTACACACCATACTCAGAGGCTATCTATTTAGACGTTGACGGCTGTTGTATTAAGGACTTGAATTTACTTTTTGACGAATGTAAAGAGAAGGGGCTATACTTCCAGGTGCAAGTTAACGGGGTATCAACAAAAGACCATGATAATTTAGATGCTTCACTTTGGGTAAAACCAAAACAGATTTTTGAAAAGTACGATGTTCCAGAAGATGCAGAACTATGCGGTACTAACGCTTCATTTTGGTATTTCAAAAAAGGCAAGGACGCAAAGAAGCTATTTACACAAGCGTTAAAGAATTTAGCTAATCCGATACCCGTTAGTCAATTAAGATATAAATGGGGACACTCAAACACACACCCAGACGAATTGTATATGAACATAGCTTTAGCCCAAGTAGGGTTGAAGCCTAATATTGAACCCGTTTTATATTTGAGGAAACGAGGCGAGGGAGGAAGAAATAAAGGATTAGACGACATTCAAAGAAGTAGATATATTATAGGCTGTTGGGGTGATGAGAATTACAATCACCATGAGATAAGCGGAACTGGACAACCTAATAGCGGATTGTATAACAAGCACGTTTCTAACTGTTGGAATAAATTTTACGGCAATAGTGTTAAATTTGGAAA
>Ga0208917_1001177_pt1 | contig 13129 bp, 6 predicted proteins | sample DEB08_DNA_10_FD_185500 | JGI IMG/M metagenome (GOLD analysis project Ga0208917, IMG submission 185500) | Aqueous microbial communities from the Delaware River and Bay under freshwater to marine salinity gradient to study organic matter... | ecosystem: Environmental > Aquatic > Marine > Coastal ...
ACTAATACCTAGACTCTTACGTTTTCGCATGTTCTCATAAAGTCCGGGTCTTTTACTTTTTCTTTTCATCTCTGTACTAATACCTCCATCATACGATCTAATTTATTGTGAACTTCTTTAAGTGCTTCTTCTACCTTTGCGATCCGTGCTTCAACAGCTCTATCTCTTTCCCGTTGTGCAGCTAACTCCACCTCTATCTTAGTCATTCTTTTCTCACCGAGATCAAGACGTTCGATAACACGTTTGATAATCCACCCGATCACGCCAAGAGCGACGACTAAAGCGGTGTTAAGAAAGCCAGAGATAGATTCGATCATCGCTTAATACTTAATAATGTAGTTCATCAATAAAGTGGGCTGAACATTGTTGTGTGCGGCGGTTGCTGGTACTCCAGAAACACTTGCTGTGACTATTAAATTTCCATTATTAGTAGGAGATTCCGTAAGTCGAGAGGGGTAACCTCCATCATATGAACCTCCCGCTGGAATAGCTACTGATACATTATGGCTGGGCATACCTGATTGTGCTGATGTAAGCGTGTGTGTTCCACTACCACCTGTTTTTCCTACAGAGTTATTTGGTAGTAATGTACCATGAGCACCTGCAATGACATAACCTTTAAGGTTAGGTAGATTGAATGTAGTAGTAACTCCGGGTTGGTCGGTCACACCAGCTACGTAATCAGTACCTCCATAAGTACCACTAATGACAGCGTGTAAATCAGCTCTAGCGTATGTATTAACAGCCGATCCATCACACAATAAATAACCCGTAGGAGCAGCACTACCTGCAAAAGCAGACACCGTTCCAGTTGGTACAGTCTGTAAGTTCGTACCGTTTACTTTGTAGTCCCCTGTGATGTTTAAGTCGCCTGTTACATCGAGTGCGTGTGTAGCTGCGACTCCTGACCCTATGTTTACGTAACCCGTAGTAGGGTCTATTGTAAAATAGGTGACACCATTCGCACCGTCCTGTTCGTCAGCTTTCCATAACCTAAATAAACTACCTCCTCCTCCTCCTCCAGCAAAAGAATAATTATCTATGTTCCATCTGTAACCGTCAGCTTCTTGGCTTCTAAGAATTATCTGCCCTCCTTCTGGGGTTCCTGAAATTCTATCTTTTATAGACTCTATAGCACCATTAACCGATAGTGATTGATCGGGCGTAGCAGTGCCGATACCTACTTTACCGTCTGATTGTACATTGAAGTTAGTATCTGTCGTGCTTATCTTATTAGATGTAACAGCACCTGCTGCTAACTTAGGAGTCGTAACACTGCCATCTACTAAAGAGTTCGTACCTACTGTACCTGTAACTGCCACTCCAAACCCACGCTGAATAACAACGATGTCTTCACCCCCCGTCATGTTCGGGATAATAGTAAGTGTATCAGTGTCTGGGTCTACAGTGTACTCAACAGTGGGTTCTTTAATCAGACCGTCAATACTTACCTCGTAAGCTGTGTCTCCAAGAACCTCTGCTCCTGTAACAGTGTATGTATTATTCGTTCCAGATATGGCAGAGAATACCCACTTGAGTGGAGGTTGAGTAGCACCGCTGGATACCTGAGCAACTTTGTTATCTACGTATAGCTTCGTTACTGCATCTGTTGTATCTGTCGCTGTACCAACGTTTTGTATGCGAAGACCTAAAGCGTCCCACTCTGTACCGCCTGATTCTTTCTGTAAGGATTGATCGTTCAGCTCTGCAATCTCTTCCGATAAGTAACGGTTGTGACGATAAGCTAAATCAAGTTCTGACTCTGTAAGTACAGACCCGTTAACAAAGTCCACGAGGTTCTGGTTGGGAGCACTGCGTCTTCTGACACGCACCTTATCTCCAGCTGTAGCACCGCTGTCTAGTACTACCTTGGTGGATGGTGAGGCAACGATTGTAAAGTCAGTTGTGTCTGCACCGTTGATTTCTACCTTAACGTGTTCGTCTTCAAGGTACGGGAAAGTAAAGTCAAAGTCGGTCTGTCCGCCTGTTGCTGTATAATCTACGTAGGTGATAGCCATGATGTTAAGTGTATATTATTAATTATTGAGTGAGAAGAGCAAGTCCTTAGTCGAGCGTAACTGGCATATAAGGTGTTTTCTTTAACAATTCTTTCAACCTAGTGTCTGGCTGAGTTTTCTTGTACTCTTCGGCGGGCATTTCTGAATAAATCCTACCTAGAACTTTTTCTTTATATATTTTACGTTCTTCAGGCGTATCCGGTAATCCATATCTTTTCAGTCTATTTCTATATTTCGTTTCTTCTTTATGTTCTCTTAATACTGGATATTCAACTTCCAACTGTTCGTAAGCCTTACTTCTATATTTTTCGAAAATATCAGTTATTTTCTGCAAGCGTTCGTCTGCCTCTTTGTATTCTTTTGATTTCCTATTAGGATCAACACTAAAAGCATTCAGGAACTCAGGTGTTTTAGCTTCCGCTACGATTGCTTCTTTAATAGTAAGCCCTGTAGATGGGTCTTTTATCTTTTGATATATCTCTTGCCATCTACTAAAAGCGTCAATTCTAGTTTCATCGTGCACTATCTCCTGTAAATCTACTCCGTCTTTTATAGTAGTGCCATTATTAAAGTTATATTCGCCATCTAGTTCTATTAGAACAGCGTGTGCTGCGTTTCGTACTTCCTCTTCGCTATAATTTTTACTCTTTTTATTTAAGGTAATATTTTTAAACTTTTCCTTATTAAACCTACGAGTCCCTAATTCTTTATCTTCAGTGATATAGTCATCAACTTTCATTTTAGAAACACTGAATTTAAAAGGGTTGAACATGGATATTACTTTACCAGCATCCCCTGTATGCAGAGGCATTGGATCACCGAACGCATCTCTGTAAGCGGGTACTTCTCTAGCGATACCTGCAAGTCTTTTTCCTATTAATTGTAAGATTGTATCACTTCTTCTTCTGACATCGTCAGTAGCCATTGATTGGGAGTTTAAAACCGATGGTACTGTAGTGGAAATCAAACCCTTAACTAATCGAAGTTTTTGTGCGTCAGCCGCTTGTTCACTTTCACTTGTTAAAGTTACTAACTCTATGGCGTCTCCTAAGTTTTTAAAGTATGATTTATTACCTATGTTATTAGAAACTACTAAACCTAATATATTTAAAATATCCATAGCTTCTTTTTTCTGAGCCATAGTGCCTCTACTTAATGTATGGCAATCAGCTACTATATTCATAACGGTAGCAAAAGGTTCAAGAGGGCTTATATCAACGCCAACCATAACGCCGTCTGGTCCCGGTATTCTTAATTGATAATCGCTTAAACCTGTCCCAGCTTCTATATTTTCCCTTTTCTTCCAATTCTGAGCTATAGTTCCTACATATAAGCCAGCTTCAGCCATACCCCAAGCAGTTGCTATTATACCAGCACCAACTATTTGCCTTCCTTTAGCTCTTGCCGCTACTATAGGATCACCGCTGTTTAAATCCTGTACAGTTTTTGCCCATAAGTTATCTGCGTATTTACTTACAACAGGTAAGTCGGCTAAAATCGCAGAAGTACTTGCAGCTTCTCTAATAATATTTCTACCAGTTCTTTGGAATGGGCTTAATATTGTTTTTAATAATGGGAAGGAGTTTAAGAAGTTTTCTGCTGGTACAGCTAATCCTTTTTCGATTGCATTCATTTTAGTGAACTCACCCAACTCATCCGTAAAAGTAATCTCCTTTAAGTTCCTTTGTACATAATTAACAAAGTTACTAGTAGAAGTGTCCCAGTTATTTTTTACATAATTATCAATATAAGAAGCTAAGTTATTTTCATCTACGCCCTCTTTCTCTGCGTTTAGTATGGCTTGTCTTCTAACTTGATCTTCAGTCATTAACTTATTTCTCTTATCATTAAAGACTTTAGCTAAGAATGATTGATAATATTCATCAAAGTTATCAGGAACTTCCTCTCCGTTTAATTTAGCTAAATGCCAGTCATGCTCTGCTTTAGCTTTAGTCATCGCATGAGCAACCCTCATCCTAGTCCGTGAGTCAAGAGCTGTTAAAGCTTTTCCCGGCACGTCTATAAATTGTCCTAAGTTTTCTACAGACTGGCCTAAAGCTCCGGATAACCCAGTCCTTTCCATTGATAAAGCAGATTCTCCAACCCGTTCAAAATGTGACTCTAAATCACTATCTCCAGATTTAAAAACTCTCCGTGCTTCTTGTAATGCTATATCGTTAAACTCTTTATAACTAGAAGCTGTTTTAGACCAAAAATCATAAGCAGATTGAAACTCTTGTTTACTCATGCCACGTCTAGCCCAAGGAGCTAAAGCCATGTACTTAGCCCCTACCCGTCCCATCCATGTATGATAACGAGACATAACAGCGTTGCCTATACCTACTTTCATAGCTGTAGTAGGAGAGCTTAACATACTTGAGTAAGCAACATCCATTCCTACATCCCTTACCTTAACATACGCAGAAGATGTTTCCCCCTCTCGTAATTTAGCTTCAGTTAAAGCTTCTCCTTTTAAAGTAGATTTTAAATAGTTCTTTAAGGTGTTTTTGTTTTGGAAAGCGTTTTGCTGATCCATTAGAATCTTTTTAATCTCACTAACGTCATCAGCTTGTTGTACTGCTTTTAGTAATTTCTTAACAGCTTCTATATCACCGAAAGTTTTTATTTGTTTATCTAATTGTTCAGGAGTTAAATCCTTAGAGTTTTTAAGATTACTTACTAAATTCTCTTCTAACTGTTTTTCTAATTCTTCAACTTTAACTTCCAAAGAATCCTTTGTATATTTCCTAGATTGAAGTAACCTACCAGCAGCACTGCCTGTCTTCTTCCATCCGAGCATTTGCGGTATCAGCTTATGAATAGATACCATTGCGTCGTTTAAATCTTCAACATTATTAAAATCCTTCTCTCTCGTGTACTTTAATAAATCATCAAAGCCTTTAACCATAACAGCACCGTTAGCTGTCATCTGTACGGATAACTCATTCAATGCATCAGCTACTTCTAAATTATCACTAAGTTGAGAAGCTTTAAGAACTAACGCATATTCATCACCTGCTTCAACTCCGAGTCTGCGATCTAACTCTTTTTGAACTTTAGATAAATATTCTAGCTTCCCTTCTCTGCCTCCTTTTACGTTTTGCAGGTCTTCTTTAATAGCCTCTTGTACCGCATTAATAAGCCTTTGTTTTTCACTCTCATCCGTTAATAACCTAGCTTTTATCTCGTCTTCGGTATCCATCAACTTACCAGTCTCAGGATCAACCTCACGAGTTCCACCGCCAGCCATGAAGTCATCTAATGCTTCTCTAGCTTGTTGTTTTACTTCAGCTTCCGGCTTCTCAGCTACAACAGGTTCTTCTGCTTTAGGTTTAGCTTCAATAGCAGGTGCTTCGGTCGGAGCTTTTAACTGCTTTTTCTGCTCCGCCATTGTTTTCATAGCTTTCTGAGCAGTCTCTATTTTAGATATTAAAACTTCTTGAGCATCAGCACCTCTACCAAATTTATCTTCTAATTCTTTTGCAACTTCTTTTTGTATACCTCTTTTCTGAATCGTTTCCCCAAGTAATGCTAATTTAAAAGTATTCTCAGCATCTTCGGTCGCTCCAGTTAATTTATTAAATTCGGTAGCAACAAACCACGGCTCTTCTGTATCTATTTGTCTTCTAAATATTTCAAGCTCAATAGCTGTTACTTTATCTTGTGCTTCCCCTAATCTCCTAGCTAAATCTTTAGGTGCGGTAAACCAAGCACCCTTAGTAGGATAACCAAAAAACTCATCCTCTAATGGTTCTGCGTCTTTTAAAGCTTGTTTCTGTGCTAACTCTAATGCTTCATCATCTAACGCAGCTAACTCAGGTTCTATTACTGGAGTCCTTCTGATACCAAGAGGTACTTCCATAGGGTCCCACGCTTCAGGCTCTACTTGAACTTTAGCTTCTTCTACTTTAGCTGTAGGTACGTCACTTTCTTTCAGTGCTTGAGCAGCTTTACTTTCCTCAAACTCTTTAGCGTATAACTCAAAAGCTTCTACTTGTTTTTGCTCGTACTCTTCTAGCTGATCGATAGCTCTTTGTAGTATTTTGTTTTCAGGTAACTTTAAGTCTTCAAGATTTTTTTCTAACTTAGCTATCTTTTCTTCATGTACTTTCAGTCCTCTTCTTTGACCTGCTTTTTTTAAGCGACCAACTTCTTTCTTAACAGCTTTCAGTTCGTCTTTAACAGCTTTTCTAAGAAGAGCAGCAGAAGGTTCTTTGGGATCATATTTAACTAAAGCTGATTCTAATCTTCCGACAGCGGCACCCAATCCAAATCCAGTAGCTGCCGTCAAACCAAACTCACCTACATTAAACCCGCCGTCCTTGCCGTATAACAATTCCAAACCTTGTCGTGTAGCGTTCTCACCACTAGCCATAAAAGCACCTTCTAATCCTCTAACTAAAACTTTACCAATCTTAGTCATATCTTTAGGTGTTTTAATCCCCGGAGCCATGCCCCAAAAAGTAGCAGCAGTAGCCTCAGACCAAGATGTTTTATCTTGTTGTCCGTAACCTATACGCATTTGCTGTGCTATTAAATTAGAAGTAAAAGATGTAGCACCTAATAACTTAAAATAACCTACACGACTACCGGGTACTGGCGAAAATAACATAGGCGAAAAAGCAGCCCCAACAATCATAGGTGCTCCTGTTTCAATAACCATAGGTGCTATTGTCTCGTAAGCTTGTAATACAGAACCGCTAAAACCTTCATAATAAGGATTAGGTATCATACCCGCACGTACCAGTCTCATTGTTTCAGCTCTAGCATCTTCTAAAGCTTCAGATGAAAACGGATCACCTTTAGCCATACGTTGTGCTATAGCTTGAGTAGCTGGACTCTCAGGGGGTAGATTTGTAACTTGCGAGGCTCTCTCTAAAATCCTTTCACCCTCGCTAAACAAAGCTCTTATACCATGCTTAGGTAAAGTGGTCGGTAAATCTACTTTATCTGATTTAGGCGACGGTACTCCGCTAGGTCTAGGAGGTATTTGTCCCTCTGGTGTTTCGGCTATCTGTTCTTCCCTACTAAGACCCTCTACAGGTTTCCTACTACGGATAGCTTGAGTCATACGTTCCTCAGCTTCTTTTAATATTGGAGCTGTTACTTGTTCGGTAAGCTGCTTTTTCTTCTCGTCAGTTATTCCTATTTGAGGGTTTTGTTGAATGATCCCCTCAAGTTCTTCTTCTGATAATGGGTTGTTATTTTCTTCGTCCATTTTATTAAATGCCATATAACTGAGTTGCTAATGTAATAGAGTCTTGAGACCATTTTTCAAAGATGTTGGTACCGACTTGAACTGCTTCATTGATAAGTAAGTTTCTAGCTTCCGCAACAGACTTACCGTCCTCTAAGTAACCGTCAAATTTATTTTTTAAAGATTCCTTAAACTCTTTCTTGAATACAGTGTATCTATTATTAAGATATATTTTAGCAGCTGACTCCCCTTTTAATTTTTTTATTCTACCGTAAAGATGATTGTCTTCTTCGTATACTGCTTCTCCTTCTATAGCACCGATCCTCTCGAAATGATTTTGAATTTTACTAGGGTCCCATCCAGCTTGTATACGGAAACCTAAAATAACTTCCTCATAACCGTCTGATAAAGTTTTATATGTATCAGTCTTTATGAAGTTGTTATTAAAGTCCCTATAAGATTCTAGTTTAGAGTTTAATTCAGCAAATTGAGGTTGAGTTATAGCTCCTTGTGTTACGTCTTTTAATAATTGATTCTTTAGTTCATCTAAATCCTTGCCCTGCTCTAATTCTAAAATTCTGTTTGAATAAGTTATATTAGTTGCGTCGTCTTTTGCTTGATTTAAGTTACTAAACTGCTTTCTTAAATCGAGTAAGTAGGTTTTTGTTTTACTAGGAGGGACTAACGAAGCTAATCTATTTGCTTCATTTTTAAACGTATCCTCAGATATAGAACCATCTTCACTCCACTCATTTAAAAACACTTGGATAGAAGAACTCATAGCTAACTCATACTCTTCATTTATTTTTGCGTTAGCTTTGCTTTCATATACAGCTGCTTTATTATCAACATAATCAATAAAATCCGTAATAGCATTACCCGTCTCAGCATCCGCAAACTTTACGCCTCCTCCTAAATCTAATTTCCTTAAATCGTTCAAGAAAGTTTTTACTTCACTAGGTGTTAAATCTCCCGTGGATAGTCCTTCTTTTAAATCTTCCTTAATCAAGTTATCCCAAGCATATTTCCTAGAGCCTTTAAATAAACCTACTTTATCATTTACCCAATTCTTAATAGACGGATCATTTATATCTAACTCTCCGTTTATAGATTGTTGAATTAGTGGTTTACCATTTAATAACCAGTTAGTCTTAGCATCTTCTATATCAATCTCATCGAACCTAGCGTTTACATCTTTAATAAACTCCTGCTCTACCTTTTGGATATTCTCAAGTGCTGCTTGTTTTACTAACTCCGATTGAAACTCAGGACGACTGAACAGTTCTTGTCGTTTTTCTTGAACCGTTTGTACTGGGTCTATTGTTTCAGATATAGTCTGCGGATTAAATAACATCTCCCGGTACACATTGTTAGCTAACACCTTACCCTTAGCTTGCTTCGCTCCCAACATAAACAGAGCGTTTGCTTGCTCAGGCATCTTACCTTCTTCAGTTAACTTTCGTACTTCTCTTTCGTATGCCTCCATTTGACGGGACACACCGCCGGGGTCTAAATCAAACTGTGTAGCACCTTCTGTTATTAAAGCTTGTTCGTATGCCTCACGCTCCTTACCTTTTAACGCTCTAGCTTTTTCAAGTGCTTGTCTTTGCCTGTCTTGTGTTTGCTTTATCTGATCGTAAGTAGTAACTATATCAGACACTACATTCAAACCTTTAGCTAAGTCTAACAGCTTAGTGCTCTGAGGTACTGGTACTCTAGGAGCTTGCAGCTGTGTAACACTGTATTGACCTAAAGCGGGAAGTGGTATTTGTCTAGACATATTAAGCTAGTTTTTGATAATCGTAAACTTTACCTCCGAAACGCACTGGCCCCTTTGGTACATCTATTGACGTATCTACGCCACCCATTCCCCCAGATAACTGTTGTCCCATTTGATAACCTCTGAGACCTCCACTAGCTACACTCAATACATCTGTTATGCCAAGTCCTCTAGGTTTTATAGGGTCCATGATTGGTTGTCTAATACCCATTAAACGCTGTTGTAATCCTAAACCTTGATCCTCAAGAGCTAATGTCTTACCAGCTTGTAACATTTCTAATTGTTCACTTAAAGCAAACTTTTTCTGACCTAAGAGAGAAAAGTATTCTCTTTGTTTAGCTACCGCTGTTACAGGGTCTTCGGCAGTTCTAGCTATAGCAGCTTCAGCTTTAAGAATTTCTTGACGCTCTTCCTCGCCTATCATTCTTTCTTGCTGTTGTTGTTGTAACCGCTCTCCGGTCATCTGTCTCAACGATCTTTTAGTCTCAGCAGCTGCGGTTTGTTCTTGCAAACGTCTCTGCATAGCAATCTGTTGCATTTGTGCTTGATACTGCATACGGGCTTGTTGTTGTTGCCCAAGAGCTTGCATACCTGCTTGTACGCCGCCTATAACTGCTAATGCTGCTGGATGACACATATCGTTACTTCCTCTCTAATATAAATGACAGATAGCCTTCGTACTGACAATCGCTAAACTCTGCACCTAACCACTCCAACCATTTAATACTCAACTTGTTACTACGCATCACATAGTTAGTCAGATAATCAAACCCATCTAACAGTTCCATCATGCGTTCCTTGGAGTGTTTCAAAAAGAACTTCTTGATCCTTGGTAATCTTCTAGTACCTAATAACCAAGCACTTCCGATATTAGTACCTTCGATAGGAGCTACACCAAAAGAACAGTATAAGTTATTCATCTCATCCTTTACACTGTAGCACTTGCTGGATGTAGCGTAAGAGAACATAACAGCGTCTCGTGGGTGGTGCATAAGTCCGAGTATCTCTAACATGTCGTCCTCCCGTAAGTCTTCGTACAGATCAACTGCATCCATATCGGGTTGTGCTTCATCTATCCTAAGCTCCATATCTTCTACTGCGTGATATAACCATCGATTCAAACTCTGCCGCTAATAGCTTAACTGGTAAAGCAGAATCGCTCACAACTTCTATCTTTGCGTCGTTTGGTTGGCACTGAATAGGAAAGCGGAAGTGACCGTTCTGTGGGGTAAAAGAGTTAAGTGTTAAGTTAGCACCGAGGCTGTCGGGATTGAATGCGTAGCTATACTTATCTCTGTACTTCGGAGTTACTTCAACGGTGAAGTGTCCAGTATCTGCGTAGTTTATACTACCGTTACGAATCGTTTGGAATGTGTAATCAGAAGCACTTCTTCCGCCACGCTCTGTTGGTTGCTTCAATGATTGATCGGAGAACCTGTACAACATATTGTACGATAGACCTAATACAAAGTATGTGTCGTTGTTGTAGAACTTACCAGCGGACCAAGCAACAGCTGATAACACCTCTGATGTCGTACTCCATTTATCACTTGTATCAGGAGTGTCGGAAGCTGTGGATGTATGTGTTGTATCGCACTTATAGATAGTACCGTCGTATGTTACATAACTAGCTAATGGACCATTAACATCTACCGTGCTGGAATCTACAACAGTGAAAGCTCGTTCATTACCTAGCTTCGTGTAGATTGTAGCGTCTGTATTAATGCTTACATTGTACGGTATGCCTGATACACGAGTAACTTTAGTAGCTGGGTTATATAACGATACTACTATATCCTCATCAGCTCCATCCACTTTACTATCAAGGTACAACGTATAATCTAAACCTTCGTCTGTCAGTCCATCTTCAAGTGTAAGCTTCTCTAAGTGTAACCCGTCAGTGTCTGCTGTGATTAAATGCAAGTTACTATCGATAAAGTCAAACCCTCGGATGTCACGACCAAAGGTGAACTTCATCCAAGCACTTTGTATTTTTTCTTTATTACTCCAGAAGTACTTATATACAAACAATGTCTTAGCATCGGCTGTGGTACTCAATACAATAGTATTCTCTGCTTGAGAACCTACAATCTTTTGTACGTTTGCTGTGATATACTTCGGTACTTGCTGTGTTATTTCTTCAGCATTAAATGTCTCAGTATTGTTATCTACAAAGTATTCGTATACTCCTTCAAAGTCATTTCGTTTAAATGGGAAGTATATATAGTTACCCAGTGCTACTGGTTGTATACCATCTGATAGATCGTACTCAGTTGCTGGTGATATAGCTACAGTCTTAGGTGATAACACATCTGCTCCACGAAGTACGAACTGTGAGCTTTGACTGAATAACATCAGCTTCTCTTGGAATGGTACAGCGTGTTCAAGGATCGCTACCTTTGTGTGGCTCAGTCCGACATCTATCGGTGCACTGTCTAACAACTGCTGTGTGGTAGTACGGAAGAAGTTATAGTACTCATCTGCTTCACTAAAGATAATGTTACTATCTGTAAGTATACCTAAGCGGTTCTTAAAGAAGAATATATCTCGTATCTTATTACCTACGAATGATGGGAATGGATTGGTGTTATCGTCACCTGCTTGTCTAGCATTCCATCCTATTGTACTGTTTGTTTCAGTTGGACCATAGTAAAATGTACCAGACTTCCAAGGTAAAAACCCTTGAGATATACTAGGCACTTCAGTCCAATAGTCCGTCCAATCAGCTCCTACACCCGGTTCATTAGTTGTAGCTGCTCTGTGGTCTACATCCAATCGATAGTAATCACTACCGTTCTTTACAACCAATAATTGGTTTGGAGATTGTAAGCGGAAGTCTGTAATAGTGGTATCGTTGAAATACGGCACAAGAGTTACAGGCATAGTATCAGCTTCTAATGTTGTGTCTATACCTTCCATTAAAGAACCGGGCGATTCATCTTGATAATAACCAACGGTCTCTACCCAACTACCTTCTCCGAAGTATTCCTTCTCCTTAGTACTAAATCTTACATAGTAGTCATCTTGGTAGATGTCCGCATCTCCTTTGATCTTGACCATAAAACCATCAAAACATTTAGTAGGGAGTTCAGTGATACTATTTACTTCTCTGTATACAGTACCTAGTGCTTGATCTGCTAAACCGTCTTCTGCTCGTATTTTAAAAGGTCCGTCACTGCTTGTTACTTTTATTACCGACCCTTTTTGTTCGACTGTAAAAGCAGAACGAGATGATATATTAACTGTTATAGACTGACCGCTGCCGTATGTATCAGGTCGTATTGAGGGTGTCACAGTGTCCCACTTTTTCTTATCCAGCCAGTCGCTTGATTCAACCCTAAGCGTTTGCGAAGTTGATGAACTTGGGTTAAAACCTGTACCAGCTCTTAATACAGAAACCGATGTTATTACTCCCTTTACTACAAATAATTCAAATAAAGCACTTGAGGTAGCCCCTACCTGAACAACTTCTAATACTAGACGATAATGGATACTTCTATTAACTCCTGGAACGGATGGTCCTGTGCTGTTTCCTGCTAACCAACCGCTTCCTCCACTAACAATGTTCACACTTACACCGTTAGGTGAACTTAAACCTGATGTTAGACAAGCTGCTAAATCCTCTGCTATAACTGCTGTATCTGCATGTAATCCTGTACTAGTCGTACCGCTTTCGTATGTATAGTTAGCACTAGGAGACTTGTTACTCTGCAACCCGCTTGTGTGTGGTACTACTTTATCATCTATTATTACACTGTAATTCTTCTCGTAATCCCCAAGTTTAACAACAATAAGTGCTTCATTCGGCGGTGCTTTAGATTTTTGTAAAGCGTCCGTACTTTTCTCTATAGTCTTATTCTTATTAACAAGAAATGTATAGTCAGCTACTGTCAGTGCTCGTAGATCGGCTAATGGATTCTGTACTGCTCCAAGAGATGCCTGTCCTCCTAAGCTCAGATAACTGTTAGCTATAGAAGTTACAGCTACTGGTACGTTTGTACCGTCTACCATAGTAACACCTACACCTGCTGCTATACCTAGAGATACATTACCTAACGATACTGTTACGCAATATTGATTCTGTTCAGAGCGTTTAACGAAGTGTGTAAATAAATTATTTTCTTCTGTGTCTGG
>Ga0208917_1001184_pt1 | contig 13099 bp, 12 predicted proteins | sample DEB08_DNA_10_FD_185500 | JGI IMG/M metagenome (GOLD analysis project Ga0208917, IMG submission 185500) | Aqueous microbial communities from the Delaware River and Bay under freshwater to marine salinity gradient to study organic matter... | ecosystem: Environmental > Aquatic > Marine > Coastal ...
AAATTAACTGTAGATTTATTTGCGGTATATGAAACTGTTCCTGATCCAGTTAAAGATTCATCAAAGAGATTATTCTTTGACATTACATTTGTACTATCAAAAATAGTAAATGGATTAGAAACTCTTAATCGTCCAAATGCATCATATGCAGGACTACCATTACCTGGACCAATTACCACTTCGTTTCCTTGAAAACAACCATTAGCGGCTCCTGGACTACCATATATAAATGAACTAAACAATTGCTGCTCCAATCTTAAATCGTGTTGATAAGATGTATTTAATTGATTTTTAATTGAATTTAAAGCATCAATTATTTGTCTTTGATTAGATACATCATAATCTAATCTAGGTTCTGGTATGTATGCATCTATTCTAGCCATTATCTTTTTCCATCTGGTTGAATATCAATTCTAAAAGTTCCATATTTCCAAGTTTCATTAATTGCATCATTTTCAATTTTAATATTTAATAATCTTGCTCTTGCTCTTGTATCAATTTTAGTGGTTGTATCGTTAATTGTAAAAGGTCCTAAACTTGAACTTGCTTCTGTTTGAGAAGGGTAATCTCTTAAATTTAAAGTAATTTTAGCATTACCTGCTAAAGTTTCAAAATCAGGAATAAATCTTCTAACCTTTATAAAATTCTCTGCATCTCCTGCATCATGTAATGAAAAATCTCCAGATTGGATGTAAGCACTAACTACGATATTTGTATAAGAAGGAATATCGGTTGGTCCATAGCTATATAAATATCTTTCATCAATCCCTTCTTCATGTTGCCATAATTTTGTAGATCCATACATCACAGCAGTTGTAATAAATACATTTGTAGGGTCATTAAAATAAATCACATTAGGAACTAATATAACACCTGATAATAAATCATCTGTGTTAATATATTCTGTAGCTCTAGGTTTATCAAAAATACCTTGATCTGTCCAAGATGTTCTAGCTAAAGTTCCTGTGTACCAAATATTTTCTAAATAATTATAGGTTACAATTCGATCTACTATATTTGTACCTTCTGAAACAGTGCCTCCTTTAAGAATACTTACACTTGCTTTAGGATAAAACCAACTAATCTCACTAAACCCTGAATTATGACCTGCATATACAAAATCACCAGAAACTTTAGAAATACCTAAGTTAGGACCATTTCCATAAAAGGCTAAGGCATCAAAATTAAAAACAAAATCTTCAACTAAACAAAGAACTTTTTTAACCGTACCATCAAAAACATAAAAAGATTTATCTGAACCCATCCAATAAACAGCTCCATTAGCATAAATAGCTGCATGTTGACCCATACAACCACAATCAGTTCCTACTTGTTTAATTGAAAAAGTATAAGGAGGACCAATAAATTGCATAATGTAAGCCGCTGAATCTGTTAAAACTAATATATAATCTTTGGCTTGCACAGCAGCTACAATGGTACTTCCTGAATCAATTCTAAAACTTCCAGCTGTATTAATTTGTGTAGGTTGATAATCATTAAAATTTTCTTGATCTGAAAAACGAATAAACATATTATCTTGACTACTTGGCGTTCCAATAGTTTGTTCAGTTCCAAATAAAATTAAATGACCATCTCGATCTGAAACTAAACTTAATCTTGAAGCGGTTGGAGCATTTGCTAATATAGTAGCTCTTGTTCCTGCCCCTGATCCAGATGCAGGGGTGTCCCATTCATACGTATAATCATCTTTGTTAGTTGCAATTAATTTACCTTGATAAACATCCAAGGACCACTGAGTATTTTGTGTTACTCCTGCGGTATAATTAATTGAACTTGAAGGTAATGCAGCAGGCCCTGCACTTCCTGTTACAACTGCCCCTGTTGGTAAAAAAGCAAAATCAGCAGATCCTTGATTTGTCATTCCGGTTCCACCTTCAGTTTGCGCTGAAGTCCCTTTTGGATAACCTAATTCAATTTTAAAAGTATTAGCTGTTGTATTAACACTTGTTATTCGATATCGTCTGCCATCATCTGTAAAAGTTAAATCTGTTTCTCCTCCAGTAGGTAAAGATGCATTTTTAATTAAAATATAATCAAAATTTTTAGGATCAAATGATCCTGGAGTATAAGTTATGGTTACTTCTGATGATCCCGTAGTAGAAGTAAAATCTCCAGAAAGCGTAAATTTAATGGGTGTAATATCAAAAAGAGTATTTGAGCCTTGTGTTGGTTCGTAAAAAATATAAAGACCAGAATCAGTTGCAAGCGCTGTAAATTTATCATTGCTAATAGGTCTAATCCATTGAGTCATTTCTAAAACCTGACCTAAAATTTGTTGAGGTAAACCACCAAGACCAGCAGACCTGGTTAATTGAAGCCATCCTCCAATTTTTTCTGGTTGACCATAACGAAATCTAACATTATCTCCATCAATCCACTGACCTTCGGTTCCAGAAGGAGTCTCCTGTTTATTGAAACCCGGTCTCATTTTGATCATTTTTAATGCCATAAAATTATTATAATCTATTTATTTTGAATTTAAAGGTTTTTTATAAGTCAAGTTATCATACAATTTACCATAAAACGCATGGTCTCCAATGTGAGCAATTTTATCCATAATGTAAGCGTAACATTTTCCATCTAGTTTAGTCCACAATTTAGAAAATCCAAAATCTTCCCCGTAATATGCTTGCTCATTTTTATCATGATAGAAATCAAAAAAATTATAATAAGGTTCATCTACATTTTTAGTAATTTTTAACTCAGGATAAGCATTAATGAGTTTATAAAATACTTCCTTTTTAATTAATAAAGCGCCAGTAGGAAGATGAGATATTTCCATAACACCATGTTTATCTAATATACTTTTATCATCTTTAACTTTAACTGGATAATCATATCCGGCCGCTTCAAGTTCTTCGACATTTGTTATTTGGTTGTTTTTAATTTTATCCCACATTTTTGCATAATTGATTTGTTTCATTGGATAAGGCATGGAAATAACGTCTCGATCCACTGCCATCATTTGAAAAATAGATTGAACATTAAAATAAATATCCGAATCAATAAATAACAAATGAGTAAAACGATCATCTGTTTTTAAAAATTCTTTAACACAACGATTACGATTTTGTGTTAAAACCGAATCTTGTAATAAACAAAACTGAATAGGGAATTGTTTTTCAATACAAGCAGATTGTAAATTCAAACAAGCTTGCATGTAATGCATTGAAACTTGTGAATGCACAGGAGTGGCTACAAACAAACCATAAGGTTTATTCATAACAACCTATGAATTTAAATAATTTTCACCAGCAGTAATAGCTGCTTCAATACTTGTTTTATCACTTGGTGCAGTTCTAGATTCAGTGTCGTTTGTATAGTAATCTTTTCCAACTTGAATTTTAAGATGACCTACATTTCTATTAACACAATCTCTTTTCTCATCAAGAGTTTCATCTGTCATTTGAGTACCGTCAATTATACCATTAATTAAACTCACAGAATCTCCTGAAGCTTTAAATTTTTGGTTAATTTCTTCTGCAGTTAATATTTTTTCTGACATATTTTTCTCCTTGGTTATTTATAATATATTTTATTTAATTTGACAATAAACTTCTTTTGTTTGATTTTTATTAAGTTTGTTACGTTCTTTATATGATTTGATAATTATATCAGGATCTACCATAACATTTCTTGGATCATTTTCAATATATTTTGACTCATCCCATTTATCTTTCATATGATAATGAAGATTAATATTATGAGAATATCCAAATTGTGTCCATCGAGTGCTACCCCAAATAACAACTCCAACTGTTTTTGTTGAAGCTGAAAAATGATTTAAACAAGAATCTACTGCTATAAAACCTTGTGAATTTTTTAATAATTCATGAATTATAGTCCAATGTTCAGTACATTTAATTGTGTTCATGTATCCGGGTTCATTAGGCAGTGAACAATCAATTATAGTTAAACCTGGATCTGATTGTTTTAATTTATTAATAACTTGCTGTGCTAAAAATTGTGGGTAAATTCTTCCTGGATTTATATTTGTATATTGATTATTTATATTCCAACCTACTGGAGACTGGCCCCCGGTAAATTGAACTAATAAATATTTTCCTATAATATTATTTCTAATTAACCAATCTTTAGCCCTTGATTCTAAATGAGATGTATAAAGTTCAGGTTTCATTTTAGATTCAAAATCTATACCTAAAAGATTACAATATGATTCTATAATGTGTTGTTTTCCAAATTGAAAATTTGATTTATAGGGTTCACAATAAAAAATATTATCAGATTCCATTATTCTAGAATCTTGTAATGGTATACTAGTTGAATCAAAAGCCATTTTAACATCGGGATTATAAGCAAAAATATCTACGTAAGGCGTGTATATTTGAATAGAATTGTTATCTTTTTTTCTTAGTTTTGAAACTAAAGCAGTGAAAGCTGTATTTTTACCAATACCTCCTTCTACAATATAAGTGTTCAATTCTTTCTTCATTTTTAAAAAATGTATATCAGTTTTATTTATTTAATCAAGTTATCTTTTTTTCTAGTTCTTCTACTTTTTTAGATAAGTCTTTTATTGCTTGTACAAGTATTGGAATAAGTTTTCCTTGACCAGCTTCTAATCTGTCTGGGTTTGTTTTTAATACAAGTTGTAGGTTTTCTTCTATGTTATATTTTTGTTGAACTTCATCTAAATCTTGTGCAATAAATCCAACATCTTTTCTACCTTTTCTTGAACCATCTCTCATGTTCCAATCAAACGTAACTGGTTTTAAATCATTAATAAAATCTAATCCTACGTTTAAATCACAGATATTGGTTTTATCTCTTTTATCTGAAATAGCAGTAATGGTTGTAACTTGCGCTCTAAGAGTTGCAACATTAGTATCTCCAAATGTAACTTCATTAGTCGCTGTTCCAGATGATGGTTGTGCTCCTCTACCTAATAACGTTAAATTACTACCTGTTGTAACAGTTGAACCTGCTGAATGACCTATAGCTGTATTAGTAGAACCTGTTGTATTTCCAAGTAAACTATTTACACCAAATGCTGTGTTTTGTGCACCCGTACTATTAGCTAAACTATTTATACCAAATGCTGAACTACCCCCTGCTGTTGTATTACTTCCTAACGCAGATAAACCTACTGCTGTGTTATTAACACCTGTGGTATTATTTTGAAGTGCAAGAACACCTATAGCTGTATTGTTTGAAGCAGTTGTATTATCAAAAAGTGCACATAATCCTACAGCAGTATTAGATAAACCTCTTGTATTCGATTCTAAAGCTGAGTTTCCTAGTGCTGAAAGATTAGTTCCAGTGGTATTACTACATAATGAATTGACACCAACTGCAACGTTATTTGATGCTGTGGTATTATTAAATAAAGCTTGTGTTCCTATTGCTACATTAGAAACACCTGTGGTATTTTCTTTTAAAGAACCATAACCAACTGCTGTATTGCTATCACTTGTGGTATTACCACATAAAGCTTCTCGACCCACTGCTGTGTTAGCAGAACCTGTAGTATTACGTAACATAGCATTTTGACCAACCGCTGTATTATGGTTACCTGTACTACTAGTTCCTAAAACTCCTTGACCTAATCCAGTATTACAATTACCTGTTGTATTGTTATCTAGTACATTATAACCAAGAGATGTGTTTGCTCTTCCTGTAGTATTAGCAGTTAATCCTCTATATCCTACAGCAGTATTTAAATCTCCAGTAGTATTTGCTTGAAGTGTTTGATAACCCACTGCTGTTTGAAAATCTGCTTCAGTTTTAAGTAATGCATTTAAACCTATAGCAACGTTTCTACATGATGTATTAATAGCGCAACGCATTGCTTGATAACCTATAGCTACGTTACCATCTGCAGTTGTGTTACAACACCCTGCTAAATTTCCAAAAAATACGTTATTGGAGCCACTAGTTGTATTATACCCTGCACATAAACCAATGCCTATATTGTTATTCCCTGAATTATTAGCTAAGGCATTAAAACCAATACCTAAAGCAAAATCTCCATTTGAATTAGATAATGCATTGTGTCCAATTGCAACACTTCTTATTCCAGTAGTATTTGCTGATAATGTATTGGCGCCTATTGCTGTATTAAAATCTCCTATTGTGTTAGAACATAGAGAACATAATCCAATTGCAACGTTAGTGCATCCTGCGGTATTTGTAAACAAAGCATTCTTACCTATTCCAACATTATTCGATCCTGTAGTATTATTTTGTAGAGCACTATCTCCAATAGCTACACCATCATTTGCTTTTGTATTCGACAGTAATGCATTCTTACCTAAAGCAGTATTAGATGATCCTGTCGTATTATTACGAAGTGATAGATACCCTACTGCTGTGTTATCAGCACCTGTCGTATTAGCACAAAGTGATAGATACCCTACTGCTGTGTTGTTGGAAGCTGTGTTACTGAGTAAAGAGCTATTACCAATAGCAACATTATTGTTCCCTTCAATATTATTAGCTAAAGCATTTCTACCAACGGCAACATTGCAAACACCTTTAACGTTATCTTGAAGTGCATAATTACCTAATGCAACATTATAAATTCCAGTTGTGTTTGCTATTAATGAAGAACCTCCTACCGCTAAATTTTCTGCCCCTGTTGTATTTGCATTTAAAGCGGCATAACCAATAGCAATAGATTGACTTGATGTGGTTTGATTTTTTAAAGCCGTATATCCAATAGCAACATTTAAGTTTCCTGAAGTTAAATTATAACCTGCACAACATCCAATTCCTATATTTCCATTAGAGTCATTGCTATAAAGCGCTCGATAACCAATACCAATAGCGTCGCTACAATTTGTATTTGAATAAACAGCTTGATAACCAATTCCAACGTTATTAACTCCAGTTGTATTAGCAGCTAAAGCACAAAAACCTACTGCTGTATTAAACGTACCTGTAGTATTAGCAAAAAGTGCATTAGTACCTACTGCGGTGTTGTTGGAAGCTGTGGTGTTGTTGTATAGAGAATGATAACCAATGCCTACGTTATTATTACCTGTCGTACTACAACGAATTGCATATCTACCAATACCTACATTAGCGCTACCTTCAGTATTTGAAAGTAAACTTCCTCTACCAATTCCAATATTACATGAACCAGTTGTTGTACCAACTAGTGAATCATAACCAATAGCAGTGTTTTCAGTTGATTTCGTACTAGCTTTAAGTGATTGATAACCAACTGCTGTATTAGCTGTACCTGTCGTATTAGCACAAAGTGAAAGATAACCTACTGCTGTATTGTTGGAAGCTGTGGTGTTACATCTTAAAGCATTTATACCCAAAGATGTGTTAGTTGTACCTGTCGTATTAGCAAATAAATTACCTCCACCTACTGCTACGTTATTAAATCCTGCCGTATTAGACACTAATGATGCTCTACCAACTGCTACATTTCCAGCACCTGTTGTGTTAGATAAAAGTGCTTGGTTACCTACAGCTACATTAGTACCACCAGTAGTAGAGCCATTTAGTGCTTGGTAACCCAATGCTACGTTATTTGTACCAGTAGGATAATTACCATCTAGTTTGATTGTGCCACCATCTACACTAACATTACCAGCTACAGTTAATCCATCTGTAGTGATTGTTCCTACATTATCAATGTTTCCTGTTCCTGTTATATTGTTTGAGTTTAAATCTAGGTTTCCGCCTAAGGATGGAGAAACATCTGAAACGACTTCTGTAAAGGCTGTATCCACTACATTCGTTCCATCAGAGTAAACCATCTTCTTACCCTTATCCGTTGCAGCCCAAGTCACTCCTGTTCCAGAAGTTGTTTTAACCGTTACGGTAAAGGCACCACTTGTTGCATTTTCAACGACATAAGTTTTTTCTATCCCATCGGGAATAGAAACGGTAATATTACCAGTGATAGTTCCTGTTAATTTAATAACTGCATTTCTTGCATTAGATAATGCAGCATCAGACATTAAAAGTGCTGTATTTCCAGTCCCATTAACTGTTATGGCTTCATATCCTGCAATTGCCTGTTGAACTAAATTTAAATTTGTATTTGTTTTATCACCCCAGGTGTCTTGATTTTCACCTGTGACCATAAGTTCTAATTTTAAATCTGTTGAATAACTAGATGTCATATTTTGATTAATCCTTAATTTTTATAATCTATAATTATTATGCGGCAGTGTCAACCTCCGTCCAAATTGTACTACTTCCACTATTAACTTGTGTATAAGTAGTTGTTGTACCAGTATTTATTGAAATATATGTAGTAGTTGTTCCTACATCAACAATTTCCCAATCAATTGTTTGTACTATTCCTTCTTCAATTAATAAAGGAAGACCTGTTGGAACTACATTTGCTGTTCCTGTAACGGTAACACTTCCTTCTGTCGTTGTTAATAATTGACCGGTAACATCGACATTAGTTTCTGTAAAAATACTAACATCACCTTCAGTAGTTATTAAAGATTGACCGGTTAAAGTTACATTAGCATCTCCAAATTCTTGAGTATTACCTATATTTGAAGTTATTAATTGACCAGTAACACTTACATCTACATCTGTAAATGCAGTTACATCTCCTTCTGTTAACGTTAAAGCTTGACCAGTTAAATCTACTTGACCTGTTCCAGCAACTGTAACATTTCCTTCTGTGATATTTAAATTTTGTCCTGTTAAACTTGTATTTGCATCTGCAGTAATATTGACTTGTCCAAGATCCATGGACATTGGGCTTTCAAAAACAGGAACTGATATACTTCCATCTGCTGAAATTCCTACATCACTTAAAACTAAATTTGCAGATTCACCTGTTAAATCTACTTGACCTGTTCCAGTAATTGCAACATTTCCTAAATTAGAAGATAAAGAAATACCTGTAAGATCAACAACAACATCAGTAAATGCTGTTTCGTTTCCTAATTCTGCTGTTAATGAAATACCTGTAACAGATACATTTGCATCTACTGATACAATTACATTACCTAAATTGGCTGATAAAGATTCACCGGTAACTTCAACCGGAAGAGGTTCACCCCAGGTACCTTGCCCCCAGGTCCCTCTGCCCCATCCGTTAATTAGTGCCATAGGACTAAACTCCTATTAGCCAGAGATTCTTAAAATCGCTGCTGTTGATGTTGGTGCTGGGAATTGAATTGTGAATGTTCCGTCAGTAGCTGTTTTATCTGTTGTAAAATTTAAAACTGCAACCGCTGCATTTGCAACAGTCGCTGAAGTATTATAAATTAAAGCTCCTCTTGCAGTTAATGTTACACCTGTAAATGATAAGTTATCAAAATCTACTCTTGCAACTCCTGCAGTAATTGAAGTACCTGCATTAACTAATGTTCCACCTCCCGCTACGTAATCTCCACTATCTCCAACTTCTGCTGTAGTTGTATATGAAGTTGTAGCAGAATTTAATGTAGCAACAGAACTATATAATGCTAATTTAAAAACATCTCCTCCAGAAGCTTTAAAATTATGCTCACCTTCTAAAAGTTCTTTTTTAAAAGAATTTGCAATCGCTTGTGTTATAGCCATAGTTTATCTCCTTATTTACCTCCGACTCGAGGAACACCTGATTGATATTCATCTCGTCTTCTTCTTCCCATTTGTTCTACAGAGAAGCCTTCTAACACTTGTTTATACTTTCCTTCATATAATTGCAAGAGATCATTTGGCCCCTTTAAAAATGAAAATGCTTCTACTAAGCAAGCATACAAAAGTCCATTGGGAAAATACAAACTTAAGTATGTAGTAGTATTACTACTAGATAAACCTTCATCTTTCAAGATATAATTTAACTGAATTTCATAGGTAGAATCAGGAGTAGGAGCAAAAACAATAGTATCTTTATCCCACATACTGTAATATTTAGGTTCTCCAGTAGCTCCAGTCGAGTTATATTCTGACATATAACTTGTATCTCTATATTCTAAAAAATTTCTAGTACTACCTGATCCACCATTTACAATTTGTGCTGATCGAACTACTAATAAATTATTAGGAATATTTATAAATCTTTGTGAAGTAATTAAATTAGCTGTTGCATATCTTCTATTATTATCAGAATCTACATCTCTTAAAATTCTAAATTCAGCATCCGATATAAATCCATCTACAATTGTAGATGTTAAAACATTAGAATCTACTTCTGTGTAATCTCTAATTTTCTGTACTAATTCTGCATATGTCATGTTATCGTTACCACTACATTTCCTAAATTTAAGTTAGCTTGTCTTTTATTGTTAACAGCTGAACCATTATCTGGAATCATACCATTATTTGAACTAAAAGCAAAGTCTCCAGGTAAAGTTAAATCAACTGTCATAAATCCACCATCTCCTGATGCCTGAGTAAAGATTTGTGGTCTAGCGTTTCTTAATCCTTGTCCATCCGCTGTAGTTGGTTTTGGTTCTAACTGTGGATGTTTAGGTTCAAACTCAGAGATATGGACTCTGGAACCATTCCATTCAATAACCATTTCAGAATATGGAAAAGCTTGACCTGATCTATCAGATATAAATTGTGCGTATTTTCCCTTAGATAAATTAGACATTTGGATAATAACTTTTAGGGGTTATAAAAGAACTTGATGAAGAACCATCCTCTTCTAATGCTCTATTTAGTTCATCCTCATAAAGTAATTTCATTTGTTGAACAAGTTGTGGATTAAATTTTTGTGATAAATAATATGCAAGTCCTGATACCATACATGGTACAAATCGATAGGGTACATCTGCATTATTACTGTAGGCCCCTGCATCCTGAATCCTGCTAACATAATAATAATTTAACAGGTTTCCGGCTTCAGTGCCTCCGGGAGTTAAATATAAAGTGATTGTAACTTTATCTATAAATCTTTGTACAAAATATTGTGTAGGTACACCTGTTTGAGTTTTATTTGAAAGACCTTGATATGCTGATCTATTTATTTTTGTTAATGGAAAATCAACACCAGATGAATTTCTATATACTGCTTCTAAAATATCATCGACACCATAAACTGCTGTAGCATCTGAAGTACCATCAGCTGTTGATCGGTACATTGTATAAGTAGTTTGATCTTGAACTAATGTAATAGAATTATTTTTTACTTCCCAAAAATGCAAACCTCTATTACCCCATTCTTGAAACATTATGTTTAAAGAACGTCTTGCTGTTTTTATATCATTACCAGAATAATCAAATCTGCCTAATCTTTCATAAGCTTCAGTAATTATATCATCGATATAAAAACCTGATTCAAAAGTTGTTGTTCCAGAGGTTGCCATAATTCTCCTAACTTGTTAAACTTGGACCTGAATATTTTTCAGTGTAAACAGTGTAAGCTGTTATGTTATCTGTATTTGATACAAATATTCCATTTGGAAATATTATACCATCTTCTGGTAAATTTAAGGTATAACTTTTTCCATCAGGTATATCTACATCACATAAAGTATCACCATTATTATCACATAAAGTTAATCTTGCAGCACCTGTTCCATCTGGAGAAACAGAAATTGCTCTTAATCTTATGGGCATGTCTAGACTTCCCAATGCATAAGGTAATTGTTGAATTGAATCACCAGAACTAGCGGACGCTGCAGTTGTTCCGTTTACGCCTCTGGTTACACCTGTTAGTCCCTCTAAAGGTGAGGTAGTTGTAGGAAGATACAGTGAAGGTGAACTTGCTACTTCAATTTGTGCCCCCCATATAAAAATACCTGAAGTTCCATCTCCAGTATAGGAGGGAGATCTACCATCTGTATCGTTTTGTATTAAAACTATACCGTATCCTGTAACACCTGTATATAATGATGTTGATGTAAGAGAACACCTAAACCAACCATTTCCATAATCTTCAATCGTTGCATTATCAACACCTGCTCCAACATTTCCCAATGTGCCTGTTGTAAGATTAAAATTTGCAAAAGTTGTAGTTCCTCCTAGAACTATAGCTGAATTAAACTGTAAAAACCTTCCATTTGTTTTTGCAAAAACAGATATTGTATATTGTGTTCCAGTTACAAAATTATTAGTTTGAAAAATTGATTTTGTTCCACTTCCAGCATTTTCAAGCAAAGCATCAGCTGTAATATCACCATTAGGATCTGCTGTAGAATTTGGATTAACTGTCGTATTAGCAGTTGTCCAACTAAGATTAAATTCTTCAGATCTAATGTAGTTATTTTCACTTATATCTGTAAAACTCACAACCTCATTAGTTGATTCAATCTCCGCAACAACACTAGTTGAAAAGTTAGTGGTACTTGCAACAGGAATGTAATTCTGTGTTGCTGTGATGTTTTCAGATAACGTAGTATCAACACTTGTTAGAGTAGATCTTGTTGCCTGTGTATTAACAGAACCCATTTAATCTCCTAGCTTGTTAGACCTGGTCCAGAATATTTATCAGTAAATAATGTATAAGCCGTAACATTTGTTTTTGTCTTACAAAAAATTCCTTTTGGAAATAATATTCCGTCTTCAGGTAAATTTAATGTGTAAACATCTCCACTTGGAACATCTACATAAAGTAAAGTTGTTCCAGAGTTTGAAGTAGTTGTAAGCTCTAATACACCAGCTCCAACACCATCTGATGCTACAGAAATTGCTCTTAATCTAATTGGTTGAGTAATAATTGCTGAAGCTCCTGCAGCTGCTGCGGATCTAGTTGCTTGTATATCACCTTTACTTGCCATAATTTTTCTCCTATTAAAATTATGTGGGGCCGAAGCCCCACATTAATTATTTATTAACTTACTACTGCGCCACTGTTAGAAACAATGACCCAACCAATTGTACTAGCCCAAACCAAACATACTGTGTCATTAACATCAGCAAAAGCCATGCTAGTTCCATTTGCAAAAGTAGCTGGAGTAACTGTTGCAGTTCCACCGCCGTCAACAACCATAGTAATGATTTTCATTTGACCAACAGTTGTACCATTAGCTAAAGTAACTGCAGCAGCACCAGCAGCTGTAGTTAATTCTGTAACTAAGTTAGTTACATCAGCAGCACCTGCTCCAGATAAAGCTTGAACTCCACCTGTTATAGTTTTGCCATAAGATGCATTAGTTGTAATTGCACCTGTAGTAGCGTTTTTTGTAATTGATTCAAAACC
>Ga0208917_1001185_pt1 | contig 13092 bp, 13 predicted proteins | sample DEB08_DNA_10_FD_185500 | JGI IMG/M metagenome (GOLD analysis project Ga0208917, IMG submission 185500) | Aqueous microbial communities from the Delaware River and Bay under freshwater to marine salinity gradient to study organic matter... | ecosystem: Environmental > Aquatic > Marine > Coastal ...
AAAAGCCACCAACGTTGTAGTGTGTACCCAATAGATACAACAAGCAAAGATATTTTGAGTACCATCTCTACTTGTGCCATGCTAATACCCATAGCTGTTGCGTTTAATAACAATACTCTAATATCCTGCTCATTCATTTTAAAAAATATTAAACTTCAAATATTCCAACTTCAACTATATTATTAGCGGAAGACTCTGCATAAAGATCTAAAGTTCCATTCCAAGGAATAAAAGCAAATTCTAATTCTGCTAAAGAAGCATAGATAGTGCTTCCACCAGTAGCTTGTATATTAATATCTTCACTCCCCATATTTTTTAAATACAGATAAGATTTTCCATACTCGGAGTTACTAAAGATAAGTTTCTCAGTATTTGCTACTAAATTTACTCTTTTTAATACACTGTCTTGTGAAGTTCTAGGATCAAAACCGACAGTTATAATAGTATTGTTAGAATCTGAAAATGCATCACTAGTTTGAATTGTAAGATCTATATCTAAAATTGCCATAGTTTCTAAATTTCAAATCCAAGGTTAAACAGCATAAATCTAAATTTGTCATTATGCTTTTTTATTTCAATAATTGTCCAGGTGCCAATTCTACACTCTAGGTAGTATTTGGGCTTTTTGTTTGCAGCTTTCCAGCTGTTAATCCAGTTAATCTTTTTCATTATTCAATGATTTTATCAATTCCCATTATCTGCTCTGCAGTAATATCTTCCGGTATACAATCTTCTGCAATAGGAAAAAGCTCTAAAGTGCTTTCTTCTCCCATCAACGCCTCAATTTCTGACAGTTGATCTTTGCGTTCTTGTATCAAATCCTCGTTGTCAGCTTCTAAGGCTTTTACAGCCTCTTCGTCTTTATTGTTCATTGCCTCGTTAATCTTAGCAGACAGCTCTAAAAACTCTTCAGTAGGTTTACTAGCGTCTTCTAAGTGTTGGAGTTCATTTTGTATGACTCGTACATTCTTAGCTACTAATAAGCCAAACTTTACACCTTTTAAGCCCTGTACTGCTGTAAGGCCTTTAAACAATTCAACAAACTCTCCGTTTGTTTCCGTGAACTTTTTCATAGTCTATATATTTATTTTGGTTATGAAATTCTATACATTGTTACTGCACTAGATCCAGTTCGTCTAACTCTGAATCTACCTACGCCCGCGTAACCGGCGTCGTCAGCATTGTCTTGAGACTTCACTATCATATTACCTACTAAAGTGACTCCTGAGCCTCCTGTAAGAGTTATATCAGATGTTCCGTCCGTAGCTAAGTTAAGCAAAGTAAAATCAACACTGTCATTGTCTGCGAATAAAGCCAATCCTACAATAAGGTTAGAAGCTGTATCTGTAGCTTTGCTTCTGTCTGCAGTAGGCGTACATTTTACAATACCTGTTAAAATGTTTGCAGTTGATATTGCTGTAGTACCATCATCAGTTGTAGCTTCTGGCCCTTGGTATGTAATTACAGCAGGTTTAGTAGATGCTCGTGCATATACAGGTCCTGAAACATAAACATCTGATGCGAGAGTTACTCGTTGCAAGGCGTCTATAGAAAGAGCAGTTGTTAATACATTGCTAGAGGTGTAAGTTTTAAGTAGGACGCTTCCTTGAGATCCAGAAACACTATCTCCACCTGCAAGTACTGCGTCACCCCCAGATCCAGATCCTGTAGCATTTCCTGCAAATAATTGTATAGCCCCACCATTTTCATTACCAGCACCGCCGGCAGCTGCATAAATATTTAGTGTTGCCCCCGTAGTTGAACTTGGAGCAGCTGTTGTTAGAATGCTGTATGAGCTTTGGTAGACTTCAGTACTACCAATAGTCATTGCAGTAGAAGTGCTTCCTTTTAAGTTAATCTGGCCAGTAGAGCTAGTAGTGTCAAGAGCAGATCCTGAGTCGTTTATAATGACTCTACCGTTATGTACGTAAATACCACGGCTGCTGCCATCATCACTAAGGTAGTTGGTGTTAAGATCAATGTTGTATGCTCCGGTATCCAGAGTAGCTGCTAAACTTGCTAAACTGGCTGCAATAGTAATCCCACCTGCAGAGTTTGTAATTGTTATGTTAGCACCTGCTGTAAGAGTTGCTACAGACGGGGCGCCTGTAGCAGCGTTACCAATTAACAGCTGTCCGTTAGTTGTCATTGGAGTGCTGGCAGCAATTGTATCTGCAGCACTTGCGTATAACACAGAGCCTTGAGCAATTGTAGCTAAGCCAGTACCACCGTTTACTACAGCACATTGTCCAGTAACAGTTCCAGAAAAGTTTATAGAAGTTAAGAATCCTGCTGAGCTATTGTCACAGTTACTTAAGTCTATCTGCCCTTCTACGAGTGTAATTACAACATTGTCAGAAGCTGTCGTTACAGTTACTTTAGCATCTGCAGACTTAATTCCTTTAAATACAATCTGATTTTTGTTAGTCAGAGTTGGGCTAACATAAAAAGTTTGTGAGCCTGTTCCTGCAGTAGACACTGATGGGAATAAGCTTTGCAATTGGAATTTCTTAGCTTGTTTAGTCGTAGAGTTTGCAACTAATAAAAAATCAGTAGCAGCTACGCTAGTTTTTGATAAAGTACTGAGTGATGTTATTTCTGCCATGTTTTTATGTATTAAGGGTAGACCCGTTAATTGTAATATTATTTCCTCCTACGCTATACGATTCTGAAATCTGCACAGCTTGAGGGTCATCTTGTCTATATGAAGGTATGTCACAATCTTTGCAGTACTCACCTACAAATTTTAAAAAGTTTGGTAAATAATCTTTAGTTTCATTTCTAATAACTAAGTCATTACACTTTTTCCAGCCGTTGCTTGCATTGTTTGATACTGGGTCTATATCTAACCCAGAATCTCCAGTAGCTGTGTAAACAGCGTTGTTTCGTAAAACTACAGACCCGTCTGCGTAAGTTCCTATATCTGCAGGGTCCCACTCTCTACTACCAGAATCTTTCCAAATTTGTAAACAGTCAATGCTAGCATCTTCTAAAGAGGGTGTGCTCGCATCTGTACAATTGTACAAACACGGCAAGCCTTTTCTAGACATAAGATCGTCAATGATAATCATTTTCCAAGAGTCCATATTAGAACAGCTGTCGCTAAGTCCTGTAATATGCTTTGTGTAATATCTATTACCAGAAGCTGCAATACACTTTTTGTTGTAGTCAAGCAACTGATTAATTTCATTAGGTATACACGCAGGTACAACTGTAGTAACACCTTCGCATCCAGAAATACAAGCGTTTATATCTCCATACTCACAGCTGCCGTCATCAAAAGTTGCAAAAGACTTAAAGTTTGTAGCATTTGAATCCATACATCCCCCTACAGAACTTAAATATATACAAGTTTGATCGTCTGTAGTTGCAGCTGTGTTGTAATTAGATGCTATGGGGTCTGTACATCCACAGCCAGGCACAGAGGATGCAATTGCAATTTGTGTAGTATGCGAATCATCTAGATTACCTGGGTTTACATTAGTAAGACCGTTACTGTCATAATACAAACTCCCGTAATAATGAATATTAATAACATATGCTCCTACAGGCAAGTTATTAAACGTAAAGTTAGCTGCATTATTTTGAAAAACGTTTGTAGAATTTATAATAAGGTAGTCTCCAGCTGCTGGATTTCTAATAGAGTCAGGAGACTGCAATTGAGGTGCATAATTGCTAGCTACAAGATGATTATTAGTATTTATTCCTGTTTCTATAAAAACAAGCCACCCTATTCCATTTGGATTATTAAATTGTCGAAGAATGTCAGCTGCGTCAGTACGTGGTACATTTACTGTTAAACTTCTTGTATTTCCGTTATTACACAATGCTGCAGTTGTAGACATTTTTTATGTTTTAAGAAGATGAAATAGTAATAGTAACACCTTTAGAAGCAAGACTTCTTAACCTAGTTGCATCAGTTATTTTACCTGCACAGCCTAAAGCTATACACTCCTCTAAAGTTTTAGTTCCAGTGTAGTTGTTTTGTATAAACTGACATTGCCCGTTTACACATTTATAAGTTCCTTGAGTAGGATATGTACAACTGCCATCGTTAATGTTTGCAGATGCATTGTAATTTGTTGCAGAAGGGTCTGTACAACCTAAAACATCTGTATCTCTATCTGATAAATATTGACAAGACCCGTCATCTACTATTGCAATTTCTTTGTAATTAATTGCTTTTGGATCTGTACAACCTTTGTATAAATCAGAGTAAGAACAAGACCCGTCGTCAAAAACTGCATCGCTATTGTAATTATTTGCTTTAGGGTCTGTACACCCAGCTTGCTCAACTACAAACGGTCCAAATATTTCGTAACACGTTTCTGCTTTAGTACTTGTATTTCCTGCGCCGGCATCTACGTCGTATCTAACAAGAATAGCATATTCCCCAGCTGCCCGATTGTTAAATATGTATGCTCCACCAGTTGTGGAAACTGTTGTAGCTAAAGTTGCTTGGCTTGAGAGGGTTAAGTCTCCTCGTTGGTTATTTCTTTGCTGTTCTTGTGCAGACTCTGTAATTCTAGAACCTACAGAAGGCATTTTGTACAAGTAGTAGTCTACAGGATTAGCTTGAGTACTGTAAAAGCTCTCAGCTACTTTAAACTGCAGTAAATTAGGATAGCCTAAAACTGTGTAAGGCTCTGGGTATTTAACCCCTGCAAAGTTTATAGATCCTTTATTTAAGGATACCCCAGAAGCATCACTTATAGACCTAACAGTTGTAGATTTTCCTGTATCTAAGACCCAAGGACCTAGTACATTTGCTAAAGCAGTTCCAGCAGCTAATCTACCCCCATTGTTACAATACACACATGCGTCTGCAGAATCCTCAGGATATGTGTTGTCATAATTAATTGCAGTAGTACCAGTTTGGCACCCAAACACACCTTCGGCTATACCGCCTGTAGAGCCTATTACAAATTGTATTGTTTGAGAACATGCTGTTCCGTTAGAATCGGATATTGTAATTGTATACCCACCGGTGTACAAATTGCTAACCGTAATACGATCTGTAGATATTCCAGTAACAGGTATGCTAGAAAAAATTACTGTAGGGTCTACTAATCCAACTACATTGTTTACTGCTATAGTGTACGAGTAGTTAGCTGTGCCTCCTTCTACTACAAATGTAGCTGTTCCGTCTGCAGAATTATCGCTAGTAGCTTTTTCAGTAGCATCCAATGCAACATTAAAAGTCTCGCACCCGGCTACGTATGTACAACAGCCTCCGTCTACATTTACGTTGCTGTTAATTTTATCTGCCGTAAGAGCTACACCCTCACAGTCATTGGCCATAGCCCCACTTGCAGTACAAGGTAAAGAGTTACCAGCACAACCTTTTAAATAGTAGTTAGAAGCTCTAGGATCTAAACAGACACTATTAGTTTGTGCATCTCTTTTAGCTAAAGCTATTAATATAAACCCGCCTATTACTTTAGGTCCTGGGACATTAATATTAACATTGTTGGTAGTGGTAAAAGCTATAGAAGTGCCGTCATCTTTTTCTCCTCTAGGCCTACCAAGACTTGTCTCGCTAGATCCTAAATTTGTGTGGCTTATAGAGTTTAAAAATTGGTTTTGTAGTTCTGTGGAACCAATATACGCAGCTGCACCGTCAGAGGTGTAGTAATAATCTTGTGTAGCGCTTGTGTCTAAATGACTATTATTGGAAGAAGGAAATATAAACAGCTGCCCAAACTGCGTTCCTTCTGAGTAGTACATAGAGTCTACTAAGCTATACCCTAAAGCATCATCAGGGTTAACCGCAAAACTAAATGACCTTATGAGGCTTGAAAAATCTTGACTAAGAGCATTTGAGGCAGGAAGCTCTGCTACTACCACATCTTGCGTAATAGATGAGCTAAAAGTTACAGAAAGTACTCCGGATCCTTTATACTCAATGATATTTTCCTGAGACCCGTCAAGCAACAGATTAATCTTCTCTGATATAATAGACAGGTTAGAACCTTGGTCTACAGTAACAGATGCAACCTTATCAGAGTCATGCGAAGTAAGTACAGCATAAGATACTCCTGCAGAATCCTTGAAGTATTTGTAAGATAAAAATGTTTGCTTAGCCATGTCTAACAGTTACACCCACAGTGACCTGCGCACATGTCTTGGGCAGTTAAATACTTTTCTTGAGCACTGTCAATTACTGCTTGTATTTGTTGAATAGTTCCAGCCTCGTCTGCCAAAGCAAGTTCTGATTCTGCAGTCTTAAGCAGTAAGAATATTTTTTGAGCTTCTGCCAATTGATCTGCACATTTTGTACAATCGCAGTCACATTTAAGCAGCTCATTCATTTTACTAGCCAAACAACATTGAATATCACAAGATAATAGTACAGCAGCTCTAGCAAAAATACTTCCGGCAACAAAGTGATTAACTACATAAATTCCATTACCACCTCCTATCTCTGCAGCTGTTACAACCCTGGTGCTGCTCTCTTCTGTAAAGTCGTAAAAAACAGTATTAGTACCGTTAGTTATTTCGATAGTGTTCTGTCCGCTAAGAGCATTAGTGACAGATATAATTATTTTGTTACAATCTGCAGTATGTGATACGTTTAATGCCATTTGTCTAATATAATAAAAAAGACTAATAGGGAGACAAGCTCCCTAATAGTCTTAAATTAATTTGCTATTAAGCAGATTGTGGGCCTACGTAATATTGTACGTAAACATCAACTACACCAGCAGTCAAAGCTGCTGTTGCAATCACAAACTGAATACCTGTGGCAGATGTAGTCTTATCGTTAACTGCGTTAGCGATTACACTTTCGTCTGCGTAGTCCGCATTATTATAAGCAACTGCAGCATTCAAAGTAAGTCCACCAGCTGTAAGAGCTAGAGTAGCTGAACCACCGCTTGTTAAAGCTGTAGTAGTACTATGAAAAACATCTGTAATAATTGCATTATCAGGAATAATTGCTGAGTTACCTGGTACGATTGTACCTACAGCGCCGCCATCAACTGAAAAGTCGTATCTAGCGTGAGCTGTCATCAATTTAGGGTGTGCCATGTTTTCTTAAAATTTAAAAGTTAATAATTATAAACTAACAGGAGCTAACCCCGCAGATGCTAAGTAACCATTTAGTTTAGACTCAAAAGCAACTCTGTTTGCATCAGTTGCAGCATCAGATAAAGCAATAGTAATTTCTATTAAATTATCTACACCTTTGATAGCAGACATAGTGCTGCCGTCTTTTGTGGCTGCAATAACGTACATATCGTAATCTGTGCCAGCCACTGCGTTTACTGCAGGCTTGTTAGGCAGTTTCAAACGATCATAAAATCCTTGGCTTACACCGTGTAGTGATTCTTCTATAGCAATAACTGCAGAACCTTCACCAACACCTGGATCAGCTCCAGACTCAGCAACAACAGTAACTGTCAAACCAGCAACTACTAAATTGCTGTCTATAGGCATTTCAAAGTTAGATGGTTCGTAATCCCAGCTGTCACCACCTTTGGTAGTAGCGCCTCGTAGGATACCTGAAAATACAACTTGATCAGTGTTAGATACAGAAACACTTGCTGGACTTAACCAATCTGGCAAGCTATCCAAAGCATTGTACGCAGCTACAACATCTGCAGCAGCATTAGCAGCAGAACGACCGCTAGCAATTTCAGTACTAAACTGAAAAAACTCTGGACGTGGTCCACCTTTTCGTACAAACTTAAGAGTTAAATCTCCTTTTGCAGTAGAAGTTCCTGCAATATCAATAGTTACTGTAGCAGCACTTTGATCTGCAGATTCTTTACCTGACCAAGAAATTACGTTTCTACCATAGAACCATGGAGATACGATGTTGTTTCCAGATGTACCTTGAACAATACGAATTTGTTCGCTATCAGCGATAGTGTCACCAACAACTAATTCCGTTGGTCCATTATCGCTTAATTTTTCAATAGAGATTGCACCCGCAGCTACTAAACCACTTGATGAGCTGTATGCAGTGCCATCTCCAACAAATAAATGTCTTGACATTTTTTTTAAATTTTCGGTAGCTTGAGGCTACCATTAATAAAACTATTCATTCTTTGTAACCTCTACTGATGCAGATTGGTATCTGGGATCAGAAATGGCTTCTAATATACTGGCAACTGTCATCGCAACTATCTCTTGATGAGTGTGTTCAGGCAGTTCACAGTTTACCCCCAAAGATAAGGAAATCTCTTTTGGCTTTCTTATGTAAGTTATTTTTACAGCGTCTATTATAAATATATCATTCGTGTAAACATCTATCGACCTACCACGCATTGTTGTCAATGGTGACGTATGCTTTGTAGTATTAAATGGATCGTTTAAAAGCGTAAAAATATCGTCTTGCTGAGAAAATCTATTACCTCGTGTAAGCAGGTCTGAATAAGATATTGGTTCTCTTTTTTCTGAATAGCTAGCGTCTAGTATTTCTCCGTTTAAAGGTGTTGGAATAGCTCTTGATATGTCATCTCCTGTGTATGGCGATCCTTCAAGTTTAGATACAGCATTCCCTCCAGAAGCATCCCACTCAAACCACTCATGAGTTACTGTATCTACTACAACAATAAAACTTCCGGGCTCGTACAGAGTTTCAAACTCTTCCCAGTAAATTGTAAAACCAATTCCTGGATTATTTAAAATGTCTTGTTTAATTGCCTCAATATTTGCAGGATATGACGATGGCGACCAGCCAAAAGATTTTAAATTGCCTGAAGCCGCCCACACTACAGCAGATTTATCACCTTTAACCATTTCCATACTTTCAATAAATGCAGAATTCTCCCCATTACTATCGGTAGTAACCATAAAATTGTTAAAGTCTACTACAAAATAACTTACAGAAGGCAAGTTAACTAGTGAGTATTCTATCGGCTTACAGTTATTGATGTAAACTCTAGAAACTTGGTTTACCAAGTACATGTAGTCAGTAGGAAGTGTAAAAGTATCTACAAAAATATTTTTTTGCAGTTGCTCTTTAAAAGCTGTTACCGCTTCGTACTCGCGTACGAGAGTTCGTAAATCGTCAATACGTTTCTGAGATTCTTCAAATCCTTTACGGTAAATGTTGTTCTTACCGTATTTACCATTGATAAACCTGAACACACTTTTGTTCAATTCTAAGTCTATCTCTTCGGATAGTAGGCTGTCAGCCTGGAGTGAATTAATCTTATCCACTCCTTGCTGTACAGCGATATGCATCTCAGTTACATTCATATTAAGTCAATGCCAACTCTTTTAATTTAGCCCGTAGGACTGTTAATTTACCAGAATTCTTTTTGTCCTTTAGGTAGATGACTGTATCGTCAACTGTTTCCCCTAAGATTTCATCTATAAAGATAACCTGATTTCCGATCTTTCGTAAAACTCCTGCAGTAATCATTTCGTCGATTTCTGCTTTCAGCTCTAAGTGCTTGTCAGTTGCAATGCGTAAGAACTTCTTAGGGTTCTTGTCTTTCAATGCGTACAAGGAGTTTTCAACCTGCTCGTCCGTCATTCTTTCCGGATTGCTCTCTGACATCAAACGCAATACACGTTTCATGTTTGCTAAACTAGAAGAAAGTTTAATGAACTCTTTGTCCGCGTCTTTCTTAAGTTTGATTTCATTGTTCTTGACCTTGTCTTCTCTAGTAAGATCTTGGATATAGAATCGCTTGTTAAAATTAGCATCCATTTCCTCTTTGGTCAGTGCTACATGTGGATGTTTAAGTGCAAAATTGTACTTAATGTAATCCATTATGTTTAGTGGGTTATTGTTACCATCTAAACCTACCTCTAGTTCAACTCCTGTAAATCCTACAGGAATAGTCAAATCTGCATAGAATTGTTTTACATGTCGTGGCCAGTCAACGTGGTCTGGGGATACATCTAAAATACCATTCAGATATTTCTTGTTTTCGTCTGCACTAAATCCGTGCAACGGTTGTCTATTTACATAGACACTACTGAGTTTTGTTGTTGCCTCAGCTCTTACTGCTTTAGGTAAGTGACTATCTAAGTCCTTTCTCCTAATGAAGATTTTTTTACTCATTTCAGTTCTTTTTAGTTAATTGTTATAGGGTGGAAAGAATAACTCTCCTATATTTTAAAGTAAGGATGTGAGGAGCAAAGCTCCCCACAACCTCAACCAAACCAATATATAGACCGCGTTACCGCCTTATTTAGGAAGCGACACACTGAATGTCTAATGACGTGTCAAAACGCTTAAGCGCTAGACCAGCCGTCTTCAACATGTGTACGCTTGCCCCGTCCACGTCAGATGCTCGTGCAGAAGTCGATTCGAATCCTTTTGGAACAACTGAACCGGCTACACACCAACGCATCATCTCACGACCTTTCTTAGAGATCATTTGTAAGTTGTTCTGACCGTCGTAGTTAGACTGATCAACGAACACCATACGGTAAGACTCAAGTGAGTAACCTGTAACAGGGTGTTTAGCACGAGCTTGAGCAACAGCACCGTGATCAAACAATGGTAGTTTTACCACGTTTACAGAGTGTCCGTCGATATGCTCGTACGAAGTAAAGTAACCTGACATGCCTAAGCTACGTCCGCTACCTGTGATGAATCGGTTTTCACCGCCCACTTTCCAAGTGTTACCTACAAAGTGATTTTTAAGAGCTTCATCAAACTCACGTGCACCACCCGTACCAGTGTAGAGAGTGATTTGCTTAGTAGCAGCATCAGTCATTCCGTAGAATAAGTCACCGATGATGTTTTTAAGCTTAGACTCTGTCATAGTAGAGTAAGTGTCCTTGTTTATGATTTGTTGGAATAAACCAGGACCTACGATTACAGGCTGACCATTTTCATCTTTCATCTGAGTGTGGCCGTTACTATCGTAAGTTTTCTCTCCGTACCAGTAATACATTTCACATTCTTCTTTGAAGTCTAACATGTGTAAGTACTCTTCGTAGTCCATCCACAACTTAGTTGTAGAGCCACCTTTTGTTGGTAAAGAAAACTCAGCTACAAATTCTTTAGCGTTACCAGACATGTGGTAAGACTTACGTACTGTAGTTAGTTTGTTACGTACCAATCCTGGAGTTTCCCAGTTAGATGCATTCCCGCGAGAGAAATCAACACCTACAGGTGCGAACATCTGAGCCCACAATGCACCAACTGCAACGTCAGCTGCAGGTACAGTAGCAGTGCTAGAAGGATTTACAATCTGAAGAGTGTATTTCCAACCAGACCCAGCAGCTACTTGCTGTGGTTCTTTCATGATACGAGCTTGCGCACCTGATTGAGATACAAGTACGTAAGGAAATACAAAGTGTTTGTCAGGAAACTCAATCTCAAAAGAAGAGCCACCAAGACCAACATTAGAAGTACTGCTAGGTGCTCCTGAAACCGGACGAGTTCTCAAACGGTGTGTTGCCACACGGTACTCATACTCAAGACGGTCAATAGACTTTACGTTACCAACACCTTCAGTTAAGAAAGAAAGTGGGAAACGTTTGTCATCCTTACCAGCTAGGTGAGTAATGATTGGAGATAACTCAGACGGCTTAGAAAGCAAAGCATTTGCAAGACTGTTCATGTCAGTCATCTGTGAGTCGTTATAAAACGTCTTTTGCACAGAAATGTTTGTTCCGTTAATTGCCATTTTTTATCTAATTATTTAAAAGTTATCGCATTTTAAAATTGCCATTTATCATATATCAAGGTCTAGATTGTCTAAGTCAACATTCTTAGAAGGTCGTCGTCCTGCCTTTCGTGCACTCTTAACTCTCTCCTCGTTGCTAGAGATTCTGTCTCTCAATGATCTTGTTGAAGCAGTCTTTGCTTTGGTCTTTATAATTTTCTCCAAGTTAAACCCTTTAAACATTAAATAGTCCATGGCTAACTTGACATCCATTTGCGCCTCTCTATGGTCTAGATCACGTTGCGTGAATCCTTCCTTAGTTACTGGCTTTGACACATAATCAAAGAACTTGCCTTTATCTCGTTTAGGAACTGCTATACCGGCAAACTCATCAGCATCGTTGATAGTTTCGTAAACACCGTTCCAAAATTTTTCTTGCTCTTCGGCCTGCTTTATTCTGTTTTGCTTTTGCTGCTCGACTAACTGTTGTCTTTGAGCACCTTGCTGTTTAGCTAAAGCTTCTTTAGCAGCTTGAGATTTTTGGAATAACTTGCCTGTATCTTCGTAGTCTTCAAGTAATTCTTCAATAAAGTCTTTGTCGTGGCCCTTGGCAGTAAAATAATCTGACAATATGGATTTTTGGCTACGAACATCTTCTTCGTCAATCTCAATCTTGTTATAATCCAAATTAGGATCATAAGCCTGCATAAACTCTTGCGAGTCTCCCCCGTTGATAACATACTCAAGATGGTTTTTAACTAAAGGAAACTTCTCAAATAATTGATCAAGTTGCTCCTCTGCCATTTTACCACTCATATCTTGAGTGAGTTTTAACAATCCTTCAGTAGTATCTTCATACTCTTCGTCAACTTCGTATCCTAGTTTGGATAAGATTTGACCTACTACTGAATCATCATCTCCAGAATCGTCGTCTTGATCATCATCCTGATCATCGTCGTCATCCTGGTCATCGTCCTGATCTAGATCATCATCATCGTCGTCATCATCTTGATCATCATCTGCAGCAGGCTTTTTAGATTTTGATTGTGCATCATTGTCTAGTTCGTCTGCTCCAGGAGGGGTGTCGGTAATGTCATCATCATTGGCATCTGAATCCATCTCGACGCCACCGTCTAACATATCATCAAAAGATATGTCGTCTAGTGCAATTTTTTCTTGTGCGCTCATTGTCTATAAAATTAATCTTTACAAAATTATTTAAAATTAGTCCGATTTACTTGGTTTGATTATTTTTTCGTATATGTTTTACTGTATAACACTTAGAAGCTTTTCTTAAGTCTTACACCGAACCTAGGCCCTTCATTTTCTAATGCAATTACACCAGGAGCTGGGTACATACTGCCCTGATAAAGACTATTAGGCTTTGAGTAGTAACCTTCAATAAAATCTCCGTCTCCCATATCATACTTTAGAGAAAGTCTACCAGCACCTCTACCCATACCTGAGTAAGCATCTCTTTGACTTAGAGGAGCTACAGTACCTGTACCAGTAC
>Ga0208917_1001192_pt1 | contig 13053 bp, 13 predicted proteins | sample DEB08_DNA_10_FD_185500 | JGI IMG/M metagenome (GOLD analysis project Ga0208917, IMG submission 185500) | Aqueous microbial communities from the Delaware River and Bay under freshwater to marine salinity gradient to study organic matter... | ecosystem: Environmental > Aquatic > Marine > Coastal ...
CTGATCCGTTACCAGCAAAAGCGCTCCTGTTGGTATTTTGTTGTGGAACCCGACCGTAAATAAGGTTGCTGTTTCCATGTCTATCGCGTAAGCGCGAACCTTTTTAAGGTACTTTTTGAATTTGCTATCAAACTCCCAAACTCTTCGGTTTGTTGTGTACACAGTTCCCGTCCAATAATTAATATTATTATCACGAATGGTAGTACTTACGGCTTTTTGAAGGGCGAATGAAGGCATTGCTGGGACCTCTGGAGGAAAATAGTCGTTCGATGTTCCTTCTCCTCGAATCGCACCAATGGGGAGGATCAGATCACCAATATTGTTTCTTTTCTTGAGTCCACCGCACTTGCCTAAAAATAATACCGATTTGGTTTCTATAGCACTCAGTAGATCCATCACTGTAGCTGCATTTGGTGAACCCATACCGAAATTTATTATGGTTATCCCATCATGAGTGGCACTAGTCATACTTTTTCCTCTGCCCTGGATTTCAGCACCTGTGAGCGCAGCGAAAATATCAACATAATGCTGGAAGTTTGTGAGTAGGATATAGGCTCCGAACGCGTCTAAAGGAACGCCAGTATAGCGAACAAGCCAATTCGTTACAATCTCGTCTTTTGTTTTCATGTCAAATGGGTTTAGGACAAGGGTCGCTCTTGAGATAAAAAAGACCCTTAAGTACCTAAAGTTACAAAATTCGTACCTTGTCAAGATAAAAATTCTACCTCGACAATGAAGAAAATCTATTTCGCATTTAGTGCATTATTGTTTGCTACTGTAGCCCATTCTCAGAGCAAAACGGTTCTTTTAAATATTGAACACAGACTTGGCACAGATACTTGTGCCACAGGCGTTGAGGGAATAAATAATTTAGGTAATCCATTTAAACTGAATAGGATCCAGTATTACATGGATGAAATTATTCTAGTGCATGACGGTGGTTCTTCGGATACGGCAGCGGCATTGGCATTAGTAGACGGCTTTAGCGAAACCAGCTTAAACTTAGGAACATTTACCGTTGACTCCCTGGAAAGTATTCGTTTTGCGGTAGGTGTGAATACCTCTCTAAACCATTTGGATCCAACGACCTATAATCCTAACCATCCATTAGCACCGAAAAGTCCTTCCATGCATTGGGGTTGGACAGCAGGATACCGCTTTATTGCTGCGGAGGGTTTAGGCGGTAGTACTTTTAGCCAAATCTTCGAATTCCACGGTCTAGGCGATGGAAATTATGCCCATTTGACCTTGCCTACTTCAGGAACGCTCGTCGCTTCTGATACACTATTGATCACGATAACGGCAGATTATAATGAGCTTTTCCGGGGTATAAATTTAGGTTCAGGTCCTATTAGTCATGGTGAAACTGGCGGGGCAGCGCAGACCTTACACAACATCAATAATTACGTTTTCACTTCGAGCGAAGGCAATGCAGCTATGGGATTAACAGAGAAGACTCCTGTTGTTGGTATTTATCCCAATCCTTCTAATGGCCAATTCGTTATTGAATCTTCTCAGGTAGGGACTTACGAAGTTTTGGATATGCTCGGAAGAAATATTATGAACGGTACCTTAGACCCAGGAACGAATAATGTGAACCTTAATGCAAATGGTTTGTTTATCCTCTGTATCAGCTCTTTAGAGGGACAAACAACGGTACGTAAAATCCATGTTGAATAAAGCACTGTTTTTTAGTATCACCTTACTTGTTGCATTGGGATGTGCGAAAGCTCCCGAGCCTGTATGGGATACAGCGCCTTACACATTAGATTTCGGTGGGCTTCCAGAACCCGAGTTACCGGCTGACAATCCGCTCACAGTGCAAGGCGTAAAGCTTGGACGCATGTTGTTTTATGAAACCCGTCTTTCGGGGGACAACTCAATGGCCTGCGCATCTTGTCATAAGCAGGAAAACGCATTTACAGATACAAACAGGTTTTCTACAGGTATAGATGGATTCTTGGGGCACCGCCAAGCAATGAGCGCCGTGAACATGTTGTGGAATACGAACGGCTATTTTTGGGACGGACGCGCACAAAAATTGCGAGATCAAAGCATTAGACCTATTCAGGATGTATTAGAAATGAATGAAACCATGGAGAATGTGGTTGAAAAATTGGAACAGGATACCCTGTACACGCATCAGTTTTTTAGAGCTTTTGGTAGTGAAAACATAACGTCATATCGCATCAGTCTTGCGCTGGAACAGTTTATGAATTCCATAGTTTCTTACCGCAGTAAATATGATTTATTCCTTGATGGAGAAGCCAACTTCACAGAAGAAGAGGAATTGGGTATGGAGCTTTTCTTTGAAGAATACAATCCATATTTCCCGGAAACTTCAGGAGCGGATTGTGGCCATTGCCACGGCGGTAAAAACTTTAGTTCTCAGGAGTACATGAATAATGGACTAGACAGTATCTATAATGATGACGGTCGCTATGATGTGACTGGATTAGAGTCGGATCGAGGTGCAATGAAAGTTACAACTTTAAGAAATATCGAGCTCACGCCTCCTTACATGCACGACGGACGTTTTAACACGTTGGAAGAAGTGATCGACCACTATAATGAAGGATTGCGCAATAACGCTTCACTAAATCCTGCCCTTGCCATGACCATGGGAACTGGTTTGATGCTTAATGAAACGGATAAAGACGCCTTAATCGCTTTTTTAAAAACCTTAACCGATACGAGCTTGATTCAAGACTCGAGGTATGCTTCGCCTTTTTAAGTTTCTATTATTCACTTTAATCTTGGGTTCATGCGTACCCGATGAGTCTTTTTTTGAAGGGCTTAATACTGCTTACCCCGCAATAGAATACCCCACAGATAATCCCAACAATGCTGCCGCGGCAACCTTGGGGGAACGACTTTTTTTTGATCCTATATTGAGTGTAGACTCTAGTATTAGCTGCGGTTCTTGCCATAAACCAGAACTGGGCTTTGCGACTAACGACAGGGTTACACCCGGTGTAGGTGGAGCATTAGGCAAACGTAACAGTCCATCTTTACTAAACGTTGGTTTCCAGCCTTATTTCATGCGTGAAGGAGGGGTCCCGTCTTTGGAGATGCAAGTCTTAGTTCCATTGGGTGATGCGACTGAAATGGCACATAATGTGGTTGACGCCGTTCGACGATTGAATCGAAATACCAGCTATAGAAATGAATTTCTCACCGTCTATGGCGATACGGCCTCTCCTTTTTTATTGGTTCGAGCATTAGCGAATTTCGAACGCACACTTATCGATTTTGACGCTCCTTTTGATCAATTTATTCAAGGCGATGCTACTGCATTAAGCAGCGACGCCATCAAGGGCGGAAAATTATTTTACGGAAAAGCTGCTTGCGTTCAGTGCCATTCAGGTGTTTTACTCACTGACTTCGGTTTTGCTAACAATGGAACGGCCATACTGGATTCAAGTGACTACGGCCGAGAATTATTGACCAATGAAAGCGGTGATAGGTATCTTTTTAAGATTCCATCACTTCGAAAGGTGCAGATCACGACGCCTTACATGCACGATGGCTCAGTGGCCACCCTTTCTGATGTTGTAGAACAATACAATGCAGGAGGGATGAATCACAGTTTTACCGATTCTAGAATTGAACCGTTAGACTTATCAGTTACCGAGAAAGAGCAATTGGTCGCATTTTTAGCATCACTTTAATCACGTCATCCGGGCAGTGTAAAGCTAAAAGGCAATAGGCCCTGTACGCCTGTGAATGCCAAAGCCTTGTTTGTCTTATTGAGTAAGATCAATTCAAAAGGCTTGGTTTGTCTCAATTCCGTTTCATGAAGTACTTGTCTGCATGACCCGCAGGGGGCTGCTGGATCGCGCTCCGATTCTCCCGTCATGATGTATACGGTTTCAATAGCTTCATTCGGATGAGCAGCTTTCGCTGCTAGTACTGCCACACGTTCGGCACATAAACCTGAAGGGAAGGCCCCATTCTCTTGATTCGTACCTACAATCATTTCACCCGATTCCATTACCACGATGCTGGATACGGGATAATTAGAGTAGGGGGCATAAGCTGAAATTAATAGCGCTTCGAGTTGTTCCGCGATCCCATTGGGAATGGCCAATGTTTCGCGCCAATTCTCATAGGTGCTATAGTGAAGGGTTATTTGATGCTCCATATGCAGGTATTTTAGGTCTTAATACAAGTTACCTATTATTCAATAGATTATCGACCAAGTTTCATTCAAAAAGAAAGGGCACCTCATTGAGGTGCCCTTTACTAATTATGAATTTTAAATCTATTCGAAGCTATAACGGCTTCCGTAACGCAACATTTGACCCAGAAAATCCATAGGGTATTCAACGGTAACGTCCACGATACTGTCCCCTTCAAATACAGGCACCATCTCAGGATTTACAAACCCGCTGTAAGGGGCTAAATTTAACGGTTCTGAGCGTCTCAATACTTCCGCGTGAAGCTCTTGATCTACTTTGACACCATAGGTCTCCACCAGCTTTCTGCCGGCTTCAAAATCACCTTCACTTTTAATACGCTGAATTTCACGTAATAACTCACCAAAATATCCACGCAACTTCTCATAGTCGTTCACTACGAAATAGGTTTTACCATCGATCACCTTGCGTTCGACCACATTCTCCTCGCGTCCGCGTTCGAATGCCCATGAGGCCACCAATTGACGGTTACGCATGTGGTCTTCCTCTATGTCATCGCCAGGAAGAATACGACGCAATTGGAGCATCATTCCATTCGACATATAGTTATCGTATTCTGCATAGCCTGGTTCTTTATTTTCCATTAAACCAATCTCCTGCATTTTGTTGTCCAGTATGAAATAAAGTGCAACGAGATCCGCACGTGCCTCTTCAAGAGTAGAGCTGTAATTTTTAAGCGTTTGCTTCGGTGTTCCAATACCAGGATTGATCTTTCCTGAAGCGTGACCTACAACTTCATGAAGTGCAGTATGCATCTTAGAACCCAATTCTCCATACTTTTCTGCACGCTCGTTGTGCATAGTAGAAAACCCAAATTCTTGAGCCATCCCTTTGCCAGCACTTGAATGGTATGCATCTTCAATATTACCTAAGGATACTGATTTTGAGCCGTGTTCAACGCGAATCCAGTTTGCATTAGGAAGATTTACACCGATAGGCGTAGCGGGAGTTGCATCGCCGGCTTCTCCGGCTACGGTAACGATTTTATAGCTTACGCCCACTACACTTTCCTTCTTGTGGTCATCCATGATAGGACTATGATCTTCAAACCATTGTACATTATCTGCGACCACAGCCATTCGTTCGCTCGCATCAAAGTCTTTGACTTGAACGACCGTTTCATAAGATCCGCGGTATCCCATAGGGTCATTATATACTTCTACGAAGCCATTAATGTAATCTACATCACCGCCGGTTGTTTTGACCCAAGCGATATTATAGTCATCCCACTTTTTGAGATCTCCTGTCTCGTAGTATTCAATCAAAAGTTTCAATGCCGCCGCTTGGTCAGTATTTTCCGCAACATCTTTTGCCTTCTCTAGGTGACCAATTATTTCTTGAATGCTGCTCGCGTAACGTCCGCGTGCGCTAAAGACTTCCTCATAGATCTCTCCGTTTTCGTTGCGAGAAAGACGGCTATTTAGCCCATGACTAACTGGACGGTCCGGGTCGGCATCTACTTTCGCAGCGTAAAAAGCTTCCGCTTCTTCCTGCGAGATGTCCGGGGCATAGAAATTAACTGCAGAAGCCAGTAATAGATCTACGCCATCAGCACGATTCACTTTCTTCGCATCAAATTCAGGATCGAAAATCGCGCGTTGCGCTTCTTCAGAAAGTGTAATTCCGAGCGTATCTAATGCAGAAAGGAACCAAACCTGGTCGAAATCGGCAGCGAATTTCATATTGCTGTAATGGTGGTGAATTCCATTAGCGAAGAATACACGTTTTGCATACACCTCAAAATCTGAGTATTGCTGACCTTCACGATCAATAATGCCATCGTCGGAAAGAATGGCCTCGAGCGCTTTTCGTATTTCTAAATTATGGCGGTAATTACAATCCCACATAATATCACGTCCTGCCAATCCTGCTTGCGTCAGGTGATAGGCATAAATGCGTTGTTGCGGTTTGAGATCATCCCATGAAGGGATTTGATAGCGCAATACTTTGATATCTGCAAAGCGGTCTACTTGCCACTGAAAGTCATTGTGTACAGTTTCGGTGTGCATTTCTTCTTTTGGGTTGCAGGAGCTTAAGACTAGTGCAGCCGCAGCTCCTAGGAATACAATTTTTTTCATCTGAATTTGGGTAATTAGACCTGTAAGATACTACAGAAAAGTGCCTAATACTAAAGACTATAGTAGCCAAAAAAAAGCCGGCTTATAAAAGCCGACTCTAAAGTTTATTGTATCACTAATTGGGTTGTGCCCTGGGGTTTTCCAGTAGCATCGAAACACCGTAGAACGTATGAACCTTTTGGGATTCTGCTCACGTCCCATCGACCATTCGCTTGGGTCTGTCTAAGCTCCCATTGTTGACCTACACTATTGTATAGGTAAACCTTAAATGGTTCTGGAGTAATGGTAATTCCGTCCAAAGCAGGATTGGGATACGTGAGATAGTTAGTTTCCTCTTCTTTCAATCCAATCCCAGATGAGACTTGAAATATTATGGATAAGTCTTGCGCTAAAAATCCATCTGTAAGTCGCAAAGCTAGAATGTATGGAGTACTTCTAGTTTGAGCGGTGCTTGGCGCCCAGAGAATATTTCCTTCTATAGTGTCATTTGATCCTGATCCCGTACTCGTCCACTGGGCTGGATTAGGAGATGTGAAAAAGGGCTCGCCAAATGCGTCGGCGTATAAGATAGAACCATTCGGTGAATAGCCAGAAACAGATAATGAAAATGATGAATTCTGAATCAAGTTAACATACACATTGCCTAAGCTGTCTACGGGCAGATTACCCGCATTCCATATAGGACTAGTAATACTCGTTTGAACAACAATAAATTGCATATCCCTGCGTATCTCACCTATTTTTTGACCGTTTCTAAATTCTTCTACTAATACTGACGTGACAAAATTCCCTAGCATTGTTGCAGTCCACGTGATAGTTCCAGTGATTGGATTAATGGTCATAGGATTAGCCACTGTGCCGGGCGGCAATGTATAGCCAGGACAAGCGGTATTGAGTGATTTGAGCGGCTGCGATAAGCTCCAAAACAGCGAATCACCATCCGGGTCAAACGGTAGAGGATTGTATTGCCAAGGCGTATTTGACGGTAAAAAAATTGATGCTGGGACAAGGAACCATGGCGTGGAATTAGAAGTGCTATCAAATACTGTAACACTCGTCTGCAGGAACATACTTTGGCTTAGCGGTGTTGAAATATTTTGTATTGCTCCATTCCTACAGCAATTACTCCATCCTATTGTATAAGTGCCACTATTTGAGAAAGTTACCGTGTCTATAAAGAAGTAAACTTCAACCCCATATGGATACATGGGTAACGTATTTCCACTTAATACAGAATCATAAGGAGTAGTTAAAGTAGTTACGTTTGTTCCCGCCGAATCCGTAATATCAAATTGTGCTGTGGTTTGCATTGGGATACCAGCAGTATCTCTATAAACAGTCATTACAATCTGATACTGCGATCCACTAATCTGTTGAGCGACGATTTCTCCTCCCATCAGGTGAGTCGCTTTACCGCTAAAAGTGAATAAAAGCGTTAGAAGCAGCGATAAGAATATGGGCTTTTTCATAGAAATGAGCATTTATAAGAAGTCTTAAGTTACAATTAATGACTGAGACGGCGTAATTAAAGCTTTTCTTCTACTCCGTTAGGAAAGGTCTTGATATAAAGTTGTTCTGTTTTTTCGCGTGCCCACGGCGTTTTACGTAAGAATTTCAAGGAAGATTTAATTGAAGGATCGAACGTAAAGCAACGTACAGGAATCCTTATTGCCAACTGTTCCCAACCATAATATGCAACCAACGCTTCTACCATATGTAGAAGCTTTACACCGTGAAGTGGATTATTCTGCTGACTCATCATCCCTATTTTTAAATGTCCAAGCAACGAATTGACTGGATTTATTTCCGTGCGTCATTTCAATAACTTTTAAATCTGTTGGACTCCCTTTACGTATGAATCGCTTGAATGTGCGGACATGTTCCTTTTTTGAAACCAAACAGGTGAACCAGTGAATTTGTGATCCATATTCGGCACTTTCCAGTGCAAGCTTTTTTAAGAATGCCTCTTCTCCGCCTTTGTACCAGAGCTCATTCGCACTGCCGCCAAAGTTATGATGCGTCTGCTCCTTACCGTGTAAGTTTTTGTTTTTACGAGCATTAGCGGCCAACGCCTCACTCTTATTCTTGTAGAAAGGTGGGTTGCAGACTAAGAGGTCAAATTGTTCCTTTTTTTCGATAATGCCTGGAAGTATGTTACTCTTAAATTCTTGCCGTCTAATTTTTGTGCCGAGCATGCTGGCATTCATTCGAATGAGTCCCTTCGCATAAGAAATAGCTTCTTTGTCTACCTCTGATCCAACGCATTCCCAGTTAAAAGCTGCCGTTCCTAATAGCGGATAAATGAGCGATGCACCTGTGCCGATATCCAGCATTCGTGTTCTTCTTCCTTCGATTGTAGACAGTAGATCGTTTGCATGAAGCAAATAGTCGAATCGTCCGGGAACAGCAGGGCAAAGGTGCCCTTCTTTTAAGGTCCAATTCACGTTAAAACGCCACTTTAACAGTGCCTTATTTAACATATAAATTGCCTCCGGATCACTGAAATCTATGCTCTTTCTCGCAAACTTCCCTGGTATGATGAATGCTTCTAGTTCAGGAACGGCATTCACCAGAAGAGAAAACTTATAATTTGAGTCAAAGGGGTTGTTTACGTGCACGTGCTTTATTCCTTAAGGATAAGCAAGGTAGTAAAGGCTTCGATTAGAAAGAATTTCTCGGTCAATTACCTATCGTATGTTATCGACAAAAATATACGCACGATTGGCTAGAAATCGTATGCGGTATATCAGCAAAAAATAGTGTAGAAGGCAATACCACTCTGTTTATTGTTTTATATTTCCGATTCTTAAAATGATCGAATATGTATAAATTTCTTAAATCGACCGGAATCATTGCGGTTTCAGTTATGATGGCGACCAGTTGCTCTGGCCCGGGTGAAGTTCATGAATACGCTGTTAATGATCTCGAGTTTAGCCTTGAGGGTCCTTTGTTTGCCGGTCCCAATAGTGGACAAGCCGAAATTGAAATTGATTTGGCAGATGTTGTAGGAGGCACGTACGAAGAAGGAATGAGAATTAGCGATGCTACTTTGAAAGCGGCTAGTGTAGTCCCTAACGACAGTATGGGCTTTGCTGAAGTAAATGCCTTTGTTGTCTCTTTTGCAAGCGACAATGAAGATGTCTCAATGCAAGAGGCGGCTGTCAAGAATCCATTAGAAGAAGGAGAGACGGCTGCAACGCTCAATGTAGCGCCGGAGGCCGAATTAGGAGAAATTATGGAAGATGGTAAAGTCTATGTTATCCTCGATGCTGACCTTGCAGAAGACTTCTGGGAAGGCAACCGTAATTTTAAACTAAATTTTACACTTGAATTAACCATAAAATAGAAGACCATGCTTCGTAAATTAACATTCTTGGCAGTTTCAGCTGTCATTGCTTTTGGAACATTAAGTTTCGATCTACAACAAGAATCAGAGAATCCTGGAGACAGGCTCGTAGGTATTTGGGAACCATCGAACGGCCGCTCACGCATTAAAGTTGACCGAATTGGTAATAAATACTATGGTCGAGTGGTATGGCTCATTGAGCCAAACGACGCTGACGGTAATCCTAGAACGGATATCAACAACCCTAATCCAGATCTACGTAATGTCCCTTTAAGAGGCTTCCGCATGTGCAAGGATTTCGTTTATCAAGGTGATGATACTTGGTCAGAAGGAACCCTATATGATCCAAATAATGGATCTACATACAGCGGTACTATTAAGATGCGTGACGACAATACCTTAGACATGCGCGGTTACATTGGAGTAGAGGCTATTGGACGCACGGATGTATGGAAGCGTTTAAAAATGCCTTCAAAAAAGAAGAAGTAATCCATGATGCGTAATCTTTTGAAGATAACGACGGCGGCAATCGTCCTTACTTCAACGCCAATCTTCGCTCAGACAGAGACTGAATCTACAGATTCTTATGACGATATTGATTGGAGTTTATATGATGACCTTGGCTTTGAGGATGAAAGCATCAAGCGTTATGCTAATGCTAAGATTGAAGGACTTTCTCCAGCGAAGCTTATTTCTTTTGGGTATGATTTCCAAGGACCATATACTATAACGGCAGCTTCAGAGGGACCGGCTATCGAGGATCAAAATGGCTTAGCGTTTCCGCAGCAGCAGGATTTTATAGTGAACTCAACAGCAGGTATTCGTGCGGGTTTCAACCTTCCAGTAGTTAGCCAGACCAATCTTGTATGGCAGATGGGAGCCAATTATTGGAACACTTCCTATAATTATGCTGAAGCGCCATCCGCTTCAGATAACCCATTGCACCAAACACTTTCTGAGCACGGTCTTCGCACTTCTGGTATTAACACCACAGTATACAAGCCGCTGGATGAAGAGCAATTTATCCTTTTTCAGGGGTCTGCAGATATGAGCGGTACCTACGGTTCTTCTCTTATGCCAGCTAAATATTTGAAATATTCGGCGGCTGTATTATGGGGTAAGCGTCCTACTGAAAAGAAGCAGTGGGCTGTAGGTGTAGCGCGTACATACCGCGTCGGCGAGTTAAACTACATCCCTGTTATCTTGTACAATAAGACAAGCGCAAATAACAAATGGGGTACCGAAGCATTGTTCCCAGCTCGAGTTCACGTAAGGAGAACAATCAACCCTCGTAATATGGTATTCTTGGGATATGAGTTGCAAGGTCAGTCGTTCCGTATGTACGAGAACCTGCCAGGTTTTGATATTCGTGATGAAGATTTGGAGATCCGCCGCGGAGAAATACGTGTCCGGGCCGTTTACGAGTTCTCACTAAAGAACTTCATTTGGATGTCTGTTCAAGCCGGTTACCGTATCAACTATCGTTATGACGTTGACCGCTTAGTTTCAGGTCCAGATATTTACCGTGCCTTTGGTCTTATCGACGGAACTCCAGCTTATGCACAAATGAATGGCCTTACAAATCCATTCTACGTGAATGTGAGCGTAAACTTAGTTAGCCCATAAATAAACGCTTTTATAAAAATGAAAAGCCCCGCAGCGCGGGGCTTTTTTTATCCTAATACCTTTCACTTTGTCTTACCGTGTTGATTGTGTAATTGAAAAGGTGTAGTTTATAGATCATATACTACATTCGAGGTATGCGAAGAATTGTTACAGCATTATTGCTCCTTAGTTTAGTATCTGTATGTCTAATCTATTATTCCAAGTCTATGGCTTCTAATCAGAGAATTGAAGAATACCCTTATAAAGTGCATAAAACATATAACAGCTTTGAGGTTAGGCAATATGAAGCGGCACTTTTCACATCAATACGTTTGAATAGTACTTCTTATAAACAAGGTTCAAGTAAAGGCTTTTCGATTTTGGCGAACTATATTTTTGGAGGAAATGAACGTAAGCAAAGAATTGCAATGACTAGTCCTGTGGCCATGACCTTGGAGGATAATATGCGCGTTATGTTTATGATACCTAACGTTTTAGAAAGAGGTGATATGCCATTGCCTAATGAAAAGTCGATTGAGTTTATAATGGAACCAAAAAAAACATTAGCTGTAGTGACCTTCGGTGGTTGGACAAGCGATAAGAAGATCGCAAAGTATAAATCACTGTTGATGGAAGCGCTGAGTGACGAAGGGATTCAACATGAGAATAAATTCTTCATTTTCGGTTACAATCCCCCTTATGAGATATTTAACAGGCGCAATGAGTTAGCTGTTGAAATTCTTTATGATTCTATATAAAGTGAAAATTCTACCCAAATGAATATTATCAATAGGTAGAAGTGACATCAATGCTTAATGATAACCTCTTCTGACGGCAGTCTACGTCGCGGACCCCAAAAACCAGGCTCTTCACCCTTACCGCAGCCAATAACCATGTTAATTTCAGCGCGTCGAGGCAACCCTAATATCCGTTTAACTCGATAGGCATCAAACCCTTCCATAGGACAAGTGTGGAATTCTTCTGAAGCCATGCTTAACATGAAATTCTCTGCAGCGAGCGCGGCGCTTTTGTGAACGGTTATTCTTTGCTGTGCGTGTCCTTCTGCTCTATAAATAGGTCGAAATAAGCCGATGCAAAAGGAGAGGAGTCTTCTGTACAAACCTAAAATACCTAAACCGTCATTCATGTACGAGAAAGGCATCAGTTTCGTGTAATAAACAAGTCGCATCTTAATGGACTTCGCATCTCGTCCAACACGCTCGGCATCCTTTAGAATGAGGTTTTTATGCCATTGCACTCTTTGACGCCATTTATCTCTACGGGTAACAATCACTACCAATTCCTGCGCAGTTCTAGCTGCACTTTGATTGAGACAAGCATGAATCAATTTCTTTTTCTTTTCTTCATCGCGTACCCAATGAAACTCCCAAAGCTGCATATTACTGCTGTTAGGAGCTAACGTGGCGTGCTCTAAAGCCTTTTCTACTACATTAGCAGGAACTGGGTGATTCGGGTCGAATTTTCTGTTAGAGCGGCGAAATTGGATGATTTGATCAAAGGTCATAATTCAGGTCTTTAAGGCATTACTCTGCCCCAATTGGCTAAATGATGGTGCCCCTCATGCTGCGAAGGCAAAATGTTCTTGTATTTGACTTCTCCGTCTTTCAAGATCCATAATACGCTAGAGTTTTGCTCCTCGATGTAGTAACCTCCGCCTGGTAAGGCATCTACTAGACTCTCTGTGAAGGAAAATATCTCGTTTCGAGTGAATAATTCGGCATAGATAGGCTCATAACGTCCACTTTGTAGGTAATAGCGGAGAACACCGGAATATTGTTCGTTGACTACTAAGAGCTCATTTGCT
>Ga0208917_1001195_pt1 | contig 13039 bp, 7 predicted proteins | sample DEB08_DNA_10_FD_185500 | JGI IMG/M metagenome (GOLD analysis project Ga0208917, IMG submission 185500) | Aqueous microbial communities from the Delaware River and Bay under freshwater to marine salinity gradient to study organic matter... | ecosystem: Environmental > Aquatic > Marine > Coastal ...
GTGGTTTAAAAGGGATTCCGGTACTAATCGGTATTATAACAACCAAAATACTTTTCATCGCCGCAGATTATATGCGCGTGGTGAACAATCAATTCAAAAATATAAAGATGAGTTATCTATTAATGGTGATTTGTCTTACCTTAATTTAGACTGGAAGCCTGTTCCAATTATACCTAAGTTTGTAGATATAGTTGTAAACGGCATGTCAGACCGTATGTTTGACATTAAAGCGTTTTCGCAAGACCCATATGGTATGAGCAAACGCACAGAATATATGGAGTCTATTTTGCGCGATATGCAAACTAAAGAATTAAATAACTATGTTCAAGAAACGTTAGGAATTAATCTTTTTGAAAATCCACCAGAAGAATTACCTGATTCAAAAGAAGAGCTTGAAGTGCATATGCAACTAAGCTATAAGCAAGCCGCTGAAATTGCACAAGAGCAAGCAATTAATACAATATTAGAAGGTAATAATTATGATTTAACACGACGCAGATTAATATACGATTTAGTTACAATCGGTATGGCATGTGTTAAAAATAACTTTTCAACCTCAACAGGAGTTACTGTAGAATATGTTGATCCAGCGGATATTATATATTCTTATACAGACTCCCCTTATTTTGATGATATTTATTATATAGGTGAAATTAAAACAATACCTATTAATGAGTTAAAAAAGCAATTTCCTAATCTTACTAATGAAGAATTAGAAGATGTTACAAAACAAGGAATTCAAAATACGGATTTTTATCACAGAACAATGGACGAGACTAACAACATCGACCAAAATTCTGTGCAAATATTATACTTCAATTACAAGACCTACGCTAATGAGGTATATAAAATAAAAGAAACTGCAACAGGCGCATCAAAGATATTAATTAAAGATGACCAATTTAATCCTCCAACAGATGTATTAGATGGCAATTTTGAAAAAGTATCACGTTCGCTTGAGGTATTATACGAGGGGGCATTAGTGCTCGGAACAAATACGTTACTTAAATGGGAGCTTGCTAAAAACATGATGCGCCCAAAGAGCGATTACACTAAAGTTAGAATGAACTACAGTATTGTTGCCCCTAGAATGTATAAAGGTCGTATTGAATCATTAGTAAGCCGTATTGAAGGTTTTGCTGATATGATCCAGCTAACACATTTAAAGCTGCAGCAGGTACTATCACGTATGGTGCCAGATGGTGTTTATCTTGATGCTGATGGTCTAGCTGAAATTGATTTAGGTAACGGAACAAACTATAACCCGCAAGAAGCATTAAATATGTTCTTCCAAACAGGTTCTGTTATTGGTAGATCATTTACTTCTACTGGCGATATGAATCCTGGCAAAATGCCAATTCAAGAACTACAAAGCGGTGCTGGTGGACAAAAACTTGGAGCATTAATACAAACATACAACTATTATCTTCAAATGATCCGTGATGTAACAGGGCTTAATGAAGCACGTGATGGTAGTATGCCAGATAAAAATGCTTTAGTTGGTATTCAAAAAATGGCTGCAGCAAATTCAAATACTGCAACACGTCATATATTACAAGCTGGATTATATCTTACAGCTGAAACCGCGGAGTGTTTAAGCTTACGTATATCTGATATATTAGAATATTCGCCAACACGTGAAGCATTTATCCAGAGCATTGGCGCACATAACGTTGCTACATTAGATGAGATGGTTAATCTACATCTTTATGACTTTGGTATATTTATTGAATTAGCGCCTGATGATGAACAAAAACAGCTACTTGAAAATAATATTCAAATGGCGTTGTCGGCTGGTTTAATTGAGCTTGGGGATGCTATTGATTTGCGTGAGATTAAAAATATTAAGTTAGCTAACCAGTTACTTAAAATACGAAGACAAAAGAAATTGCAGCGTGATCAACAAATGCAACAAGCTAATATTCAAGCACAAGCACAAGCAAATGCTCAAGCGCAACAGATAGCAGCCCAAGCGGAGGTACAAAAGAAACAAGCATTGCAACAAATGGACATGCAAATGGAGCAAATGAGAGCACAGCTTGCAAATCAAAAATTAATGCAAGAGGCTGAAATTAAAAAGCAATTGATGCAGCTTGAATTCCAAATGAACATGCAGTTAAAAAATGCAGAGGCTGAGGTTTATAAAAACAAAGAAGGATTTAAAGAAGATCGCAAAGATGAGCGCGTAAATAAACAAGCAAGCCGTCAAAGTGAGCTTATTGACCAAAGACAAAACAATACAGGCCCAAAGAATTTTGAATCAGCAGGTAATGACGTGCTGGGCGGCTTTGACTTAGGTTCCTTTGAACCTAGGTAATATAAATAAGTGTATAATTATATAATATTTTATCATGAACGAAGAAGAAAACAAGGTTGTTGAAGCCGTTGAAGAAACGACTCAACAAGTAGAAGAAACAACGCCAGAAATAGATGACGGTGTTATTAGAATTAATTTAGATCAACTTAACCAAGAACAAGAAAATGCCGTTTCAGAGCAAGAAACAGATGCAAGCGATGCTGTTGTCGGAGAATCCGAAGACAAGGAGAGTAGCGAAGCGGTGGTTGAAGAAGTACGGGAGTCCAGCGAAACTGAAGAGCCTGTACAAGCAGAAGAATCCGTTCTTGAAGAAATAACCGAAGAAGAGGTTCAAGAGCAAACTGAAAAGCTTGTTGACGAATTAAACGATGCTATTGATGCTAAAGAGCAAAGTGGTATTGAACTGCCTGAAAACATTCAAAAAGTTGTAGACTTTATAAATGATACAGGCGGTACCCTTGAAGATTATGTTCGGTTAAATCAAGATTATTCTCAAGTTAATGAAGCACAATTGCTAAGAGAATATTATGAAACAACAAAACCGCATTTAGATAAAGAAGACATCGATCTTTTAATGGAGGATTTTTCATATGATGAAGAATTAGATGATGAAAGAGAAGTGCGTAAAGCTAAGTTAGCTTTTAAAGAAGAAGTGGCTAAAGCTAGAACACATTTAGAAAATCAAAAATCTAAATATTACGAAGAAATAAAGGCTGGATCAAGGTTAACGCCTGAACAGCAGAAAGCAGTTGATTTTTTCAACCGCTATAATAAAGAAAACGAGGAGATAACTCGTACGGCTGAGCAGCAAAAAAAGACGTTCTTAAAAAGAACTGATGAGGTATTCTCAAATGAATTCAAAGGTTTTGAATATAGTGTTGGGGATAAGAAATATCGGTTTAATGTTAAGAATGCCTCTGAAGTGAAAAACCAGCAATCTGATATTAATAATTTTGTCAAAAAGTTTTTAGATGAAAATAATAATATTAAAGATGCAAAAGGTTATCACAAATCGCTATTTACTGCAATGAACGCCGACGCCATTGCCAACCACTTTTATGAACAAGGTAAAGCTGACGCTATTAAAGAGAGCATTGCTAGGGCTAAAAATGTAAATATGGACCCACGCAAATCTCATGAGCCTGTTGCTGACGCCGGGGGATTTAAAGCAAGGGTTGTTAGTGGTGACGATACTTCTCGCTTAAAAGTGAAAATTAGAAAATAATACTTAAAATTAAAAGTTATGGCTTTTGCAACTGGGGGAGCATTCCCCGCTGGGTTAACACCCTCACCGACTAAAACCTTGTTTGATGGAAACTATCTTGCTATTGGTAGCAACGATTTTAATTTCACCAAACAATTCTTACCTGAGGTTTACGAAAAAGAAGTAGAGCGTTATGGAAATCGTTCTATCTCTTCATTTTTACGTATGGTAGGAGCTGAAATGCCTATGGCTTCTGACGAAGTTGTATGGACTGAACAAGGACGTCTTCATATTGCTTATGATGGCGCAAAAATTGCTACTGCTGTAGCTGGTCCTGACTTTAGTACTGTTTTAGCAGATAATACTATTAACATTACAGCGCATTCAATCCGTGCTAACCAAACAATTATTGTTGCTAATGGTTATGTAACTGTTCGTGCCTTTGTTAAAAGTGTAGCTACAAACTCTATTGAGGCTTATCCGCTAGATCAAGCAACTTGGCCAACTTCTTTTGCTGCGGCTAATACTAATCCAGATCTTAAAGTATTTGTATATGGATCTGAGTTTGGTAAAGGTTCTGCGGGAATGCAAGGATCTGTAGACGCTGGATTCCAGCAGTTCTCTAACTCTCCTATTATCATGAAAGACAAATATTCAATCAATGGTTCTGATACCGCTCAAATTGGTTGGGTTGAAGTAACTAGTGAAATGGGAACTTCTGGTTACCTATGGTACTTGAAGTCTGAGCATGAAACTCGTTTACGTTTTGAAGATTACCTTGAAATGACAATGGTAGAAGCTGAAAAAGCTGGATATTCAATTACTGACGCTTCTGGAGCTACTATTCGTGGTACTGAAGGATTGTTCGCTGCTATCGAGTCTCGCGGTCTTATTTACAATGACGCTGACTTCGGTGCTATTGCAGAGCAAGACTTAGGTAACTCTTATGCGGTTAATGCTACAGGCCTTGGTGAATTCGACGCTATCCTTCAAGAGCTTGACAAGCAAGGTGCCATCGAAGAAAACATGCTTTTCTTAAGCCGTGGTACTTCATTGTCTATTGACAATATGCTAGCTCGTCAAAACGCTCCTTATGGAGGTGGTACTTCTTATGGAGTATTTAGCAACAGCGAAGATATGGCTCTTAACTTAGGATTTAACGGTTTCCGTCGTGGATCTTATGATTTTTACAAGACTGACTGGAAATACTTGAATGATGCTGCTACTCGCGGTCTTACTCAAGATATTGATGGTGTTCTTGTTCCTGCTGGTGTATCTACTGTTTATGATCAAACATTAGGTAAAAACATCCAACGTCCTTTCCTACACGTTCGTTATCGTGCTTCTGAAGCTGATGATCGTCGTATGAAGTCTTGGATCACTGGTTCAGTTGGAGGAAATTATACTTCTGACATCGACGAAATGAACGTACACATGCTTTCTGAGCGTATGTTGTGTGTTCAAGGAGCTAACAACTTCTTATTGCTGAAATCTACACAAGATCCAAGCTAATATTTATTTGGGAATAGGGCCCTTCGGGGCCCATATCCCTTATTTAACTTTTTAATTTTATTATATTATGGCAACAAAAAAAACAAGTACAGCTAAAGCTGTGCAACAAGATGACGTTGTAGTTGAGCAAAAAGTATATGTAGCTCCTCCAGCGCCAAAGGCGGCAGAGCCTAAAAAACCAGAATGGGAATATAAAGACAGAGTATATTATTTAGTGGGCAATAAACAGCCACTAGTAATGAAAATTCCAACACGACATACGGTAAAAAGAAATCTTCTTTGGTTTGATCCTGAAAAAGGGTATCAACGCGAATTAAGATATGCTACAAATCAACCGAGCGTATTTGTTGATGAGCAAAAAGGTATGTGTACACTAGAGCATGTAACATTTCGTAATGGCATGCTATTTGTACCAAAAGCAAAGCAAAATTTACAAAAATTCTTGTCTTTATATCATCCGCTAAGAAATAATTTGTATTATGAATTTGATGCCGTTGAGCAAGCTACTGACGAAGTAGAGCAAATTGAACTTGAACTTGATGCATTAAATTTAGTACAACAATTAAGCGTAGAAGAGTTAGAAGCTATTTTACGTGTTGAATTCGGAAACAAAGTTTCTACAATGACATCTAAAGAGTTAAAGCGTGATGCTTTAATTTACGCTAAACGCCAACCGATAACATTTATTAGTTTGGCTAAAGATGAAAACGTACAATTAAGAAATTTTGGCGTTAAAGCTGTTGAAGCTCAATTTATTAGTTTATCACAAGATCAACGATATTTCATTTGGAATTCAACAGGCCGAAAATTAATGACAGTACCTTTTGACGAAAATCCATATTCAGCATTGGCCGCATGGTTTAAAACAGACGAAGGAACTGAAGTTTATCAAAACTTAGAAAAAAGACTTAAGTAGTCACCTTTATAGTATTAGGCCGCTGTAAAAGGTGGCCTAATTACTATAATAATAAAAAAACATTATGGCGATAAGTGTAGACACTGTATACCAAAGAGTTCTTGCAGTATTAAACAAAGAGCAAAGAGGCTATCTTACGCCTCAAGAATTTAACTTATTTGCCAATCAGGCACAGCGTGATATTTTTGAGCAATATTTTTATGATATTAATCAATTTGGAAGAATGCATGGTAATGATACTGAGTATTCTGACATGCTTAATATACTCAATGAAAAAATAAGTATATTTGAAGCAGAAGGCGCCGTTACAAGCGGCACAACGCTGCCGGCTGACTTATACCGCTTAGGAACAATAAAAGTGTCTTACACGGACCCTATTACGTCCGCGTCTAAAATAGCAGAAGCAGAACGTATAAATAAAAATGAATATTTATATATTACACAATCTCCACTAGCCACCCCAACAGTTAGCCGCCCAGTATATATTCGTGATGAAAACGGCGTAAGAGTATATGGCGCCACGCAATTAACTACGGGTGTAACGTGTAATTATATTAAAGTACCTACCGACGTTGAATGGAACTACACAATGGTACTTGGCGTTCCTCAATACAACGCATCAACTTCAACTAACTTCCAACTACACGAATCTGAAGAGCCAGAGCTTGTGGAAAAAATATTAGAGCTATCAGGTCTATTATTAAAAGATCCAGGCGTATATCAAATCGCCAATCAAGAGGAGCTTGAAAGAATTCAACAAGAAAAAGCATAATAAATGGCACTATTCACTGGAACACAGCAGCAATATTACGAGGGATCAGATGGCAATCAAGCCAGTAATATAAATGATTACGGTAATTATCAATTTATATATTTAGATGATATTATAACCAACTTTATTATTGCGTATGTTGGTGAAGATAAAATTATATCTAAAATTAAACGAACTGATGTTGCATTCCATGCTCAAAGAGCAATGCAAGAACTTTCCTATGACACGACCCGCTCTGAAAAATCACAAGAAATTGAAGTTGCGCCTAATTTAATGATGCCACTGCCGCATGATTATGTAAATTATGTAAAATTATCTTGGGTAGATGATTCAGGTATAGAGCGTATTATTTACCCAGCATCTAAGACAAGTAACCCATTGCCATTATTACAAGATAGCGATTACGAATATACATTCGACAATGATGGTAACTTACTTACAGCAAATGAATCTGAAACTTGGAAAAAGTTTAAAGCCGCAAGCGCAATAGAGGAAGAGGACTTTAGCAACTTAGAAGATAATACTTCATATACGCAGCTATTTGGACAGCGCTTTGGTATTGACCCGCAGCATGCCCAAAGTAATGGTTTATTCTTTATTGACCCTATAAAATCTAAAATATTTTTTAGCTCTGACTTAGTTGGCAAAATTATTACTATTAAATATATCTCAGATGGCATTGCCACAATAGAGGAGATGAAAGTACATAAATTTGTAGAAGAGGCAATGTATAAAAGCATTGCTCACGCTGTTTTAGCGACCCGTGCTAATACTCCAGAGTATTTAGTAGCCAGATTTAATAAAGAAAAATTTGCAGCTGTTAGACAAGCTAAATTAAGACTGTCTAATTTAAAAATTGAGGAGCTAACTCAAATAATGAGAGGTAAATCTAAGCAAATAAAACATTAAGATATGCCAGAATTAAAAAGGTTATTTCTTAGAGGTCGAATGAACAAAGACCTTGACGAGCGATTAGTTCCTAATGGTGAATATAGAGACGCATTAAATATACAAGTTGGTTCATCTGAAGGCAGTGATGTTGGGGCTGTTGAAAATATTTTAGGCAATCAAGTTAAAAGAAAAAAGCCTACAAAACAATTATGGGAAGAAAATGATGCAACTCATAATTATTATGGTTTGCCATTAGACGCGGTATGTATTGGTGCTATTAAAGATGATATAACAGATTCAATATATTATTTTGTAACGTCGTCTGAAGCGGATTGTATTGTAAAATATGATGCAATTAGAGACGCTGTTAGCCCGGTTTTAGTTGATACGCAAAATATATTAAAATTTTCTGCAACAAACCTTATAACTGGAGTAAATTTAATTGGAGATTATTTATTTTTTACAGATAATAATTCTGAGCCTAAAAGAGTACATGTAAATAAATTTAGTCGTCTTTCGTCAGATTTTGTAACACATAGCCAATATAAAGGAAGAAATTTTATTGAGTCTGATATTACTGTAATTAAAAAATCGCCGCTTGACGCGCCATTAATTAGTTTATCAAATTCAAAAAGAGGTGGTAATGTAATAACTACATTAAATTATAATTTTACAATTTTACAAACAAACAGCGGGGCATTAAGTGAATCTATTATACCGTTTAATGATGGGGGGAGTGAGCAAACGCTTGCATTTAATACGTCTGTTGATTATGAAATAAGTGATAAAATTATTTTAGAGTCAGACGCGCTTGGTACAGACCCTGAAAATGAATTATACATAATTAGAGGTGAGGTTTCAGATATAGTTTCGCCAAATACAATAAAGTTTAAAGTTGAATCTATATCGCCACAAGTTCCTGATAGTAACAACACTTTATGGCAGGTTGAATTACAACAGGATGACGCTCCTTTTGAAAGAAAAATGATTAGGTTTGGTTATCGCTGGAAATATAATGATAATCAATACTCAACATTTTCTCCATTTACTGAGGTTGCATTTTTAGGCAGCGAGTTTGATTATAACCCAGCTGATGGATATAATAAAGGAATGCAAAATGAGGTACGGTTAATTAACGTTTTTCAACCATCATTATATGCAAATTTTACAACTGATTTTTTAAATAAAATACCTGTTGATGTAAAAGAAGTTGAAATTTTATATAAAGAAACAAATAATCCAACCATTTATGTTGTTGATGATATAACAGTTGAAGCTTTTTCAGATGCAAATTGGGAGGGATATAAAATTGATAGTGATATTATATATAAAGTAGTACAATCTAATCAGTTACTTCGCCCATGGGATAATGTTCCGCGTAAAGCATTAGCACAGGAAATTGTTGGCAATAGGCTGGTATATGGTAATTATTTACAAAACTATACACTAAATACAACTGTTTCTTTAGATGCTTATGGTGTAGGCGGAGCTAGTAGAGCAGAAATTATAACAGCAACTCCTTCGGTAAAATCTAATAGAAACTATCAAGTAGGAGTTGTATTTAAAGATGAATATGGCAGAGAAACACCGGTATTTACAAGTAAAAACGGCGGAGTAAGAGTAAATAAAAATAATTCTTGGCGACAAAATATAATTAAAGCAAAAGGAGTAGGGGCTCCTCCGCAGGGATTCAGCTATTATAAATTTTTTGTAAAAGATCCATCTGGCGAATATTATAATTTAGCAGTGGATTCAGCATATATTTCTAAAGACAATACTTCTGTATGGGTTGCCTTTCCGTCTTCTGAACGTAACAAAATACAAGACGGGGATTATATTTCTCTTAAAAAAGGCATAAACTCTAATAGACCCGTAACAGACGCAAACAACAGATATAAAATATTAGATATATCTAATGAAACTCCTGAAGAATTAAAATTAACGCGGAGTATAGAGATAAGCGAATTAATTCAATTTGGAGATACAATGGGGACCGTAAGCGCATCTACAACATTAACCGTTGGAGGTACGCCTGTGCAAGATGAATCAGTATTTTGTATTGCAAAAACATTAACAACCCCTTCTGTTACAAGCGGGGCAGCCGTAGATCTTAAAAAAGCATTAAAACAAGGCGCTTATATTACATTTGAAAATGATCTTGGTGTTTCGGGATTTTATCGAATTGCAGAAGTATATTATAACGAGGATGCAGTTTCGCCTGATGTTGATAATGCCCCAAAAATAAGAATTAGTGGCACATTTGGTTCCGATGTAAACTTTTTATATAAAAACGACGGTACTTTTGATTTAATCCAGCCAGGTAATACAACAATAAATGTATATGGCACGGATTTAAATGAAAATAACGAAAATTATAATGGTGTATTTTTTGTAAAAATTAAAAAAGACAACTTAATATTAGATGAGTTTTTTCCTGGTGGTCAATATAAAATTCTTAATACATTAACATTCCCTTCTTTGGAAAATTTGAATTCGCCAGATGCTAATCTTCAGATTACCGATACAAATTATGATATGCCATATGATCCCACAAACAATAAGTTAATTTCTTTTTGGGGTGGAGGTGTAGTCCCAAAAAGAGATAATACAGTCGCGCATTACAATGGGGGTCTTGGGTTTGCAGACTCAAATAATAGTGTTTGGAATGAATTTTCAACAAACTGCGGTGATTATTATTTAGGGGAAGCATCGGAAATTATAGATAATAAATGGGATGTTGTTCTTGAATTATGGCTTAGAAATGACGTTCAATATTATCCTACATTTACAGAATTTGTTCAAGAGGCTCCAAATATACCACGCACATATTTTAATGACCTTGACGTAGGCACAAAAATACAATTTGAAAATCATTCAACAATATATACCATTTCTGAAATAGACCGTGTTACTGTGCGGTGGTTTCCGCCTATAACAGGGCAAGGCGATGATGATGTGGAAGTTGCTACAAAAGTTCTTTTAAAGTTTAATAAGCCGCTTGAGCAAACAGTAAACCCTAATTTTTTAACAGGAACTTATCCAAACGGAGTTGGAATTAGAATAATGGGCTTGGATCAATCTACAGCAGGAAAAACAAATAATCCAGCAATATTTGAAACAGACCCAAAAGAGCTAGGTGATTTAAATATATATTACGAAGCAAGTGATGCATACCCAGTAGCGGATTATAATACTACAAAAACATTAACCTGGCATAACTGTTTTACTTTTGGAAATGGTGTTGAATCAGATAGAATTGCAGATGATTTTAATGCTCCGTTTGTGGATAAAGGCACAAAAGCATCAACAACATTAGAAGAGCCATATGAAGAAGAAAGGCGAAGCAGTGGACTTATATATTCTGGAATATTTAATTCAAACTCAGGGTTAAACGATCTTAACCAGTTTATACAAGCTGAAAAAATAACTAAAGATCTTAATCCAATATATGGTAGTATACAAAAACTTCATACAAGAGATACAAACTTAGTGACTCTTTGTGAAGACAAATGTCTGCGCATTTTAGCCAATAAAGATGCGTTATTTAATGCGGATGGGAATGCTAATTTAACTTCTACAAATAATGTGTTAGGCCAAGCAGTACCTTTTAACGGTGAGTTTGGTATATCTAAAAACCCAGAAAGTTTTGCATCGTACGGATATAGAGCATATTTTTCAGATAAAAAACGTGGTGTTATTCTTAGGCTATCGATGGACGGTCTTACGGAAATATCTAACAAAGGCATGTCAGACTATTTTTATGATAATCTTAAAGCTGCTACTAATGTTTTTGGTAGTTATGATATATATTCTGACGCTTATACCTTAACTTTAAATAATGATACTGTTTGTTTTAAAGAATCATTAGACGGGTGGCCAACACGTAAATCCTTTATACCTGAATGGGGTATTTCTTTAAATAGCGATTATTATACATTTAACAACGGGATGATCTGGTCTCATGATAATGAAGAGCGTAATACCTTTTATGAAGGGGCAACTGAAAAGTCAAGTGTTCAGCTTATATTTAATGACACCCCAAATAAAATTAAAAACTTTAAAACTATTTCTTACGAAGGAGATAGCGGTTGGACTGTTCCGTTAATTCAAACCGATCAGCAAGATGGGGCTGTAACTACATTTTTAGATAAAGAAAATATATATTATAACTATATTAGAGGCTTAAGTGATACATGGAATAATACCGCACAATCCGGCACACTGGATTTAAAACAATTTGCGGCACAAGGCATTGGTAATATTCTTAATGCTAGAAATGCTGATAATACTGGTGATTATACAAGATATACTACTTTTACTGTAACAGTTAAAAATGATCCAAATAATTAACTATGTCCTATACAATTTCTGAAGTTTCCTTTGAAGCAGAGGCTGGAGAAAATATATCTGGAGGATCTAATCCAACAGCCACTCTTGTTATATCCCCAAATGAAGGCTACACTATTTCTAGTGGTAATTTTTCAATTGGTAACGCATTGCCAAGCGAAGTGACAAGCGCTACATTTTCGCAGGATGGTGATAATGTTAATTGCCTTGTTACTTTTGATGCTAGCTTTGTAATGCCTTCTAATAATGTAGAATTGCTTATTGATATTGATGGCACTGCAAATTTAAATCAATATACTATAAGTGGCACATATACGACTACAGAATCAAATACAACCACGAGTTCAGGTGAAGCAGGGTTTTCTGTTTCGGGAAATATTGGCGATCAAGTTACTTTATTTACAAGAACTTTTACAGCGGCAAGCGGTTATTATTTTAAAACATTACCATATGCTTATCAAGCACTAAATCAAAGAAAATCCGACGATCCTTATGAAATATCATATTCAGATTTAGCGTTAGGAGGAATTGTAACAACAAGAACATTTACTGTAAAATATACAATACAAAATGAAGAATCAATTACGTTGAATACTTTAAAGTTTGTTGCAAGCGCAGAAGAAACATACACTGATCCGGTTGAAGTAGTTGGTTATAGTATTAGTTTAGCTAAGTTCCAATCTGCGGGAACTAATAGAGAAATTACATTTTTAGGGACTCCAGGCGCAGAGGTCACATTTGCAACCAGTGAGCCATACCCTGTACTTAGCTATATAAGTAGTAATAATGATCAAACATTAACTATCGGAGATGACGGAACGGCTAAAATGACAATTATTGTACCAACTAATGCTACTGGCTCAAATCAAACTTGGACATTTACATTGTCTGGTTCTGATTTAGCATCTCCGTTTAATCAAACAAATCCATTCTCAATAATACAATTATCGTAATGGCAGCATTAGAGAACATAACACTTAATTTTTCTGTACCATTTAATGTATCTTTACAAGTAGGAAGTGATGTTATATATTATAAAGATGGCACAACTGGAGATGTGTACAGGCTTGGCACATGTAT
>Ga0208917_1001199_pt1 | contig 13019 bp, 11 predicted proteins | sample DEB08_DNA_10_FD_185500 | JGI IMG/M metagenome (GOLD analysis project Ga0208917, IMG submission 185500) | Aqueous microbial communities from the Delaware River and Bay under freshwater to marine salinity gradient to study organic matter... | ecosystem: Environmental > Aquatic > Marine > Coastal ...
TACCGACATTATTAGCTGAAAATGCATTAATGAAGTAGATGCAAAATCCTTCACCTCCAGATATATCGCTACCGAAACATGAAAATTCACCAGATATTACAATATCTTTTGTAATATCTAGAACATCATTCAATAGAACATTGTTGGCTTTAGTTGATGTGATTGTTGTTGCCATTGTTATTATTTACTATTATTCACCTAATTTTAGGATACCTTCATTATTTATCCATGACGAACCAGAAGTCCCATCTAAATTATTATAAGAGATAAAACTAGCTGTTAATGGATTAAAATAATTTTCATCGCGAATAATACTATCTTGAAAATAAACTTCATTAATATTATTAACAAATTTTCCATTAACAAATTTATAGGTTTGATAATAGATTGCTAACCCATCCGATGAATCTGTTGTTTTAATTGTATAAGCATATGTATTGGTTTCTACATCATATGATAGAGATGGCCTATCAACATATGTGATATTATAATAGTAATCTTCGTTCTGCAAATTTCCATTGTCATATGGGTCAATTATCGATCTTAAACTATAACTGCTTAATAATCCAAATTGATTACTTGATTTAACCGGATAAATTTGTTTGAAATTTAATCCGTCTATTTCTAACTTATAAAATGTTGGATACACAGTCTTATAATTTGTTGCAGATAATGCTCCATACATCGTCAATCGATTGAATATAATAGTATTTGATTTCTCATGATAATAGAAATTACCGAATTGTTCAATTGTATTGTCCCCTTGTGTTGTTCTTGATATGTAATTAGTTGTATTGTCAATCGATATAATCTGGTTGGTTGTTTGGTCTATATCAATCTTTTCGTATATGAGATAGTTTGGAGTTTGGATAATTGCAATATCATAAACAACGTCAAATTTAATTATCTCATTGTTTAATTCATTATATATGTCTGTACTATTATATTTGATAAAAATTGAGCTCAACGCAGCAGATAATGGGGAAACATAGTTATTTACATCACGCATGAACCCACTTGCTGATAATTCATATTTTTTATCATAAATTGACTTTTTCTGATATGTATCAATACTGACATATGTGGTCGATAAGGTATTGATTACACTATCATAAAATGGTATATTGTATGGGTTTGTTTGTACATATGCTAATGTAAACGGATCATCATACGGTGCGTAATTAAACAATCCCCCATCAATACTACTTGATAATTCAACTAAAAATGTAGGTGCATTACCAAAATTTGGGCGAGTACCATTGATATTACTAGCTCCATCTAAAAGGACGTTGTAATAATAATCTTGACTAGTTATATCCCATACGGGGCTATCAGATGTTGGAGTGTCTGGCAATACATTACCATTAATATCTGTAAAATATACCCCATCATATAGGTCTCCTCTACCATATACAACGCTTGTACTGTAACACCATGGCATTGTAAATGTTCCATATATTAATGCTGGTGTGATAGAATCTGTTAAACTGGTTGCAGGTAATTCAACACCAGATCTTGTAAAGGTTATAGCTGGTAAGATACCTTCTACTGTTCCTGTATCGGTTGAATAATCAAATGCATCTCCATCGTATGTAAACAATCCATATGATATAAACAAACATCTTTGAGTAACAGTACTAATAGCATTGGTATAGTTATCGAAGATGACTGGTTTAACTTGTTTATATAATCCATATATATTACCATAAACATCTGATGTTGAATTAATTTGATCTTTATATGTAACTGCTAAAGTATTTTGACGTTCATTGATTGGATAAAACGTTTTATTTTTGCTAGCAAAAACATCTGCATTAGCCCAAATATCGCTTGTTTTGCCTTTAAAGAAGTCTACCTTATCATATTGTTTAGATATACCGGATGCATAAAGTTTTAATTTCTCTTCGCTATTAACATATCCATTGTAATTAATATATTCTGATCGATCGTTAATATACCCAAATGCTGCGCCATTACTAACGTTGTAATTTACAATATAAGCATTTTCGGTGATATCATATATTGTACCGGTTCTAGTGTAAATTGAATTACCGTATGTATTAAGATATCGATTTGGATCCGGAAAATAATATATTGCATTCGGTGGTAATGAATCCTTTACTGTATAATTATACGAAAATGTATTGTACAATAATACCCCTAATTTATTTGGAGTGAAATATCCTCCAATATCTTTAGCTCTTACCAAGAACGCAGTATTAGGAGCGGTTGCAGTCGATACATTATTCCTATTCAAGTAATTACTTGCAGGTGATTTAGCTGTTAAAAACTTACCAGATAAAAATTCTCCGGTTGATGTGGTTGATAAATAGTACCAATCTGTTCCACTATATTTTTCTAGCAATAATTTAGTGTTTATTAAATTAAGATCATTGATATCACCTGTATTGTATTGTAGTACGAAATCTTTATTTTTCAGATAATTTGTATCTGACGACACCAACGATACTGGAACTGAAAGATTGCTAATAAATCCATCTAAAATGTAATTATATGACGATAATAGTCTAACAACAGCCGTATCATAATTTAGAAATACATCAAAATTCCATGGATTGGTATTTGTATTCCAATAGGTTGTTCTCAGCTGACCACCCGTATTATAAGCTGAAGCTGGTTGTTGTGCAGATATATCAAAATATTGATCGTATTCATCATACAATTCATCTACAACAATGTTAACATTATTAAGGATATATTGAGTATTCTTTTGATATTGATTTATAATCGATTGAGTGGTCGAATTATAATGCAATAAATCATTGATTAACTGAAATACAAACTCTTTTATTCCTATATTTGATGAATAGATATTATTTCGTTTAGGTTGAGTCTTAACGACTTCCCTAAAATCCTTATAATAATTTGTAAGACTTTTAATTTTCTGAGCAACTAATGGAACGATGGTATCTAATTGATCTGGATCGTCATAATCGATAGCGTTCAAATAATTGCGTTCTTGTTCTGTAAATACTTCAAGGGAAATATTCTTAACTAAATTGACATAATATTCTTTAACATCGTCTGCTTGATCTTGTAGGAAGCTATTTTTAACAACATTCCATTGTATGATATATTTTCGATAAGAATCTTTAAAAGTGTTGATAGACAGGTTGGTATTTTTAAAGTACGTTAACCAATTTTTAAATTCAAGCGGAGCATCATAGTCAACAGCAGTAGATATATTACCAATGACCGTTATTGATTGATCAATATTATAATTATTAAAACGTTCTATAGTGTTGACAGACATTGATATTATTTAGTTTATCAGGTTGCAGATAGTAAATCTAAACCTAAACTCAATTGGTAATTTAAATTTTGATCGACAACACCACCATAATCATCCCATGTTTCTAATGCTGTTCCTCGATAACTACTTAAATACCACGGCATATATGTGGTTGATAACGGGTTTGTTCCAAGTAAGTCAATGGTTGTCCCATATGTGTCTTCCCAGTTAATAATATTACCAACAAATTTACCCGGAACAACTGGAACAAATTCGTAAAAATTGTAATAACACGATAATTTATATGCACTTAATGAATCAGATTCATAATCATCAGGTAATGATAATCCCCATCCCCACGATGAATTGTATGTACTCAATGGGTAACTTGATAATGATATTGAACTGATATTAGTTCTCATAACCCTGTATGTTTCAGAAAATATTTCATATACAATAACATAATTATTATTCTTATAAACTATGCCGTTATGCACATTAATTTGATTACCTAAATTGTTACCGTATTTTTTATCAACGCTATAATCTTGTGCAGCCTTTGTTAAATCATTAGCACGATAACTTAAGTTGTATTTATCCGCAAAATTATCCTGCTTTTGTAATCTCTTTCCAAACAGTAATGATTTTTTGATTGAAAATAAATTAACTAATCTAGCTAAATCAGCTGGATAATTGATTAACAAATCTTGATTTGCATATTGTTGCAAATCAAGATTATACATTTGTGCATACCCATACAATGATTGGATATCACATGTATCGATGTTTGATGTATTTTTTATGAAATTGCTTGTTTTCTCGTAAACACGCTTACCAATTGAATTTGTATTTGATTCAACAGTACCTAACATAGAACTAAAAAAGGTATCAAACAGAACAGGTAATTGATATATCGATGGTTGAAATGCTAAACTTTTCATATAATTAGTTGCATCAAAGTTTTCGTTAATCTTTGCAACCTTATTTGATCCGGACTTCGGATATAAATGAAATGGTTGGCTCGACCCAGACACAACAAATGAATCGTTTGGATCTATATCTTGTAGAACACAAACAGCACTCAAACAAACAACACCACCATCTAGATAATATTCGCTATTTAAATCATTATCTTCCGGGATAATAATATTTCCTTTAACCCAACCGTAATGGTAATTTTCAAATATACTAGTATCAATAGTTAAATATGGTTCTATATTTCCTAAACTATTACCATATGGATCGGTTAAGTATAATTTAACTGAATTCAGTGCAAAAGTACTATAACCCTGTGATAATAAATTAAACTGATGTTTACTTGAATATTGGTTGCTATATTTCAATTTAGCAACGAAACTAATTTTTTGATTAATAAATTTAGATTGATCGATATAAAATGTAGTTAAATTAAACCCTTCACCATCTAAACCGTTACTAGTAATATTAAACCGGTCGGGACGTTTAAATTCAACAGAGGAAATTTGATAATATGTTGATGTTGAGTTCTTGATTGGTAGTTCATAATTTGTAGGTAGATTGAAATTGAGAGTGTAATTATCTGGAAATTTACTCGTATCAATTGTAGCTAAAATATAGTAGGGTTCGGTTTGAACAAAATCATCAACAAAATACAAATCACAATACCCGCTTGTACCAACAAAAAAGGCATTGACATCTGATGCTGATGTTGGAACTACTAACGACGCTGCATCTAATTTACCATATAAATTTGTATCTATTGTTTTTACTTTATCTACAATGGTATCACTATAGAGCGTGTTAACTAACTCACGTTGTATAAACCTATGTGTGGGCAACAGGTGAGCGTAAGGCTCTTGAGTTAATTTAGGTATATCATAATTGAGTGAATTACACCCACTAGCAGCTAAAAAGAATGAATACCCATTAGATGAAAAGCTTTGTAAACTGTTAAATCTAGTCAATGTTAATTGAGGACTATAGACACCAGCAGTTAATGTAATGGTTTCGGTACTATCTACGGTATTGAATGCGAATGTATTAGGTACAAAATCTCTGATAGTAACGGTATTGTTATATGAATCCAACACACTTGAACCAGACGACAACATTACTGTCATAGTGACTTGATATTGGCCTGGGTAGTAGTATGCATGAGTACTAGATAATCCTGAGACTTTAGCTGATCCATCTCCAAAGTCCCAAATAATGTAATATTTACTATAATCTTCGGATTTATATGTTGTTGGAATAAACTTTAACGGGGTTTGTTCAAGTGCATATGACGATAATGATGCATTATCAAATACATCATAACTAGTAAATTTCCAATATCCTGTTTTTATAATTGCCATGTTTATTCTTGTCTAGTTACTTCAATCCGATTTGATATATTCAATAAATCTTTGAAATACGGAAATTGAAAATATTTTAGATTTATATCTTGTTCGGTAAACGTATAATCATCATTTGGATACACTGGATTATACACTAATAATTGCAATAAATTGCTCGTTAAATTACCTCTTCTAGTTGAAAAGGTAACGACTCCATCGACGTCCAAGATTGACTGAGAGAGGGTTTTAATGCTAATAGTTTGATTTAATTGCAGATTACTTATATTAAAATATTCTTTGAATATAGACGCAATTTCATTCTTAACAGCAGATGTATCCCGTCTAGAATTTTTATCAATTTCAACATATAAATATGATTCATCTCCATTATCTGGTAAATATTCAATCAAATCATCTGGAGATGATGAAACCCCTAAATTAACTTCCATATAAACCGGATCAACTACAACTAATTCGGTAGTAGCGGATTTAACATCATTTAATAAGATATTAATAGCATTCTTTTGAGCTATCGACAAGTAGTTTGTTCGAACATCTAAACTAGTTTCCAATATTTTATCCGGGACTGCAAAGATATAAATGTTATTAAAATCGCAAGAATCAGCAAAGTTCACTTGACTAAACAAAACTCTTGAATCTAAATTTGGTCGATCAAGTCCGATATCAAAGAAATATTGTTGATATCCAGTTAAGTAATCAAAGTTATTAACTACAGATACGGATGTTACCCAACTAGAGAAATTTTTACTAATATAATTTGCATAATCACTAGTAGTTATTAATCTGTATTGTGAATTATATAAATTCGGAGCGTTGGTTTTAATTTCATCGACGGTTTCTTTATCTTTAAACAATGTTGATGAATTTCTATTTGAAAATGTAATATTTGCAGCTTCGGATGATGTAAGAATATTTGACCCGCCTGGTAATGTATCTGCTAAAATATCATTAAATTGGGTTGTATTATAAAAGTACAATTGCTGGTTATCTAATGTATTTTTACTTACTTCACCATTACTAGCATCTGATTTAAGATAATAAATTGCAACAAGGTCTCCCTGATTTAAACGTTTACCATTAATGTTATTACCAAATTTTATTTCATAACGTTGATCTTCATTAAATCTAACAGCATATTTTTTAGCTGAAGCATTTTCTAAATATAGTGATGTTGATCTTGACCATTTTTCCCATTTAGCTCCTTGAGTATTTGCTTTAACATAAACATCGATATTATTGTTATCGATATAAAAGTTAGATTCCTCATTAGATGGAGCTAATAAAGCAACTTCATTATTTTCTCCAATAGCTTCAAATACAGGATATTCAACAAATTGACCATTATACAAAAGGTTATTATTTTGAAATGTAGTTAAACTTTCAATACCATCTAATGTTTTTTGAAATGATACATCATTAACAAACGTATAAGAAGTACCAGAAAAAGTAAAATAACTATATCGCGGTATAGTATACAAATTTATTGGTAAATTATTGCTAGCTACAGCTTCAAATGATAAGTTCGGTGTTTGAGGACCAGACGGGTTATAATCGATGCTCTTAACAATTTGATTGATATTCTCATATAATTCAGCTTGACTAAAATTACTTTCAGATGAATTTTTATTGAGATAGTAAATTAATGTATGATAAGAGTATGCAATGATATCAATAATAGCAGATAAATTACTACCTTCGTAGTTTTGATCAGTAAATATCTGTTGTTGGTTCATCCGTTCAATGATTAAGTCTTTAAGACTAATTGCATCAAACGCTACATAACCATCTTGTTTTATTTCGTAATTTTTATCTGCCATATTAGTTATAGAAATTTATTCCGGTTGAATTTAATAACGCTTTAAAAGCGATCCGATTGTTATTATTTATAAACGGTACTTCAAGTACCATTGTTATTAGATATTGATCATTTTCAACATCTGCAAATACATTGATTTCTCTTGCAATAACACGTGGTTCTTGTTTAATTAATTGATTCTTAATTAAGTTACCTATTGATTGTGCTGTATCAACACTACATGGCAAGAATAAAAACTGGTTCAAATTTAACCCGAATTCCGGATTTAATACTTTATCTCCAGGAAATGATGTAAAAATGTTAATAATTGAATTTTTTATAGCTCCTAAATCATAACTACCACGAAGATCCTTTTCATATAGATTACTATATAATTCTACTTGCTTTAATTGATCAAATTTAAGATCAACTGCAATATCACTATATGTGTATTGCGGCTTTGTATCTATATTTTTAGGTTTAGCTAATGAATTTAGCTTTATGTTTGCCATGTTATTATTTATGCTTACCTACCTAGGTAAATGTTTCCTTTAACTCCTGGCAATAGTTCTCTAATTTTTTCGAGATCAGTTACACGTAACCACGGTATTGCAGTATTCGATAAATTAATATCACCATGAACAACTAATGATTTAGGGAGAGATTTGAGTCTGCTACAATTTGATAAATTCAAATATCCTCCAATTTCATATTTAAATAGAGTCCCAATTTCAACATTCTCTCCAATATGTTCAAGCTCTGAAAACAAACAACCGCACATACCACCTACTTTTAGTCCGTTTGGAAGTGATTTTATATTAGTGTAAGATAAACGCAAATCACCTCCAACTTCTAACCCATCTGGTAATTTTTCTATTGCTGATGCTGATAACACTAAATTATCAGGTATTGATAATAAACTTGGAGGTAGTGTTTTAATTGGTGTGTTGTATAAATCTAAACTACCACCCATTTTAATATCATCCGGTAATGACTCTATTTTTGTCTGTCGTAAAATTATACTTCCAGGTACCTTTATCCCATTTGGTAAAGTTTTAACCGGTAACTCAGATAAATTTAAATCTTTTAATTTACCTTGTTTAATTTAGTTGTAATTGACTAATAACATATCGTTGTAACCGTTGTTCACGATCATCAAGCCTTCTTGGTTGAAAGATAGATTCATCTTGCTCTAATAATTGTGTTAAATCTTGAAATTTCATCTTACGTTATGTATATGTTGGTTATTCCCGGACACATCTGCATTATTTGTTTCTCCGAATATCTACGACTTATTGGGGTACCCACCAGGTAAACCACATTACCAACTTTAATATCGTTTGGTATATGTGTAATATTTGAGTCGAATAAATCTAAATCTCCTTTAACCACTAGTTTATTTGGCAATACGGTCATTGGAACCTTATATAAATCTAGACTATCATTGACCGTTAACCCATCTGGTAATGATTGTAGTGGTGTACCACCGAGCGATATTGTACCACCAACAATTATATTATCCGGATAATGCGTAATTTGTGTATCGTATAAATTGATATTTTTGCCTACAACTAGTCCTTTTGGTAATTGTTTAAGTGGGGTGAATGATAAAATTAGGTGACCCTCTACATGTAACCCATCTGGTAATGATTGTAGTAGAGATCCAGATGCATGTAAATTACCACCAACGTATTTTAAGTTAGATGGTAACGATGTTATTGGAGTGTGTGATACATCTAAATCACCTTTAGATCCACGTTTAATATAATCTTGAATGTATTGGTTAATTCGGCGTATCCGCCGAATTTGTCTATCTTCAACCCGTCTTGGTATGAAGATTGATTCATCTTGCTCTAATAATTGTGTTAAATCTTGAAATTTCATTACATTCTCCATTCATTGACATAGGGATACATCTTAATTAATTGTGATTTTGTAAATTTCCGAGCAAATGGTGTACCCAGTATCGATAAAATACCATCTACGCGTATATCACGGGGGATGTGTATTAATTGTGTTGTATCTAAATTAAGGATTACCCTCACATGTAATCCTTCCGGGACACTTGTTACCCTGGTTACATTTACAAATATCCTATTAAACTCTTTTTGGGTGGTTTTTGGAAATTCGGTGAGTTTAGTGTTCGGTAACATCATCCCAGATCCAATTTTTATGTCTTCTGAAACCTTTTGTATTTCCGAACCGAATGCAAATAAATCGTTCCCAACATGTAATCCTCGAGGTAACTCTTTTATAGGTGTATCTTGTATATTTAAATCTTCTTCAACATATAACCCTTCAGGTAATACCTCAATCGACGACTGATCAAGATCACACCTACCATTAACCCTTAACCCTGTTGGTAAAGTTTTAATTTGTGAATCTGTAATACCTAAATTACCTCCAATAACCTTTAAATTATTTGGTAATGCTTTAATAGGTGCTCTGTAAAGATATAAATCACCTTTAGATCCATTTTTAATATAATCTTGAATTTGTTTATTATACTCTTGTTGATGGCGGATCAGCCTATCTTCAACCCGTCTTGGTTTGAAGATTGATTCATCTTGCTCTAATAATTGTGTTAAATCTTGAAATTTCATAAGTAAATAAATCCATTAATATTTGGAAACATTTTATCTATTTCCTGTTCGGTGGCCTTACCAGAAAGCCGACGTGAAAATGGTGTATTGCTAGCAATTAAATCTCCTTCAACTTGTAAATCTTCTGGTAATGATGAAATCTGGGTATAATCTATAAATAAGTCCCCACCAACTTTTAACCCTTTTGGTAATTTTTTTATAGGGGTATTACTTAAATCTAAACTTTCTTCAACGGTTAACCCATCTGGTAATGAAGTGATTTGTGTGTAGGATAATCCAAAATACCCACCAACATATTTTAAATTGTTTGGTATATCCTTAATATCTGATTCAGCATAAGTTAAGTCACCATGACTACCGTTTTTAATGTAGTCTTGAATCGTTTGATTAAGGATTTTATCATATCGGGCTTGTCTATCATCAACCCTTCTTGGTTGAAATAGGGATCCATCTTGTTCTAATAATTGAGTTAAATCTTGAAATTTCATCGTGTCCACCTACGTACACCCGGATACATCCGAGATAATTGTTTGACTGTAAATGTTTTAGCTAATGGCGTGTTTTTAATATAACACCGGTGATCAACTTTTATATCATCCGGAAGTGTTGCAATCGGGGTATTATTTAAGTGAAGAGAGTGTTTAACATACAACCCTTTTGGTACTTCAGTTAATAGTGTATGTCTCAAATCTAAATCTACATTAATAGTCCAATTTTCCGGTAATGATCTGAGATGTTTACAATGATAAAGGATCACTTCTCCTACCTCCAGAGGATATGGTATATGTTTGATCTTTGAGTTACTTAAATCTAGATACCCGGTAACCTTCAATCCTTTCGGTAACGACTGAATTTGAGATTCATCTAACCATAAATTTCCGTTAACTGTTAACCCTTCCGGTAATGACTCAATTGATAAGCGTCTGAGATCTAAATTACCTTTAGACCCGTTCTTCATATATTCTTGCAGTTGACGTCGAATTTGTTGTTCATAACGGGCCTTCCGGTCGTCTATCTTTCTTGGTTTGAAGATCGATTCATCTTGTTCTATTAGATTTGTTAAATCTTGAAATTTCACTATTATTATTTATAAGTTGCTTAAATATTATTGTGGAAAAGAAATTCGATAAAATTTACGAATCAACTGTCTCCAGATATACCAGAGGCGGATTTTTAACTGGCGATCTTGTAAAGGTCCGGGATGATTATAAATCAAGCGAAGGGTTTAAAAAATTACATCCAGATTTACAAGCTAAATTAAATGATTTACTATCTAGTGATCTTAATTTACGTGTTTCCGGGATTGAAAACAAATACCCATCCGGCCAACCAGGAAATACAGATAATTCAAATGGAGAAGTGGTTTTGACTGTTTCTCAAGAAACATCACCTGGCAGATATGATGGATTTTATACCTTTCCTACAGATATTTTTGAACCGGTTGATGTGTATCCTAATAGAATGCCTATCCCAGATAGTATGGTTCGACCTGATAAAACCAAAATCGATCCAGATACCTTGGAATATGAAGCCGAATATGTTGGACAGAACCCATTTAAATCTCAAACCGAAGCTGGTTATACTCCAGGGGATAACCAAAAACAACCAGCTGTAGGTGATGATAAACAACTACATAACAAAAACATCCAAATACCTAACGGAAATACCTTTGATGCTCAATCAGTTGGTGGAGGTAATATGCCTGATACTAGCATTTACTTAAGGTGATAAAACACGAATAAGCATTTATCTCTTGATCCATCGCGAAAGATGCCTTGTACATGTAGTCGTAACATACTAATAGTTGCGACTTCTTTTTTTCCTCTGGTTCTGCTAAGGTGTCAATGTAATTAAACATTTCTTTGATTAACATTGTATAATCGTTATTAAATACCGATTCATTCATAATTGCTAACTTACGACATTTAAGAACATGACCTCCAGATATTAGTGTATATAAGTCTTTGATTAATTTTTGTAATGATATTGTATCAGGTACAGTAATTTCATTACCAACTGTTAATTTTTGAAGATCGTTAATTGCTTTTCGGATATCAGGGAACGAATTACGAACAATTTTAGCAACATCATTAACATCAAATTGAATATTTTCAGATTGTAAAATATGAACTAATCGACTGATAACATTTTTGAGGTCATGGGTAATATTGTATGATTGGCAACGACTTTGCAATGCTGGGATGATTTTATGTTTATAGTTTGCAGTCAATATAAACCTAGTCAATCCGCTATATTCTTCCATTACATTTCGAAGAGCTTTTTGCCCATCTGGTGTAATACCGTCCGCTTCATCTAATATTACGATTTTAATCGGATACAAACTTTTCGTTTTAGCGTAATTACTAACTTTAAATCGTATAGTATCAATGCCATTTTCATCTGATGCATTGATATATAGGTGATCGCAGTCTAATAGTTCGTTAACAACAATTTTTGCAAATGTCGTTTTACCAATACCGGGAGACCCAATTAATAAAATATTGGGCATCTCGTTAGTTTTTTTCATTTTACTAACGAGTTCGATAATTGGGTTGTCTGGCTTAATACAAAATTCTTCAATTTTTTTAGGCCTGTATTTTTCAACCAAAATTTGATCTAACATACTTTGATTATATGATATTACTCTTATGAATCAAGTATTTTATTTGCTGTCTGAACTGCCAAACCCTTTCTCCCCACGTTCTGTTTCGGTTACTTCAATTGACCAATCTACACCAACATTATACATTTTATAAACAACAAATTGAGCACATGCTTGGCCTTTTTTAATTAAAACCGGCTTTCCAGTTAAATTGTATAGTTTTATACTCAAATCTCCCCGATATGGGTTATCGATTACACCAAAATGTGGCTGTACTCCTTTTGCAAATCCTAAACCTGATCGACCTTCAATTCGAAACCAGTACCCTGGAGTGATATCCGCAACCTTAATTCCAATTGGAACCAAACTATTACCAATTTCAGTTTTATGCACAAATAAACTACCACCAGTTTCAGTTGTACCTACAACC
>Ga0208917_1001200_pt1 | contig 13019 bp, 5 predicted proteins | sample DEB08_DNA_10_FD_185500 | JGI IMG/M metagenome (GOLD analysis project Ga0208917, IMG submission 185500) | Aqueous microbial communities from the Delaware River and Bay under freshwater to marine salinity gradient to study organic matter... | ecosystem: Environmental > Aquatic > Marine > Coastal ...
TTGTTGACGGTCCTGCTGGTGCTGATAGACATGTAGAAATTCCACGTGCTATTAACGTTGGAGCTTTCTCTATGGCTCATCAAAAAGCCCCACAGAAGGTTATCGTTGCAACTGAATTTAAAGTACTTAAGCCAAAGTCTGTACAATCAACAAATCAATTCTTGGACATGTTCAGAATTGTTGATAATACAAACGATAGCGAAGTATTCGACATTAACTAAAATAATAATTATGGATAAGAATGGAGGTCGGCGTGGCTGACAATTATAAAGACTTTGACGCAGCAAGTAAAAGCGGGGAAGAACTTACATTTACCCTTATGGGAACAAAGTATAGTTTACCTGGTGAACTTCCTGCTAAAGTTATACTCACACAAATGAGACATATGGATGACACAGGTGTAGTTCCTACATCAGTTATTCCAGAATGGTTAGAAGCATTACTTGGTCAAAAGATTCTAAATGAATTACTTGATAAAGGTGCTACATGGCCAGCACTAGAAGAATTACTTAACTGGTTACTAGATAAGTATGGTATCGCTAGTGGTGAAGTTGAAGTAGAAGAGGGCGAAGATAACCCAAAATAAGTTACTCCTTGACAGAGATATTTATTCGATGGGGGGCTATAGAAGCTGACTTTGCCAGATTTTACGGAATCTACAACCCTCTAGAGCTGGATTGGAGAAGATTTATGGTTTATCTTAATAACTTACCTTTTGATAAATCTGGATTCTTCGCACCATTATATAATGCAGTTCTTAATGACGAAGAATATTCTCCACCTTCTTCAGTTGATAGCTCTGCTAATCCACCTAAAGGTTGGTGGAAGAAAGAGCTAGATAGAAGACGCGGAAGAAACAGACCACGTGATACTATAAGCTTGGACCAATTCATGAAAGAGGTTAGATAAATAACTCGATAAACTATGGCAACTAAATCTGGACAAATACAAATAGACCTTAATGTAGGTTTTGATAAGAACGCCATGAATCGTGCTGTTGAAGGCGTGTCTAGCGGCATGAATGATATGGCAAAAAGAACTAGAGCAGCTTCACGTGCTGTCACTTCTGGTACAATTTCTACTTTTGCTGGTATTGGTGCAGCACTAACAGCATCATTTGCATTTGGTGCTAAGGCAGCCGCACAGTTTGAAGATGAGTTTGCTAATGTAAAAAAGACTTTAGACGTAAGTGGTACAGCAGAAGAAGTAGAAGCTAAGTTTGCTAACATTGCTCAAGAGTTAAGAAACATTTCTAAATTTTCTCCAGCAACAGTATCTGAATTAAATCAGATTGCAGCTGTTGGTGGACAGTTAGGTATTGCCGCTGATGAAATAGTAAAGTTCACTGACACTATACAAAAACTTACCGTAGCTACAAACCTAGGTGCAGAACAAGCAGCTTTATCTTTAGCAAGACTTCAAAAGATTACAGGACTAACCTCTAATGATATTGATAACTTAGGTTCTGTAATTGTTAAATTAGGTAACAACTTTGCTACTACTGAATCTGAAATTATAACAGCAGCTACACAGATAGCTACTGCTACTGCTGGTACATCTACACCATTTAACAATGCAGCAGTTGACGCTTTAGCATACGCTACTGCTTTAAGAGCAATTGGTCAGCCAGCACAAGCAGGTTCTACTGCAATAATTAGATTGATACAGGTAGTAGATAGAGCAGTTGGTTCTGGTGGTGGAAACTTAGCAGAGATTTCAAGAATCGCTAATATGACTGCCAAAGGATTCCAAGAACTTTCAGCGGTAGACCCAAATAGAGCTATTGCAATGTTCATATCTGGACTTGGTGAAGCTGAAAAAAATGGCGAAGATGTAGTAGCAGTATTAGAAAAATTAGGTTTAGGACAAATACGTTCTAGAAGAGCAATACTCGCATTGTCTAGAGCTCAACAAGAACAAGGTGGACAAACAATACCACTTCTTACAGCATCTTTAAATATGGCAAACCAAGAGTTTGTTGAGAACACTGCATTGCTAACTGAAGCAGAAAGAAGATACAGTACCGTAATATCTCAAATACAAATTTTAAGAAATACAGTTAACGAAGCTGGTATTAGTTTTGGTGCAAAGTTTTTACCTTCTCTCAACAATATGGTTACAGGCTTAACAAATCTAGTAACAGTATTTGGTAGTGACTTAGGTAAGACTGTTAAAAGAATGGGTACTTTTGGTGCCACTATTGGCTTACTTTTAAGAAGCGTATCTTTAATGAGACAGTCATACATGTTAATGACAAAAGATTTATTAGAGTATCAAGCAGCAGTTAACTTAGCGGCTACTGGCAATATGCAACTAGAAGCTACACAGAAAAAATTATTATTCACATCTCAACAATTCAGTAGAGGAGGATTAGTTTTATCTCCAAGATTAAACATGAGAGGTCTTGCAGGAGATATAAGGCAAGGAGGTTTTGGAAGCTTATTCTCTGGTGAGGCAGATAGATTACAGAAATCATTAGCTCAATCACAATACATGCAGGGACCAGCACAATTTGGTCAAAATGTAATTGGACCACAAGTTGTTGGTATATCAGCATTAAGAAAAAATGTATCTTTACTTTCTCCTGAATTAAAAGAAGCTATTAAAACTTCAAGTAAATTAGGAATAGGGTTAAGAGATTTACTTAAACCTGCTTCATTGCTAGGTAATGATTTTGAGGGTCTGAGAGGTAGACTAGCAGCTTATAACAAAACAGCACCTCAGGCAATTAGGTTAACAGCTAGCTTGCAAGCAGGAATGATAAGTTTATCTTTAACTCTAAAATCAGTAACAGCTTTTATAGGTGGCTTCTTAAAAGGTATAGGAAAAATATTAGTAGTGTTGGGTGCTATTTCTGTAGTAACAAATGCAATTGAAAGAGCTGGTGCGAAGATGAGAGGAGTTGAAGCCTTTGCACAGGGTGCTCCTGCATTAGCTGAAAACATGATGGAGCTAGAAAAAGCTCAAGCTGATTTATTATCTTTACAAAATATTAGAACTAGAGAAATGGCAAAAGAAGGAAATGAACAAGTTGTTACTGCAATAGAAGAAAGGATTGCACAGATAGAACAATCTATTGTTGCGAAACAAAATAATATAGAGAAAGCAAGTTCTGAATTGTTAAATAGTTTATTCCCTGATTTAGAACAGCAAATTAAGAATACCTCTACCGTATTAGGTAAAGCACCAAATACATTTACTCAAGAATTCTTAGGAGGCATGTCTAGTTTGATTGTTGATTTTGAATCTGGGAAACTACCAACAGTTGACGAAATATTAGAAGCAGCAATACAGACTAAAGGATTATCTAAGTACAGTAATGAATTACAACAAATACAAAACGAAATTGGTTTAACTGATTTCGCAGATGACTTATTTAAAACTACAAAAGACTTTCAAGATACTGCATTAGGAAAAACTGTCAAAGGTGCTGGTAGTGTGTTTACTAATTTATTCGGAAGTAAAGAAGAAGCAGTAAAACTAGCTAAAGGTCAGAAAGAAACATTTATGACTATTGACATAGCCATGGAAAATTTAAATGATGGTTACAAACAATTAACAAAAGATATTGGTAAAGACCCATTATTACAAAAAATACTAGGAGATTTATCACCAGATGAAGCTATGGAATTTGTTTCCGTGGTTGAATTGTTAATAGATACAGTGTCTTCTGCAACAGGTATAGAAAGTGAAGCATTATTAGCTGGTAGCAAAGAATACGATGAAGCTATGTCTCAATTGATGAAAGGTCGTCAAGAACTTTTAATGGCTCAACAGAGACAATTAGCTAGTGTTGGTCTGATAACAAATGAACAAATCATAGATGTAACAGAAAGTGCTCATGCATTTAATAAAGCACAGACTATGGTTAGTGAAATTGTAAAAGATAAGTTTTCAGCTGCTAATAAAGAAATAGAAGATGTAAGAAATGAACTTGGATTATCTGAAGATGCATTCGTATCAATATTTGAAACTATTGATAATAACTTAGAACAAACACAATCAAACTTTATAAATTTATTTAGCAGAATACCTGATGAGATATTAGGTTCTTTCGAGGAATTTGGATTTGAATTATTAAAGAAAATAGACATCATGTCTGCGTTCAACAATATGGTTGTAGAACTTGCTGAGTATGCACCTTTAATTGCAAATGAGTTTGCAAAGGCAGGACCTGCTGCAATGTCACAACTAGAAGATGCTCTAGCAAATATGCCATTGACTCTTAGCCTAGAAGCAGCTTTAGAAAGAGATGCTCTACCTGGTGTTAAAGAACAAATACAGGAAGCTATATTAGCTGGTGATGTAAAGAGTGATGCATATGAATTATCTAATGATATAGCAGAAGGTTTTATTTCAGGTCTTGATGACAGAAAACAAGATATGGCTGATATCTTTAGAGAGTCAATCAATCTTGCATTTGAAGCTGGTGATGATGAGGCTGATAGAAAATCTCCATCTAGACGAGCAGCAAAACAGGCAGCTGATATTGTTGAAGGTTTTGTTCTTGAAATGGAAGCATCTGATGCAAAACTATATAACGCAGCTAAGAAAGCAATGTCAAATGTATTCAAAGCATTTGGAGATTCCAGTACTCAACAAGCAGTTGCAAAGTCAACAGCACCTATAATACAATTTGCTAAAACATTTGCAGAAGCTGTTTCTGCATCACAAAAAGATTTTGATATCTATAAAGACTTTATGAACTCTTTGAGGGGATTAAATACAGCAAACATGAATGCTGTACAAACTCAACAATCACTTAATGACGTTATGAGAGAAAGAGCAACCTTTGCTGAGCGAATGGCAAAAGCACAATCTAATTTAGAAAAACTAGAAATTACAGGTGCAGCTGGAGTTATAACAGTAGATGAAGAAATTGGATTACTCAGACAAAAGATTTCTTTACAAGAAAAAATTGACAGAATGAATGGAAAGAGGTCTGCAAATGAGTTATTAGCTATCCAAAGAAGTAAAGAAAATATAGAAGACTTAAGAGCAATGGCATCTAAAGGTGTTATCTCTAACCTAGAACTACAAGCAGCAGAAGAAGAACTTGCTAGATTAACTGGTGAAGATGTTACTGAAGATGAAAGAAGACTTGCAATATTAGAATTAGCACAAGCAGAAAAAGAATTGTCTGATGCTAAAGAAGCTGCTGTAAGAATTAGTGATGACTTAGTTGCTGCTAGAGAAGAAGTAATAAAACTTAGAAATGAAGAGGCGTTATCAGAATATAAATATCAAGCAGCCTTAGATGCTGTAGCAACTGCTACTGAAGGAATTGTAGATGCAGACTTAGCACTAGATGAAGCAAGAGGTAAAGTAGCACAAGCAATATCTGCTGATTCATCTTATATGACAAATCTAACAAATCTACTTAGCAAATATGGAATAGCCAATACAGAAATAAGTAAGATAACAACTAATCATGGAGTTCTGTCAACAATGTTTCAAACACCTCTAACTTCAACATTCCTAGACCCTGTTATAGAAGCATACAAGGAAGTCAATAGACAAGCTGCTATGGCAATCTATCAAAACAGTATATTTATGAAATCACAACAAGCTGGTATGGGTGTTGATGAATATAGAATATTTCAAGGTGCATTAGATGCTGGAGTAACTTCACCTACTACTACACAAGGAACAATATATCCTAATTACTCTGAGCAATTAGACTCTTTGCAAAGCTTTTTCAAAAACCTTGATTCATTTATTAATACTGGAATCGTTCCAGGTTATGGTATGGGTGGAAGAGTAAAAGGTTATAAGTATGGCGGTAGAGGTGACGCAATGACTCGTGCTCTTGTAGGGGAATATGGACCAGAAGAAGTTAAGTTTATTCCTGGAAATGGATTCATGGTAAAACCTTTAGGTACTGGAAAATCTGGTACAGTAGTAAATAACTTAAATGTAAATGTTACTGGAGTTCCTTCGGACCCAATATCTGCAAGAAAGGCGGCAGTTCAAATTAGTAAAGCACTAAAGAAGTTAGATAAAGAAGGTTCATCAGGAACAGGTCTTAGGAGAAATTAGTGGCACATCAAGCACATATAGGTAGATTAGATTTTACCTCACCGTCATCATTAGACTTTTCTGGTGGAGGTGGGGAACGTCAACTAAGGATACAAGGAACACTAGCTGAATCAGATTTAGCTACTGCAAAATATATTAGAGATGAATTAATTTCTATTGCTCAATCTGGATACTATGTACCTTTTACTTATGATGGGGATAGTACATTTGATGGGTATGTTCATGTAACTGATAGCTCAATAGATATAGCTAGATATTCTTTAGGCGGTATTAATTATTCGATAGACATGGAATACTTGGGTAAAGTGGGTGAAGTTGTAAAAGAATCTGTATTAACAGGAAAACTATTAGATAATGCACATTCTATTACATCTACATCGCAACAATTTCATAGTCCACCTGGTGGTCACTACAACTATTATCATCAAAGTAATCCAACAGATGGAACAAGAACTGCTGGTGATTTAACTAGCTCTACTGTTACTGATACGGTAACTATGCGTATTAAAAGAGACAACTCTCTAAGAGGAAGTAATGCACAGTTTCATGTTGACCCTGCTGATTTTTATAAAGGTTCAGTAAGAATTACAACTGATTCTCAAATAAGAAATGGACTCAACTCACCTAATGTACCTGCTGGTGCAGTAATAGAAAATGGATTAATAAAAATTGTTGTAGGTTCTGAATCTAATGAATCTAGAATACAGTCTTTGTTATGGGACACTGCATCTTATGGTAGTGAGTTAGAGTGGGCTATTCATAGAAGTACACCAGATAGTGGAGTTCAATTAGCTACTGAGTATCGTGGTTGGAAAACAATACAGATACTTCGCAATACACCAGAGCTTGGAATTATCAGGCTAACTTCTTACTATCAAGCAAGTGGTCAAGACAGATTGACTTTAGATATATCTTTAAGAAGAGGAGCACATCATGCTTCCTTAATTTTAAATCAATCACCAATAACTGCACGATTAAATATAAGCCCTAGTACAGCACCAGATACATCAGCTGTATCTCAGACTGGCTACATAGAAGCAGGTGCAGTAGATGATGATGGAAACAAATGGCTACTTGGTTCACCTTCTGCGTTTACAGAAGATTTAACACGAGGATTAATATATCCAACAACTGGTGGCACACAATTAAAAGCTTTTATAGGATATGAACTATATGAATCAGATGCTACAGTTGTTTCTCATAACACAGGCGATAGTGTTAGAGACCAATATATTGACAATGTATCTGAATATTGCAAGGTGGTAAGGGCATGAGCGTAACAGAAAAGTTAATGGCCCCTGGAGTATTTAATGTATCGCTAGATGTAGATTTAGTTCCTAACTCAATTATTAACAATATAGAACCATGGGAACACATTGTTATCATGCCTGCAAGAGTATCTGAAGATGAACTTGATGATAGCTCAATGTTATCTAGTGCGGAGTATGTTGGTATTGTAAATCAGTTATCTATTGAAGAAGAAACAGTAGAGATTGAGGGTTCAGGTTTAATATCCTATTTAGGTGATAGTGATACTCGTGGACTACCTGTAGCAGAAAAAGGTGGTTTGTCTGCTAAGCGTTCTTACAATGAAAAGACATTGTCATATGTATTAGATAATAATACTGGGACACCTTTTGGTTTACTAAGAGAAGGTACAGAAGGTAAGAAACGTTCTATTAGAGCAGGTACAATAACAGACCCAGAAAAACAAAACACAAAACTTTTAATGAACTTTGAAGGAGTTGATGGTGTAACTAGCACTACTGATGGTTCTGACTCTGATAACTCTTTTACATTTTTAGATAGTGCAGAAATATCAACAGACCAATCAAAGTATGGAAGTAGTTCATTATATTTATCAGGCGAATCTGACCATGTACTTATTGATTACAAAGATGTATTAAATTTAGATGATAGAGATTTTACAATAGAGTGGTGGGAGTATAGGTTAACGCCGTGATAATATGCCTCAATTTGATTTAGAAAACGCAAGTCTATCTGCATCAGGACTACAGAAAATAAAAGATGCTGAAGGTTTTATACCTTTTGTATATGATGATGGATATCCACTTATATCTGTTACAGGTGTTGATTATGAAGATAACGATTCAAAACCAGAGTCTGCTTCTACTAATTATATTTCTGAGTTTTATGGACGTTTACCATATGAACCAAGTTTCCATACAAAAATTAGAGGAATTCTTACTATTGGATATGGTTGTACATTTGATGGAAAACCATTAAAAGATAGCCTGTATCATCAAGTCTATTCTGATGGTATAGAAATTAATGGTACTACTTATACCTTCCCTGTTGAATTTACAGAATCTCATGCTGTAGATTCTACTGGTGGTTATTACAAAGATAGTGGCGGAACACAACAAACAGGTAAGGCAATACGAATAAAATATACTGGAGATGATTCTAGTGATAGCAACATGGTTTTCTCTGAATCACTTGCTTCTGATTTACTGGAAGATAAACTTGCATCTTCAGTAAGCAAAGTTAAAGAAGTATTTTCAGGATATGAAGACTCCTTTCCTTACGACAACACCTTAGCTCAGCAACATTTTGACATGATGGTCAACTTATGTTTTCATCAAGGAACTGACAGCTTTGAATACTCTTATTTTGTTTCAGTATATAAAGATGTAGACGGGACATCAGTCAGTGCAATTGCAGATTTAACAGCTTACAACAATGCTGCTTATGCAATAATGTGGTTAGCATCTGTAGGTTACAATGGAACATATTACTGGGTACAGCCACAGATAGATAGAAGAAATAATGACATAGATGAATTAGTTGGTACTGATGCTTCAAGAACTTTTCCAACAAGTTTAAATCCATTGCTTAATCCTGATTGGTATCAAGGTGTAGAAATATCCACTGATTATTTTTCTGATATCAAAAATACTGACTTTGGTTTAGATGGTTCATTAGGTGCATACAACTCTAGTAAGAGAACAATTGTAAGTGAAGAAACATTAGATGCTATTACACCTTCTGTAGACTTCCATACTGGTCCGTTAAGTGCGTTAAAGCAAGTAGATACAAGTATTGATTTCGCAGATATATATACAGGTAACAGGTCTATATATGATAGCGAACCTGGAAGTTCTACTTTTTATGCTAACGACCCTTTGTATCAAAAATATTATTCAAAGTATTGGCAACCAAATGAGAAATTTTATCATGGTAATCAAGTATCTGAATCTCCTCGAAGTGCAACAAAACATGGTGCAGTCTTTGCAGCTAATCCAGATGGACAAACTCCAGCATTTATATTGGGACTAAATGAAGATGGTGGTCAGACTTCAAAAGTTTATATGCGAAGTACATTGGGGCAAAGCTCAATATCATCTGGAGTAGATTCTGGCGTATGGGATATTGCTGATGGTAAATCTTTAGGAACAATTGACTATGGTCAATGGAATCACTTTGCTATTACAAGAAAAGGCAATGTATTTAGAACATTTAAGAACGGTACTAAAGTTACTGAATGGACTTCAAATAAAGCTTTAACAAGAAATACTAGAGATGGTACATTAAAGTTTTCTATAGGAAGGTCACAAGGTGCTGATTATTTCTATGGATATCTTGACGATTTTAGAATAACTAAGGGAAGTGCTCTATACACAGAAGACTTTACAGTACCTTCATCTGCATTAAGCACTACAAGTACAACTGGTTTATATAATGGAGAACATTACGTTGAATCAGTTTACGCTGCAATAAACAAAGTATCTGAACAATTAGGAACTGAATACAGAATAAACACTGATGGAACATTAGACGCAGGTCTTAAAGAAGTATTATTCCAAGGCCATGATTCAAATGAACCACCAGCAATCATAGTAAGAGATTCCTCAGGTGAAGACCCAGCTATATCTGGTTTAATACCTGAATCTATTACTGCTGCTTTCGATGCAGAAGATTATGTATCTGGTGTTGAGTTATTAACACAAGCAGAAGGCTCTTCACAAAGTGCTGACCATGCAGAAGCATTTGATGAGAACACACCATATAGAGATTTATTTGGTGCTCCATTAGAGAGAGTACAGTTTGTGGGTGAGAACGATATTCCAAATGTTCAAAGACAAGCTAGAGCACAAGCATATCTAAATGAGTTAAAGAAAATTAAAAAGACTTTGAACCTATCTCTTGAAGATTATGAGATTCAGGGTGACTTCAATGTTGGAGATATGATTTATGTTTATGACCCTGAAATAAAATTTGAAGATACAGAAGCTAAAAGAATACAAGACGGTAGAAGTTCTTTACATGAAGTTGCTTATCGTGGTCAGATAATTAATCCTGAGAAAATTAGAATTACAGGAATTACTTGGCCAATCAAAGATGGATATGGTATCTATCTAAGAAAAGTAAGAAGTACTTCTCCATATCGAGTTGAGTATGTAGACTTGACAGATTACGTGTCTTGGGAATCTGGTAATACACAATTAGATATTGGTGATTTACAAAAAAGATTAGGCGAAGATTTAAGATTTAGCTCTGCTGTAACAGGTGTTGTATCTGGTACAAGACAGTATGCACCACTAAGACCTAAGCATCCTGACACAGGTGTTGAGGGAGATTTAAAATTAACTTCAGCAACATTGCAAGACGCACAGGGACAAGACAATGCAATCATATTTGTTGAGTGGCAAGAACCAACATATGATAATGGAACACCTATACAGAATGGTTTACAATATCAAGTTCAATGGAAGCCTACAAATAGCACTGGTGAATATCAGTCTTCATTTGTAAATTGGAATACAGATAACAACTTTACAATCGAAGGATTACAATTAGCTACTGATTATACAGTTAGAGTTACTGCAATACTTACTAACGCTAACTCATCTGACCCAGCAACGGGAACTATCACAACAGCCATAGATACCGATGCACCATCTAAACCTGGTCCTGCTGCAACTATCGCAGCTGGTGCTATGAGAGTACAGATAATACATAACTTAGGTAGAGCAGAAGATGATGATGGAAATCCTATAGGTTCTATAGTTGATTACACACTACAAAAAGATACTCATCATTTAAATGTTTATGCTTCTACAACTTCTGGTTTCCCACTTTCTGATGCTAATGACAAAGAGCAATATCTTGTTGGAGAATTATTAGTTGGTGCTTCTTCTATAAGACATCAAATACCTGTTATTGGAGAAGTACAAGTTGCGAATGGTGATACACATTACTGGAGATTTACAGCAGTAGATAATGCTGGTAATGAGTCTGACCCTTCCGATGAGCAATCAGCTAATGGTAACTTAGTAGCTACTGCGAATATATCTGATGCTGCTATAACAACTGCTAAGATACAAAATCTTGCTGTAACAGATGCAAAGATAGATACACTTACTGCTGGAAAGATTACTGCTGGAACTATTGCAGGTCAAGAAATAATTGTTGGAACTAATACTTCTGATAGCGCAATTATTAAATCTAGTAACTATTTTTCTGGTTCTGCTGGTTGGAAAATAGATGCTGACGGTACAGCTGAATTTGAATCAGGAAACTTTAGAGGAGATATCACAGGTGCTAGTGGAACATTCTCAGGTGATTTAAGTGCAGCAGGAGGAACATTCTCAGGTGACTTAAGTGGTGCTGGAGGTACGTTCTCTGGAGATTTGAGTGCAGCTGGTGGTACATTTTCTGGAGATATATCTGCTGCTAGTGGTACATTTACTGGTGACTTATCTGGTTCAAATATTTCTGGCGGAACTATTGATATTGGTGGAAGTGATAGTACAAGCTTTCATGTTGACGCTGATGGCAATATGTGGCTTGGTGCTGGTAGTTATGCTTCTGCACCTTTTAAAGTTTCTAATGCAGGTGCATTAACAGCTACAAGTGTTACAGCTTCTGATGTATTTGTTAGTGGAGTAGCTATTACACCAAGTGCAACTACATCTGCAATTAATATGAACTCTGCTTCTTCAGCAACTTCTACTTTTACAATGGGAACAAATGGTGTTGTTAGGACATCATCCAGTTATCCAAGAGTTGAATTAGCTCAATCTGGTAGCGATTCATTTGCTGAATTTTTTAACAGTTCTGGTTCAGCACAACTTCAAATTGGATTGAATGCTGGAACGAATTCTTATATAGTAAGCAACAGTAATCCATTAACTATATTTGCAACTGGTATTACAGATACTCAATCTACTATGAATCTAAATGCTAATGTTATTAATTTTACAAGAGGAAGTTCTGTAGGTAAACCAACTGTAAAAATTGATGGTAGTGGTGATACAAGTAAATTACTAGGTGTAAACTCTAGTGGACTATTAGATTTTATAACTCCAACAGCAAGTGTCCAGGACGTACAAGGTGGAGGAGAGATATCAGTTGCTTCCTCTAATGGTATATATACAGTTTCTCATGTTGATTCTGACCATGATGATAGGTTTTCACAAACTGGACATAATCACGATGGAGAATATGTAGACACTGTTAGTGGTTCAACAGATGCTTTGACTATTAGTGGTAGAAACATAACATTAAACTTTGGAACTACAGGAACTAGAGTTGCTGTTGGTAACCATGACCACGATAGTGATTATGCAGCAGTTACACATGGTACTCATGTAAGTTCTTCTACAGCAGTACAGGCTCTTTATCCTGGTGGATTAAGAGGAAGTATTACATTATCTGCTAGCTCAGGTGGTAGATTTGTTGATTACATAGGTCAATCAGGACAAACTATAAATCTTTACACAACAAACTATGCAGGAACTACTCTTTACACAAGAGACATATATCCTGATAGCAACGGAGATGAAGATATAGGAAACAGCTTTGGTAGTGGTAGGTATAGAAGTATATTTCTTATTAATGCACCTAATTACACTTCTGATGAAAGATTAAAAAACACCATAGAAGATATTCCTTATGGTATAGATTATTTAAATACATTAAGACCTGTTCAGTATGAATGGAACAGGAGAACAAGA
>Ga0208917_1001201_pt1 | contig 12999 bp, 20 predicted proteins | sample DEB08_DNA_10_FD_185500 | JGI IMG/M metagenome (GOLD analysis project Ga0208917, IMG submission 185500) | Aqueous microbial communities from the Delaware River and Bay under freshwater to marine salinity gradient to study organic matter... | ecosystem: Environmental > Aquatic > Marine > Coastal ...
GTGCCATTCAGTCTTTAATTAAACCCTTGCATAAATGCTTATAGAAATCATTGCCAAGTACGATTCTTGGTGCGTTGAGACGGGACGTTGCATCCCAAAAGGAGCACGTGCTCTCTTCAACGTAAAAACTCGGGCTATCTTTAATTGGGAGAGTCAGCGGTACAGGATGTACAGGGAACTCCTCCCCAAAAAAAAACTCAAAGATGATGGGGAACTCTGATTCGTACGAAGGTCTTTTCGATCGGGATGAGGACGTGATGTCTGATCCTTGCCCTACCTGCGATGGTAGCGGAGAACTCGGGCCATATGGCTGGGAATATCCTGAATGGGAAACGTGTCCTGATTGCCGCGGATCGGGGAGGGAGAGCGACCACGATGACCCTGACAGGAAGTTTGAAGAGCGCAGAGACCGTGACCCCTAATAAGTACCTACTTATCTATGTCTTTATTGTATCTATAAGGACGTGTACCTATATAGGTAATCTATGGTACTTATTAGGTACGTGCAAGAACTTTGTCAAAAAAAAAAACCTGGGGCTTCATTTATGAGAAAATGTTGCTAGATTGCCCCCTACCAAAAAACCCTACGAATGATTTTTCAAAACCTGTTTGAGCACCTTGCAGAGGTGACACGGCTTGCCGCGGTCGACACGGAGCGGTTTGCTCGTCAAGACGAGATATGGGCCGTTTTGAAGCGGACGTGCCGCGACCAGCAAGGTTTGTTCACGACGGCTCTCATCGTCGAAGAAGTGAAAGCCGAGCTGCCGTGGGCGCATCGTGAAGCCATCGAAGAATTGATTGCGCTCTTTGAGCAGTCTAACCGCATCGAGTACGTCGGGCCGATCCACATTGGCGATGTTCAGGTCGACTTGTGGCGTTGGAATGGTGACTCGTAAGATCAGCCCGTACGTCTTCCCTGGACTTGACCTCCGATCGGATAGCGTGGACACCTACGCTTTCATCTCGAGGGTAGCGGACAAATTCCACACCAACGTAAGTACGCTATTCAGCCCCACGCGGGAGCAGAAGGTCGTAGAGGTACGTCAATGTGTGTGGCACGTACTCTACACCCACGAGAAAAAAAATTATTCTGCCCTAGGCCGATACTTTTCTAGGGATCACGCCACCGTGTTGTATGGCGTGAAGAAAGTTCACTCGATGCTCCGTATCGGTGACAAACAAATCAGCACGATTCACAAAGATGTTTTATCCATATACAAAATCTTAAAAGATGGCGAAGCCAAAAACGATTGATTTGACGTTGAACGTCGACCTACTCCGTGAAGCCCAGGAGTTCTTCATTAAGGGCAAGAAAGGCACGTACCTCGACCTCCGTGCGATCGAACTTGAGAACAAGCAATACAACGATTTTATGATCGTGGTAAAAGTTCCAAAGGACAAGTACGAGCAGGGCGTGAAAGGCGCGATTGTGGGTTACGGCAAAGATTGGTCGCTCCACAATGGAGGCGGAGGTAGTGCTCCGCAGGGTCAGACGAATAACACAAAGGTTGAGTCCGAGGATCTTCCGTTCTGATGCCGCAGATTCGTCTCGACCTCGACGAACTTGCAAAGCTACCCTTCAAGGAACTAGACGTGTTAAAAGCCCTTGTAAAACTCTACGCGGGCCAACCTATGAATAAGGTTACAAAAGACCTTAACTTAGACACGCAAATAGCTCAAAGCATTGCAGGTTTTTTGGTAAACAACGGGGGAAGGCAGCGGCTTCCCCTTTTGTTTTGCGAAACGTCAGCGGAGATAGCTGACGAGAAGTTTGCCGACCTAGTTCTCGAAGTGCGGAATGAAATGAACCGACTCCTGGGGACTGACTACAAGATCCACGAGGTGAGCAAACACATTCGGAAATGGTACGACAAGGGCTTTGTAGAAATCATTGACTACACTAGCGTTGTCGCAACGATGGCGGAGGGATGGCGTGACGAGCCTAAGCTGCGTATGCACCTGCGTCCTGCCACATTGTTTGGTGATAAATTCGAGCAGTATCGTAACATAGCTAGGATACATAGTATGCCCGTAGATCGGGTGAAGTTTGACGATGAATTCACGGGGATATGATGTATGTAAAGGAGATTCACGAGTGGAAAAACCAAGCCTATGAACTGCGTAACGAAATCAGAGACGAGATATGTCTCACGGGATTGGAGGAGTTGGACAACCTATACATTCCGCGCAAAGGCTATCCCCTGTTCATTGCGGGTGCGCCTCATCACGGTAAGTCGGTATTTGTAAAATGGTTGCTTGTTGAATGGAGCGAACGCTACGATTGGAGACACTTCATCTATATGGGCGAGGAAGGCGGGATAGCCGAACTAGCCATAGATCTAGTAGAGATGCACGTAGGGCTACCAGCGCGGAAAAAAAACTTCCGTGGCGAGGAGCAGGAGTGTATGAGTATAGAGGAGTTCGAGTTGGCCCTCGAATGGGTAGGCAAGCACTTCGCCTTTTTCGATGGCGACGAGTTGGAAGGGGAGTTTACCCCCGACCTGTTCTACGAAGCGGCAGCTACAGGTACATACGACACTACGTGCCTCGATCCCTGGAACGACGTAGGGCGGGACTTGCGTTTGAGTGGTGGGAGAGAAGATGTTTGGCTCACGAACGAGTTGAAGAAGATTCGTCAGCATAGCAAGCGACACGATCGAATCGACATCGTGGTCAACCACATCGCAAAGTTGAACGCGGATGCGGTGACCAAATCAGGCAAGCGTTATCAGAAGCCCGCCCTTCCGCAGGAGTGGGCTGGAGGACAAGCGTGGTATCGCAGAGCGTTCACGATGCTTCTCGTGTACCGCCCACCTGTCGATGAGGTTTTGCGTGAGGGCGACCCTCCAACCCGCGATGGGGAGACTTGGATCATAAACCAAAAGACGAAGCCCAAGGGTAGCGGACAACTAGGTAGAGCCAAACTCTTTCTATGTCGAACAACTAATCGTTTCACGGAATGAAGAAGAAGGTGATACCCTACCGTGTTGAGAAGATTGACGACGTGGTGCGTATGGCCGACAGGCTTCACGCAGGAGGTGTAGCAGATACGATTGAGCTGCAACTAGAAGAGCCATTGCCTATCCACCCGCAGACCCGCAAAGCCCTGCGTAAATCGGTCGATCAGATATGGAGGTTGTTGCATCAGGCGTACTGCCTAGAACAGATGCTTGACGCGGTTGACGCTAGTCTAAAGCACGAGAAGAAGCTAAACCTTGACCTACGGGTAGAGAACAGGACGTTGATTGAGAGCAATGCAAAACTGCAAAAGGAGAATCGTACCTTAAAAGCCGAGATCAACAAACTAATGAGCAATGGAGGACTATGACGATGAGTTTGGCTACGATGGGACAGACGACAACATTGAGATCCTCCTAGAGGATGCCCAAGAGGATCAGAACCAAGCCTATCTATACATACGAATTAGAAAGAATCCAGGGGACTACAACCTGATAGAGGAGGATGAATACGGACATTCAGCTAATTGTGATGAGTTCACCATTTTTTCTAGTGGAAGTATAGATCAGTTTGCGGTGATGTTCCTGCAACTATTTGAGATGGACGAGACGTACATCGACGCGGTAGCTGCCGCGATTAAAGCATACCAAGAATTCAAATCAAGAGACAACTGATGAAAGAGTTATCAGAAGACCAAAAGAAGTCTATGCGCGAGTTGTTTGAAGAGAACAACCTGTCTAAGGACGACGTGTTTACGCACAAGCACTATGTGATCATTACTCGATCGGGTATCGAGAAGATTCAAGCGACCCAAAACATCGAGGTTCAGTACGATGTGATTAAGATGGATCGGGACTTCGTAGTGCTCAAAGCAATCGCTTCAAGCGGAGACCGCATCGTTGAAACCTTTGGGGAGGCTGGGCCTGAAAACTGCCGCAATGCGTATTACGTGGCTACGGCAGAGAAGCGGGCTTTGAGCCGTGCCGTCCTGAAGATTGTGGGGCTATACAAGCACCGTGTCTTTGGGGAGGACGAGAATGTCCAAGACGATGAGTGATTGGATAGATGAAGTGTTCGAGGAACTCGAAAAGCCCGAGGTCACCGAACGGATGCGAAATTATTTGCTAAATCTTTTGAGGCAATGTCGGTATTACGACAAAGTACACGAGAACTACGTTGCTGAAATCCTAGATTCGGATTTGTCCTTGTTGAGGTTCAAGCAATTGACCACAACTTTTGAAATGAACAAACTCGATGTAAGGTATGATTACGCACCCAGTCAAAGGGATCTGTCTCGCTTTATTCGATATATCTGTGATTTAGAGTGAAGAACAAACTCCTGCAAACGCTTATGAGCCTAGACTTAACCGAAGTCTTTAAAACCAAAGGAGACCTGAAGCGTTGGAGTGCAAAGCGTACCATTGGAGGGTTGCTAGCCGCAACCGCTTGTAATGACATCGTGCTGAATGGAATGTCTTGGATGGCAGTTGTATTGTCTGCCATCTCGATCGTTCCTATTTGTCTTTCATTTACCGAAAACCGCTGCCAAGAGAAATGAAAGTCTCTCCTACTATCGTTCGCGTAAGAGCGAGCAAAGACCTGACGTATTTAGAATACGATGCAGGTCGATGTCCTGTAACTGGAAGATTAAGAGCCGACAGAATTAAGGAAGAAAGCAGGGTCATAGACTTTTTAGTGACACCGAGAGTGATGGATCTTTTACGCGAGTCGTATCCTGAATCATTCAGTTCAGATGTAATGGAGGCATTTCAAGTGGAGATCACTTGGATTGATTGAACCTTTTGCCTACCTTTGGCATATGGAAGAGATCAAAGACTTGTGTACGAAGTTACAGGAAGTACGGAAGGACAAGGGTGTAAGCCTGGACTTACTTGCGGCTATGTCAGAGATTGACAAGTCAACCCTTTCAAAGTATGAGCGTGGAGTCTTGTGCCCGAAGTTTGACACACTACAGAAGTGGGCGCGCGTGTTGGGACAAAGCGTTTCTATTCAGGTTCAGCCTGTTTTCGAGGAATTAGCGGAGTTTTGAAATAACTCTCGAACGCCTCGATACATTGATCGAGTCCCTTGCAGATAAGGGCTTGATAACCTCTCCGTTGGAGGTCAGCTATCCAAGCACGTTGGTGCGGTGATGGTTGGCCTCCTTTTCTTTTAATCTCTATACATAGGCCGTGGTAGCCATCCCGAGGTTCATAAAAGATAAGGTCAGGTACTCCCTTTCGGTAGCCCTGACGCTTGATCTTTTTTGCCTCTGCAATTCTCATTCTTGCACCCCCCACAGTCGCACAATACAGGATGTGAGGGTATTGCTCCTTTACGAGATCCACAAGGGTGCTTTGGATCTCGTGTTCGCTCATTGGAGGAACTCATACCAATCTACCTCGGATGCGTTGAACCCTGGGCAGAAGGTATTACGGAACTCGCAATGAGAGTAGACGGGCAGTTCTGTACCTGCAAACTCACGGAGCGTTTGGATGACCGTGGCGACGCTCTTTTGCTGACTCGGGGTGATCGTAACCGCGGCCTCTCCGTCGCTATCTAGGCCGCCTACAAAGCATACCCCAAAAGAGGTCGTGTTTTGCCCAAGGCAATGCGCTCCGCGCTTGTGTAGGGGACGGCCTACCTTGATCTTCCCGTCGTACTCAATGTAGACGTGGTAAGCGATGTCGTGCCACCCCTTCTCCTCTACGTGCAGCTTACGACACCACTCTACATCGTACTTCTTTGACCGCTTGGTGGCGGTGTGATGCAGAATGATTTTGTCGAAGTTGACGTTGAGTCGTTGGCCTTTTAGATCAAGACTTCTTTTTGGTGCTTGTGACACGATCCTCTACGATTGCGTTGATAATGGTATCAAAGATTGCCCACACTTGTGTTGGCTTCTCTGAAGGAATAAGATTTACGATCACCTTCGTAAATGCGAGGAGTGCGATGAGCAGCTCACCCCAGTTTTCAACAATAAAGTCAATCATCTTTTTTTGATGTATGTTTTTTTCGTGAATTTCTAGCCTCTAAAGCGCGTTCCGCATTCATCCAAATAAGAGTGCAAGCTGCCAAAAGGCTTAGACCTGTGGCAAGGTAGTCAGAAAGCATTCCAAATGAAATTGTTAGCCCTAGTATATTGAGCAAATTCTCCTTGGTCATATACCATCTTACGGGGGTCAGAGTGTACATAATAGTAACAAATTCTGATTTGTACCAAGATTTTTAGCGGGCGTTACCCGCCTCCAAAACGTCTATGCGGGCCTTTAACGTTTCGACTTCCTCAGATAGTGCAATAAGGCACTCGGCTAAGTCTTTCATAGTAAACCACTCGTTTTCGAGTTGCTCTTGTGTGATCGTGTTGTGCATTACGTGAAGGAGAAACAGACGTTGAACGTAACGTAAAAAGGAGTGCCGCCATTGGCATTGTAAAAAGCGAATCCAATTTCATCGCCTGCGCTAAAGGACCACCCTGTAGGGGCGTGTGCTTCGGTGTAATCCGAACTAGTGTAGGGGACATTCCATGTGTAATCGTAGCCCCCTGTTTGGATGTTATTGGGCACTTTCTGCACGGGGTTAATACTCACCCCAAAGTTGATTTGTGCCGCGCCTTGAACGTGTGCGCTCACCTTGTCGATGTTTCCAGCGGCGGGCATATGGTAGAGCTGATAGTGTTGCCAGTTCCCTGAGGTGCGGACGCTGTTAGCATAAGGCAGATAGAGGGCATACCATTGTTGCGTGGTTGTTGTCGTGAAGCCCGTAATCATAAAGTTACCTCCGCCAGCTCCACCACCACCACCACCGCCACCACCTGACGCGCTCAAAGTCGTGCCAGTCATAGTAAGGTTTGTTCCGATCGTGGCGTAAGTCAGCTTGCTATCGGAGTCATCCCAAAAGACAAGTTTGTCAGCCCCCGCGTCAAACGCCCCAAGGTTTTGTCCAGCCGCCATCTTCAGAACGTCCGTAGCCGTAGCACCGATGGACACCTGCGACTCGTCTTCGTTGCTGATCCTGAGAGTGCCGCCACCAATGTCGACGAACTTCAGAACCTGATCTGCCGCAATCGTATTTTGAAAGTCTACGTTGTCCAACTCTTGGATCTTGGACGTGCGGTTGAAGTAGTCGCTATTGAGAACGCTGACGCAGTTGTCGCGTGACGTTCCGATCTGAACTCCCGCTGAGTCCTTGATATCCGTCCACACCACGTTCTTTACGACGTAGAAGGTGTCTATGTCTCTCTTGATGTTGAGCTGTGTAGACAGAGCACCAAACTCCGCTACATAGTCCCCGTCGGGGTCACCGAGAAACACCGTTTCGGTGGGCAACACAACCGCCACCCCATTTTGTTTGGATATGATTTTAATATCGGCCATCCCTTTATAGTTGCTTTAGTGTAATCATAGGTGTTCTCAAGTCTATTGTAGCATTGCCTGAATTAGTCTTGGCCTGTAAGGTGATGACAACAGAGTGGAAAGAAGCGTTCTCCATTCCATCAGTAACGCCGCATTCCGTTGCAATCAGTTCGTTTGTGATGTCTTTAATGCCGGGTTGAACCCAAAGATGTGTACCCGCCTCACCAAAACTCTGTTCTTTCCATTCAAACACCCCCTGAGAGCCTAAAGCAACGTCACTTGAGTCGTACAAATCTATGGTTGCGCGGATTGTAATTCTTTGACTCGCCATCCCGGTCGTAACATAGGCAAGTTGGCCTGATTGAGTTTTTAGTTCAACATACTTGTTGAGAACGTCTTTCAGAAGATAAGGACTGGTTTGAGACGCAAGTTTGACGCTGTAATTAGTCGTGTGATCAACAGTCACATTTTGTGTCCCTGCCGTCACTGTGTAGTCAGCGGAATCAAACTGCAAGGTCGTCCAAGTGGTGTCGTTGAGCATAGTAGCTAATCCATCGCTAAATTGCATTTTAGACTCTTGGAATAATGCACTATTTGAGCCAGCCCAAGAATTTCCGAACCAAGTCAAAAAATCCAACAAGTCACCCGAGCCTACCTCTCCATCATCATTGAAATCACCAAGTCCTCCCGAACCTGTGAATGTCGCTAAGGAAAGGTTGTTGTTAGGATCGTTAGCTATCTCAGTTAGAGGGCTAACCATAAGAGCCTGAATAATTTGGTCAAAGGTGACCTTCTGTGGTGGCGCGGGAGAAAGCGTATTGTTCTCTACTACGAAGTTGACATTGCTTGGAGTCCCTGACAACACGTCTTCAGGGGAGTTTGCCGACCCGTCAGTCAATGCCGTAAGAGAGTCCAAGTTCTTCATATACCGATTAAACGGCTCAGTACCCGACGATTGCTCGGGAAGGCCGCTCGTGTCGGTCAATGTCGCTCCGCTTGTCGTGGGAACGTACTGACCCGTGGCATTGTCCCAAACGGGGATTTGGCCGTCAGTAGGATTGGTGCTACTCCAGTCCGTCAGTTCTTGGACGCTATGGCCGACAAAAGACGTGGTATTCTCCACATAGTTCATCGTCAACATCACATTAGCTCCATTCGCTTGGTATTGCAACACATCGCCATTGTTCATAACCAATGGCTCTGTAAGTATCTGGTCGACAGCAACCTGACTAACAGTGTTAATTTTAGCAATCACCTTGTAAGAGGCTGAACCTGACTTGGCAAGATTCAGGGTCATATCACGACTGGTTCCGCTATCGTTGTGAATCAAGATTGACTTGATAATCGTGCTCGTCACCCCACAACTATAGATGAATGTGGGGGAAGCGTTAGTGGTTGTGACCGAAATGCTTTTGTAATCGAGTGCCATTATTTCTCCATAAAGAGTTGCAGTAGTTCGAGTTCGTCTTTGTCTGTCTCCGTTATTCCGCCACCTCCAACAGTCGGCCCCTTTGTCTCCCAGATAGGTTCAGTGGAGACGATGCCGCCGCCACCGGGTGGCACACTGCCGCCCTGTTCTTTCTTGCTTGTGCTGTCGATGCCTGTGATGTCATCGATCGAGCGCCCACCCTTGACCCCAAGGAGCTGTATGGTGCCCTCAACGAGGTTGTAGGACATGCGAAGGATATCGAGGATGGTTACAACACCCATGTCAAGGATCTTGTATCGTTGGAAGATGCCCATCGGTACAACCTCCCGTTCGCGGATCAACAGCTCGATGTCAAAAACCTCACGCGTGTTTTTGCGGAAGCGCATATGCTCCTCGGCAAGGACCGGGAAGTTGCGGGTGCCCTCACTCTCGTTGACGAAGCCGTGCTCCGAATGCCACGAGTGGGAATACGAGCCATCAGCGGTGATAGCTCCAATCTCTCCGTACTCGGGCAACACACGACTGCCCAAAGCGGACTGACCGCCCAAGATACGCTCGTGGCCATCTGGGTTAGTAGGCTTGGCAAAGTAGAAAGTGTCGTCATCCTCCACCCCGTCACCTGTGTACAGGTTGAAATTGAACATGCGGGCACCAGAACGGAGACTACCTACGGGATAGATGATAGCCGTATTGGCCGCACCTATGCCAAACAAGGTAGATCCATCGTACCTGTGCATGTTAATCTGCACACTTATCTCTACGCTTTCCTCGTAGCCGTTGGTGGTAGGAAGCTCGGGCAAGGCGAAGTCCATATCAGTCTCGTACACCACGTTCCACGTGTTGCGGGAGTTGATGGTGTACTTCATCTGACCCGTGTTGTTGTAGTCGCGCTTACAGCCCCAACCAACATGGTACTTGCGCGTCTGCCCCTCGGTATCAGTGTATTGAATAGTATCAAACACAGGCCGTGTCTCATCGGGGATGAACGCGGGGAAGCTAAACCTACTTGCTGAATCAGTGGTCCACTCCACATCGGAGGTGATGATAAGTGGGAGCCACGTTGTGATGTTAGAACCTAAGCCCGTGATCTTCCCGAAGTCGGGGTTGTTGGTAAAGTTGGCGGCTGGCTCGAAGCCTACTGTCTGATGGAGGTAGTACGGGCCTACCTTGATCTTCATCTGTACCGAAAACTGACAGCCACGGGCCAGCTCTTCGTTTGTGGAGTCAAGGTATTCGTTGTCGAACCAGTGTTGCAGGGTGCCCGTCATACGGAGCTTTTGGCCTGTAGGTACGTGGGCTGTACTGTTGCTCAAAGGGAACTGCACGGTGTACTGCTGACTCACGTCGTACACCTGACCTATTTGGCTGTAGTCGAGGCTCGTGCTTGGGAACTCGCCCTCGATGCCGACCCAAGGAACTGTAGGGAAGAGGCGGGCCGCCCCGCTCTCAAGGTGCTTGTAATACACGCCGTAGACGGCAGGTAGGAACGTCTTGCTTCCGCCCTTTAGGATCTTCTGATCGGAGACATCTATGCTGTCAGGGATATACGAAGTTCCCATTGATATTGGGGCGTCGTCCTTGTACGTGTCGTCAACCATCATGCGCTTCGTGCTCCCATACGTGCGCTGACCTCTGTTTGTGATTTTGAGAAATGGACTGACGGCCCAGAAGATGCCGTACGAAGCTGAGAAACGCAATCCGAGGGTCACCATCCAATTTTCTATGACCTCGTACGCTTGCATACCTGTGGTACGCGTCTCCGTCTTGCGGAAGTATGGTGGCGTCACAGATCGCTCTTCGTACCACACGTCCTGATTGCACCCTGTGTTGTTCATTACAGGGCCTCGTGAAGTTAGCTCCCCCGCACCATCGAAGGTGGCGTGGGCCGCATGGAAGAGATCGGTACATTCTCCAAACAGGAAATTGCTATCTGCCCACAGATCGATATGTGGAAGATGCTTGAGGCAACGACCTATCTGCGTCCTTGCAGACTCATGAGTGCCGGTATTGCTGTCACCGAACAGGCTCAAGTCTGTGTCGACATACGGGATGTCGCGCAAGGTGCTCAAGCCATCAGTGAAGTTCATGCTGATGGTGTACGGGAAGTGGCTGTACTCGTACCTAACGGCCTCTGGCAAAGCAACGCCGCGCCAGTACACCTCCGTGTATCCCAGAGTCGATGCTTTGTACCTTCTAATCTCTACCGCCACCTTGTACTCATTACCCGCCATAAGGGCGGAGATGACGCCGGTATCGTCGGTGCTCTCAGCAAAGATGTCGAAGCGGCAGGTGCTACCGATGATGGGCTGGTGGATCGTGTCGTCGTCACCATCGTACTCGATGACTAACGACTCATCTACGATCGAGAATGGCCGGGGATCGTCTCCCGTGTTCATGTTCCACCCCCATGTGCTTGATCCGCCATCGGTGTGGTCCAAGTCGATGATGTCGATGCGGAAGGCGTCGCCACTCTTGGTGGGGACAAACGCCTGATATCGAATGATCGTTGCCATCAGCGTGAGGTGCGTTGGTTCATGCGGTTGGTGCGTTCGGTCGAAAGTACGATATCGCGTCCATCAATCGTGCTGTACAGCCTACCCGTTCCGCCGCCGCCCATCTTCTGCATCAGTGACGGAAGCTTCTCGAGTGGGATGATGGCCTCGCGGCCGCTCCTGTTGTCACCGACAAGGGCAAGCTGTGGGCCGGTGGTGATACCCCCGTTCTTGAGGGCAGGGATGCTGTTGACCAGTCCGTCGATGACGCCGAAGCCTACAGCGCCAAGGACGAGCTTACCGACAGACCCTACGCTTTTGTCTGCAAAGAGCGTCTCGAGCCAGTTGGCGTATGCCAGTTGAATGGCGGCCTTTATGGCTGTCTTAAAGCCCGAGGCCACACGCTGTCCAAAGGCCTCTGCATTTTCGCCCGATGTAGTTAGGTCAGACGCAAACTGTCGAAGAATGTTGGCCCCGGCTCGGAGATTGGCGTTGTTTTTTTGTTGCTCATCATCTCTGTCCTCGTTCATGGTGTTGTACATCATCAAGGCTCCCGCAAGACGTTCGTAGTCCTCAACCAACTGAAGCACCATGATGTGCTGATCGCCAAGAAGGTTAGTCAACGTCGTGATGGCTGTCTTTGTGTTGGCCATCTGATCTTCAAGGAGCTTGCCTACGTCGATGAAGCCAAAGTCAAAGGCCTGACGGCTTTCGAGCATAGCTTCGTTCATCTTAGTCAGCGCCTCCGTGATCTCCTCGCTCTTGGTGTCAGCATCAACTTCGTTGCTATACTTGGCAAAGCCCTCTACGACGTCCTGCAAGTAGGCGCTCACATCCTCGCCAGCGTACTGAGCCTTGATAAGGCCCTCGATCGCTTTCTGATATGCTTGAGCTTTCTCTTTGGAGATGTCGTAAGCATCGCCGCCACGCATAAGAGCGTTTTCGGCCATGTACAGGCTTTCAGCAAGGGCGTCCATGGTCTTTTCGACTTGGCTTTCACCCACGCCAGTACCCGCACCTCCGCCACCGCCTGATCCATTGCCAAAGAGATCTCCAAGGTTCACTCCCAAGTCATCGAACATCTTTTGCAACAAGGCATACTGCGATTGAAGATCGTCATAGACCTGCTGTTGTTCATCGATGATCTCCCGGAGCTGTTTTTTACGATACGCTTTGGGATCAACAATCTGTGTGGGAGCGCCCATAGGAAGCGCCCCTGATGCTATCATCTGCGCTGTGTAACGCGCATCGGCGTAAGGAGCATACCCCGCCTCTCCTTTTGCCGCCCGACGCTCGATATCGTTCAATTCTACTTGTGCCTTGACTTGCTCTCCAATGGCGGCGGCCTGTTCCTCGCTGATCTTAGTCATCTGCTTCTGGACAGCACGGGCTTTGGCTACCGCAAGGAGTGAAACAGTCAAGCGATCATATTGCTCCCAGAGATCAGATACAGCGGTGCCCTCGCTCTGCAACGAGCCAAAATACTCAGGCTGAAGCTCACCAAGCTTTTTGAGAATGGTCAGCCTACGGTCTTGTGTGGTATTGACGTTTTCATATTCAGTGATCAGTTTCTGAATAGGAGTAATTGTCTTGGCAAAGTCGTCGGCCGCCTCGCTGTTGGCATCTGACATGCGTTCCTGAACAGTCAGCATCTCCTCGCCCTGAGTCAGATAACCCGCAATGGCCGCAGTCACGCCAATGATCGCCGCCGCCGCCAATCCCCATGGGCCGAGGATGGTGCTCATGGCCCCCGCCATCTTTGGAG
>Ga0208917_1001208_pt1 | contig 12968 bp, 25 predicted proteins | sample DEB08_DNA_10_FD_185500 | JGI IMG/M metagenome (GOLD analysis project Ga0208917, IMG submission 185500) | Aqueous microbial communities from the Delaware River and Bay under freshwater to marine salinity gradient to study organic matter... | ecosystem: Environmental > Aquatic > Marine > Coastal ...
GCAGCATGTTTTCAGCATGTTTTCGGAGCATGTTTTGAGCATGTTTTGCGAGCATGTTTTGAGCATGTTTTCGCAGCATGTTTTGAGCATGTTTTGCGAGCATGTTTTCGCAGCATGTTTTGAGCATGTTTTGCGAGCATGTTTTCGCGGCATGTTTTCCGCAGTATGTTGCCCGCTGGACCATGCGCCGCGTATGTCGCGACTGGATTCACGGGTATGTCCCGGCTCGCTCTGGTCGCGAGCCGGGACCCCTGACGATTACGACAAGTACTTGATGCAGTTCCTCGCGCAAGTCCGGTAGAAGAAGCGCACGGCGGGGTTATCGCTCGTCGCGGCTTCGCGAATGACGGCAGCGCACCGAGCGATAGCGTCTTCTTCCGTCGCCTCATCGACGAAGAGGAACACCTCGTCGCTCTCCTCCTGCCTATGCTCGTCCACTACGACGCGGGCGCGCAAGACGCTATGCTCCCGGTAGCAGTAGACCTTCACTCGATCTTCGCTCATCTCGGTCTCCCTTCTTGTCCGACGCCTGCCGTCGGCTCTTGTGCGTCCATTGTACACCATAGTCCCTAGAACGCAAGCGCTAAATCCGAATTTCTCTTCGCGGCGCCGCGCCACCACCACCTCCCCCGCCCGCCCGCCCTGTAAGGGTAGCACACTACTCCCAGAAACGCAAGCACAAAACAAGAAAAGAAAAAGGCAAATAGCCTATTGACTTTTACCTCCGGATGGTTTAGAGTGTTTCCTCAGTGGTCGGCGGTTGTCGTCGGCAACGAAGGGAGTTCGTTTGGGTCTTCTGTTTCGGTCGTTGTGTGGCGTCGTCGGGGCTGTTTTGTACATCTCGGCGGTGATCGTCGCTGGCGTCATCGCCGCCTCTACTGGCGGCGATTCGGACTAGGGGTTGGCGGGGGCTGGAGACGGGTTCTCCGGCCCCCGCCCAAGAACACGAAGAGACCCCCCGGGGCGGCGTGAAGCCTCCCGGGGGGTCTCTTCGTGGGGTTCTTGGTATTAGAGCCCGAGGGCCTTAGAGTACCGCTCCACGGTCCGCGCGGCGATGTTGCCCATCATCGACTCTTGTGCCTGCTCGAAGTGCTTCCGAATGGCCCGAGAGGCCTCTCTCGCCTTCTCCAAGAGCCGCGCCCCGGCGAGCAGGTGGTCGTCGGAGACCGGGGAGAGAAGTTTGTTGTGGGCCTCCTCAGAGAGCGCGATAGACAAGTAGTCCGCGGTGATCGTTTTGATCCGGTGGATCTCGTTGTAGAGTTCCAGCTTCTCGTCGAAGCTCTCGGAGTCCCGGGACTTCTGGGCGAGCCCCTCGGTCTTCTCGGCGTACCTCTCTAGGCTGCTGGTGGCGTCCTCGATGTTCTTCAGGCGGTACGCCGAAAGCTCCCGTGGCGTCATCGCCTGCTTTTCGTTGACGGTCATGGTCTTCTCCTTTCTTCTGCCTGTACGCGCCCGACGCCATTCGCCGGGTTTCGTGAGTTGCATTCTACACGATAGGTCCCGCGCGCGCAAGCCAAAAATCCGGTTTATCTTCCCGCGCCACCACCACCTCCCCCGCCCGCCCGCCCTGTAAGGGTAACACACTAGTCCCATTTACGCAAGCCAAAAATCGAGGAAAGAAAAGCAGAGAGGCCCCTTGACTCCTCGCCTCTCGTGGTGTAGTATCGTCCCTGTTAGTGGACCGTGGCGCCCCCGTGAGGCCGGGCCGGATCTCCGGGGGTGCTTTTTTCAAATTAGTGCTTGCGTTTTCGGGACCACCCTGTATAATGGTGGCACGACAGCCGACGACGGGCGTTGGCGGGTAAGTGGGCGAAAGGAGACAAGGGATGTTCAAGGAAGAAGTAATGAGCCTTCTGGAGGACGCGCTCAACAGCTACCGGGCCAGTGTTCGAGAAGAGGCACGGTTCTCGGCCGACAAGGGGGTCGTGCGAGAGGGGATGGGTCCGCTCGGGGATGTTGTCGGGAACCATCACCCCGCGGTGATGCGGGCTACAATCCAGACCATCGCGGATCTCTACCCCGATAGTGACTTCGCCCGCGATTCGCTCCACCTGCTGAACGACGCGGAGTCGCTCCATGTTGGACTGGTCGCTCTCGGCCAGAGGGAGAAGGTGCTCATCGCAGAGGCCGTGGCTAGGTCCGATAGGATCGCGGATCGGCAACTCGCCGTCGAAGCGAGCAGCGAGAGGGTCCGGCGCGAGGCCCGGCTTCTCGCCGCCAAGAGCGGGTTTCGGTTCGATTCGGAGTAGTGGTCTTCGGGGGGGGCAGCGGACGCCCCCCCCCTCCTCGAAATCTTCGGATTTTGTTCTTGCGTTTCTCGTTTCTTGTGGTAGGATGTGTTCACAACGCTAGACGATAGGCGTCGGCGAAAACGAAAGGGACGGTCAATGGAAAAGGAGCAGCCGGTGGACATGACTGTTTCTGTGCAAAGCGGCATGACGGCTTCGAGCGCGTGCGACTTGGAGGATCTCGCGGCCGAGATCCGTGAGATCGACAATCGCGCAGTTGATTTTCTGGAGAAGCAGTTCTCCGTTTCGATCGACATTGTCCGGGCGAACGCCGATCTTATCGGCAGTGCTTGGGCTGACTCCGCAGAGTGCGATCTGGAGAACACTCGGGACAAAGCGGTGTCGCTCATGGGGCGGATCGTCGACAATCTCGTGGCCCACCTAGAAAACACGGTAGTAGATCCCGAGGCTCGGGCGCGGGCGGCCCTCATCCGGTCCGCGCACCAAGCGGCGGCGGTCGTGGCGTCGAGCGAGGACTAGCTCAAAGGAAAAGGAAACGGTGCAGAGCAGCGCGGCTTCCCCGGTAAAACTAGAACAAGAGCGGAATCCGCTAATGACCACGATTCAAAGCCCGCCCCACGGAACCCCCGTCAGAGTATATCGCAACCTTCATCGGGATATGTTCTCGATTCAGGCCAAGACGGACAAGGGATGGCGCGTCGCCGGGCGAGCGAAGTGGGTGCAGCTCTTCGAGCCGCAAGCCATCGTCAGCGAAGCCGGGCGGCAGCGCGTCCTCAGGACTGGGCAAAAAAATGTTCACGCATACCTGACCGGACGGCTCGGTGCCACCCACCCCATCGACTCGCGGCAGCACGCCCTCCTCCGCCTCTTCACCTACAACCCGAAACACAGCGCCCTCTTCACTTACCTCGACGACGGTAGCCCCGTGAACTTCTCGGAGCTAGATGCCGTGTATCTCTGCTATCCGCACGCCTACACATGGAAGGAGGAGGCAGGATGTCCGGGTTCATCTAAAAGTTTCGGTCGTGACCTGAAAGCCTTGGACGCAAGGTGGTAGGCCAGCGGGGAGTCGCGACGCCCGTGGTTGGATTTGTAAACGCTGCCATTCAGGTCACTCGGGGGGGGGAGCGAGGTTCTAGGCCGAGGCCTACGACTTCCTCCCCCGATTTTTTTGCATTTGGTGCTTGCATTCTCGGGACCCCGGTGTACAATGGGGGCACAACAGCCGACGACGGGCGTCGGTTGAAGAGAAAAGGAGCGTGCGGTGAGTGATATCCTGAGTCAGTTCGACCGGATCGAGCAAGAGGCTGTCGAGTCGGTCTCGCAGCATTTCGACGAGGTCCTCAGGCTCCTCTCGAAGGGCAAGGCTGAGGCGCAGGAGAGTTGGTCTGTTGTGCCGCCCGAGGCCTACTCCGGGGCGGAGGACTACGCGGAGGAGCGGATGGCGGACGCGCTCTGGATGGTGCGAAAGGCGTTCGAGGATCTTCGCGAGAGGTGGGAGATTGCCTCCGAGACCGTCCAGATCAGCGAATCCGGAGAGATCAGGTCAGGCAGGTACAAGCCGAAGGGGACTCCTCAGGAGGAGGCGGCTGAGGTCCTCGGTCACATCCTCTCGAAGCTCTAGGCGACAGGGGGAGGCCCCGGCGGCTGATCGTCGGGGCCTCCCTCAGGGTGGAGGAGCGGGCGATGCTCAAGCCGGGCGATTTGGTTCGAGTCTGGGACGGGGACCGATACCGAGTCGGTCGATACGAGGGGACCATCGAGAGGTCGCGGAGGCGGTTCGGCTGGCGGCGGGTCTCGCTTCGGGTGCTGAAAGCCGAGGGCTCGGCGTGGGTCTTCGTCTGGCGGGAGCGTAGGTTCCCCCCGGAACATGTGAGAGAAATCCGATAACCCGGATTTTATGCTTGCATTACCGGGACCGTTTTGTGTAATGGGGGCGCACCACCCGCCGGATGGGTGGCCCTCTCGCATCTGATCGCTGAAGCGGCGGCGGGCTCGCGCTGACCACGCGGTGCCCGCCGCCATTGAATCTTGCGTTCGGTCCTTGGCCCTCCGGGTGGGCGGTCCATCCGGGGGGCCAAACTTTTCCCTGATCGAAAAAACAAGAGATCACCTCTTGACTTTCTGGCCGATTGTGCTAGAGTGTTCCTCGTTGAGTCGGCGGGGGTCGCCGACCAAGAGAGTTCTTCCTGAAGGAGGAGAAATGAAAGAGTTCGGTTGCTTCCCTGAGCCGGACACGACGACGGTCACCTACGACGAGAAGCGTGAGAATCCGATCCACATCGTGGCGGAATACTCCGAGTTCCCGATCAAGGGTGGCTCGACTGGCCCGGTCACGATCCGCGGTAAGATCGGCGGGGTTTCCGGAAATGTGGCTCTCCCGACGAGCGAGGGGTTCGCGGTCCAGTGGGACATGGGGTTCTACACGGAGCGTGGGCACGGGATCCCGGTGAAGAGGCTCGACAAGTTCAAGGCGGGCTGGAGGTCCTACGGGGCTCCAGCGGGGCCGGAAGGGGGTGCCCCTTGACGGAGTACATGCTTCGTCGGTTGAAGGCTAACTTCAAGGGGGTCCACGACGACGAGCAGGACCGATACCGGATTACGGTCCTCCCGATGACGGACGAGCACGCGATGGAGGTGTTCACGGACTATCCTCCGGACCGCAAGGACCCGCCGCCGGACTGGTGGCAGGGGGACGAGCGGGGCTGGAAGAAGCACTGCGTGCGTGAGGGCCGTCTCTTCCGGAAAGATAGTGCCGCGATTCTGATGCTCGCCCTCGCCTATGACGGGGAGATGCACGACGGGATTTACGCGGAGTTCCATGATCCGGACCTCGCTCGCGAGGCGCTTGACCTCGTTGTTCGCGCTAGGACTGAGCAGGATGAGCCTGATCGAGAGCGGGTTGCGCGCAACGGGTAACCTGTAGAGGTCTCTTTCCGCCAGTGCCCGCGATGGGCGCTGGCGGATTTCTTTGGATTTAGTGCTTGCGTTTCTGGGACTGGCATGTTACCCTTACAGGGCGGGCGGGCGGGGGAGGCGGTGGTTTATTGGCAGACCCACTCAAATAAAACGCTGAAATCCCGCTTGACATTTCGTCGGGATGTGTTAGAGTGGTTCCTGTTGAGTCGGTGAGGGACACCGACCGAGCGAGGATCACGGAAGGAGAATGACAATGGCCCGCGTCGCAGACTTTGTCGATGTTCCGGTTTGGGTCGACTCTGACATCACCGTCAGTGATATCCAAGACATCGTGCGGATCTCTAAGACCGACAACGGATTCATCGACTATAACCACGGGCTGCGGGGCGCGATCACCGCCGGAGAGCGAATGATGCGCGACCACGGACCCGAGATCATGGAGTACCTCGACTCGGCTGGGCTTCTGGAGAGCGTGGCAGAAGCTATCGAGATCGGTTCGGGTGGTGCGCTCTCTGTGGAGACCTCCCCGGACACCTTCTTCGCCGCCCTAGAGGCGTGGGCCGTGGCGACTTGTGAGGTGCTTCAGTGAACATATTCGTGGTGGACCCGGACCCGGTGGTCTGCGCGCGTTACTTGGACGACAAGCGCGTCGTGAAGATGGTCCTAGAGACCTGTCAGATGCTCTCTACGGCGGTCACGGAGCGCGGGGGGGGCGGTTGGTACAAGCCGACGCACAAGAATCACCCGTGTTCGATCTGGGTGCGCGAGGGCGTGCAGAACTATGCGTGGTCGTTGGACCTGTTTGAGTCCCTTTGCCATGAGTACTCAAGGCGGTACAACAAGGTTCACAAGTGCATGGATTACCTGCACATCGCGCGTGATTCGCTCTTCTACATGCCGGACGCAGAGGCCCCACGCACACCGTGGGCAGACTGCTCTTGCGTAGAGCCGGAGTTCTCCCCGGGGGATATTTTTGCTCGATACAGGGAGTGCCTCTCTCGCAAGTGGGCTCAGGACAAAAGGATCCCGACATGGTTTGGTAGCACGGAAATGCCTTGACAATTCGGTCTGGGTGGGGTAGATTGCCACTCTACAGCCTAGCTCGCTGGCTCGCCTTTATAGGGCAGCCGGTGACCGCGACGCACGGGGCTCCCCACTTGGCCCCTTGTCGCAAATAGGGTGGCCTGCGGGGTTCTTGTCCGTTCCTCCGTGGGTCACCCGTCTTTTTTGCCCCCGCGAAAATATTTGCTTTTTTACCTTGCGCCGGGGCTGTCTTTGGTTTATAATCGCGAGCGTCAACAATGGGGTTGGCATTGAAGTGGGGTTGCGGAATGGACATTGTGCGGAACATTCGATCCATCTACAGCGGCGTTCGTCTTTTGAGCTTGGGGAATCGCGGCCGCCGCGAGATTCGGATCGAGCGTAATGAAGACAAGCGCTTCGTCGTCGAGTGGGGCGTTATTGAGAGCGAGTATTCGGTCGTGATTCACGACGCCCGGCAAGTCGGGGGGGCAGATGTCGAGCTTTTGGTTTCCGACCTAGGGGGCGACGGGTCGTCTTCTTGGGAGGCTTTTTCAATTTGGGTTCCGGAGGTTTCGGAGTAGTAATGGGGAAACTTACAGAGTCTCAGGTTCGTCAAATCCGGTCGGGTAAGCTGTCCGGGGCTGAGCTTGCAGAGAAGTTTGGGGTTACTCAGACCACGATCTCGTTGGCTAAGACTGGGAAGACATACAGTCATCTGAACAGTCTGTATCCTCCGATTATCTACGGGCCGAGTCGCCGGCGCAGGCTTACCGACGCTCAGGTGCGGAGGATCCGCGAGAGCGACAAGCCTCTTGCTCATTGGGCAGATAAGTACGGGATGAGCATCGCCATGATCTCAAGCATCCGCAACGGGCGCGTGTACCGGGATGTGGATTCGGACTCCGAGCACCGTGGCCGCCTCACGAAGGCGGACATCCGCAAGATCCGCCACGGACGCAATAGCCACCGACCGCCGGCGTGGTGGGCGGAGAAACTCAATGTGAGCGCTCACGCGGTCTACATGGCCAAGAATTACAAGACTTACGCGGATCAGCCCTAGTGCCTCGGCGAGACAAGCTGTCAGAGGGGACGGTCCGCTTTATTCGTGAAAGCGGGCTGTCCGCTCTGGAGCTTTCCAAGACCCTTGGCGTTTCGCCGTCTGCGGTGTCGCAGGCCCGAATGGGCCGGACATGGGCCGGCGTGGAAGCGCCGACGCGCGGGGACAGCCGGGCAAAGCTGACGCGAGAGCAGGTCGAGGCGATTCGTGCCGGCTCGGAGTCATGCCGCTGGTGGGCTCGCAAGTTGGGAGTCAGCCCTTCAACGATTCATTCGGCGAGGGTCGGCACGACTTGGAAAGCCTGAGCATGTTTTCGCAGCATGTTTTCGGAGCATGTTTTGAGCATGTTTTCGCAGCATGTTTTCGCAGCATGTTTTCGCAGCATGTTTTCGCAGCATGTTTTCGCAGCATGTTTTCGCAGCATGTTTTCCGGGCATGTTTTCGCGGCATGTTTTCCGGGCATGTTTTCCGGGCATGTTTTCCGGCATGTTTTCCGGGTATGCGCCGGCCCTCCCCTACCCCCCTCCGTATGGTTTGGGGTCTAGGGGCTCGCCCGGGCTCTGCGCGCCTAGTGCTCGCTGCGTAAGGAATGTGTACGCAAGGGAGTACCCCCGGGGGACGCCGCCCCCGGGGGTACTCTTTCCTTACTTCGGAAGGATTGCGTACAGTTTCCTGACCTTCCGGTGGTCCCGCTTGCGGGGGTCGGTATCGATGACGGTCTCGCCCTTCCCGTTGAGAAGGAGGAGGTGCCCGGCCACCTCCACCGCGTACATGGTGCCCGGGGGGTCTCCCTTGATCGCGGCAATCGCCTTGCGCGCGCCCCCGACGCTGGCCCCGCGCGGGATCCGGGACTTGCGGGAGCGGACCCCGTACCCATGCCGCCGGACAACCCCCTCGTACACATTGGAGCGGGTCCGCGCGTTCCAAGTCCAGCGGTAAGCGCTTTCCGGGATCCCAAGGTGAGCGAGGACAGCCGAGACGCACACGGTCGCCTGATTCTCGCTGAGGGGTCGGTCGTTCGTCGCCCGCCGGAGTTGGCTGAGGGCGTTCGTCGTAGCTTCGGTCACTTTGGACCTCCTTTCGTGGGTCGACGCCTCGTCGACTCGTGAGGGTGTACTATACCACACTCACCGGGGATTGCAAGGGAAAAGCAGAGAATTTCCGGCACCGAAAATTCGCAGAGAGGCCCCTTGACTTCTCAGCCCGGTGTGCTATAGTGGTCCCTGTTGAGTCGGTGACGGACACCGACCGAGCGAGCGGACACCAGAACGAAAGGAGATCGGAATGAAGAGCGAGAAGACCCGCTTGACGGTGGATTGGGGGCTCTGCCGAGTGGAGCACGATGAGGAGTGCAACCCGGAGGTGCTTCGTCTGGAGCTTCGGATTGGGGGTCACTTCTTCAATTTCGAGGTCTACCCGCACGAGATGTCCGATGTGGACCTCTGCAACATGCACGATGCCATCTTGGCTGAGAATTAGTGCCAACCCGCCCCCGGGAGGCAGGCTCCCGGGGGCGGGTGATTCTTCGGATTTAGTGCTTGCATTCTTGGGACCCCGGTGTATAATGGGGGCACAACAGCCGACGGAGGTCGTCGGCGGAACAGGAAGAGAAAGGAAGGTGTCTAATGGGCGTGCATCTGGTGGAGAGCCTGACGGACGATCAGGTGGAGATGATCCTGCTCAGGGACGGTAACGCGGGGTGGTCCCCGTGGGCGGCAGCAGAGATCGTGGCCGACATCGTGGCGCAGTGCGAGGAGTGCTGCGGGGAGTGGGATGAGGTCTATTACGACATTAGCCTTCCGGAGATCCGCGAGTGCTATTCCGAGATCACGCTGCACGAGGAGGAGATGCCGGAGGATCACATCGTCGCCGAGGAGGAGGAGGAGGACGGCCGCATCCGCTACTTGGTGCGCCACGGGCGCGTCAAATGAGGGAGTGCGAGCCCCCGGGGAATTGGACCCCGGGGGCTCGCCTTTTTCGGATTTAGTGCTTGCATTCTTGGGATCCCGGTGTATAATGGGGGCACAACAGCCGACGGAGGGCGTCGGCGGGAACAGGCAGAGGAGAGTTCAATGGCTCGGGATTACTTTGAGAATGACGAGGACCGCAGGGATCACTATCGTCGGCTCCATGCCCTTCTGGGCGCCACGATGGTCAACGACGAAGAGGTGGAGCGGGCGTGGGGGGACTGGTGCGACCGCTGGCCAAGTGAGCCCGCAGCGGCTCGCGCGGTTTGTGACTACGCGGCCGCGATGCTCGGCGAGCGAGAGTGGGATGCGGTCATGGACGCGCTGAGGGGGACGCTGAGTTCGGCCACTTCCGACTGTTAGCATTCGCGCCCGCCCCCGGGGATCGACCCCGGGGGCGGGCTTCCCTTCGGGGGGTCGGTATGGAAATTAGGGGTCCGCTCTATTGTACCATCTCGGTCCCGAAAGCGCAACCCCAAAATCGAAAAAACTTTCTCGCTGAATTCCGGAAACACCTCTTGACTTCTCAGCCCGATGTGCTATAGTGGGCCTCGTTGAGTCGGTGAGGGACACCGACCGAGCGAGCACCCGAACGAAAGGAACGAATCGATGACCGACACCGCCACCGACCCCTACGCCGTCGCCTTTGCTGAGGATGCTGCCAACGCCGCGCACGAGGCCGCCACCGCCGCGTACGATGCCGCTTTCCGCGCCGCGCTGCGCAATGTCGACCCCGAGAGCATCGCGCGCGTCGAGCGCGCCGCGACCGCCGCTGCGCGGCTCTCTGTCGATGCGCGCATCAAGGCCTCTGCGGCGCGGCTCTCTGCGGTCACGCACATGGGCGTCCCCGACACGGTCCGCGATCGCGCCGCGGAGCTTGCCCGGGAGGCCGCGACCGCGGCGTACAATGCGAGCGGCACCGCGTGGGACTCGGCGTACCATATCCTCAACTCGGGGGTGTCCGCCTAGCCCGCGCGCCCGCCCCCGGGGGTCGACCCCCGGGGGCGGGTTTCCTTTCGGGGGGTCGGTATAAAAATTAGGGGTCCACTCTATTGTACCATATCGCTCCCGGAGGCGCAACCCTAAAATCGAAAAAACTTTCTCGCCGAAATCCGGAAACACCTCTTGACTTATCGGCCCGGTGTGCTATAGTGGGCCTTGTTGAGTTGGTGACGGACACCGACCGAGCGAGCGAGCGAACGAAAGGAGAGATCGGATGATTGATTTCGAGGTGCAAGTGAAGTTGGCTTTCGACGAAGCGCACCGCGCCGCGGAGGCGGCCGTGGACGCCCTGCATGAGGCGGGTCGTGCGGCGCGCTCTGCCCGAAGCGCCGCCGCCAGAGTCCACAAACTGGCCTCCTCTAGAAGTCCGGGGGGCGATGATTTGGACTCGCGTTGGTTGGACCGACTCTGCGGGGATGTCCAACGGTCTGCCTATGGCATGATGGAAGCCGCGGAACTCGCCGAGGGTTCTGCGCACGAGGTCGCCATCACCTATCGGGGTGATCTTGACGCTGCCGGGGTCTATCGGTCAAAGAAGTGAGTGGCGCCCGCCCCCGGGGGACCGACCCCGGGGGCGGGCCTCCTTCGGGGGTCGGTATGGAAATTAGGGGTCCGCTCTATTGTACCATATCGCTCCCGGAGGCGCAACCCCAAAATCGAAAAAACTTTCCCGCCGAAATCCGGAAACACCTATTGACTTCTCCGCCCGTTGTGCTATAGTGGGTCTCGTTGAGTCGGTGAGCGACACCGACCGAGAGCATTCTTTCCGAAGGAGGAGAAATGAAAGAGTCCGATTTCAGCTTCCGCAATCTCAAGAATCCCTATTACCACGGGGCGGAGATTATGGTTACGGGCAAGACCGAGAAGGCTCGTGAGTTCCTCTCTCAGATCGTAAAGGAGGATGGCCTAGTCTCGTCCCGGGAGGGGCGCGGGGTCGCGTTCGGCGTCGGAGATGGAGTTGTCGTGGTCGAGCGGATGTGGGCGGCGGGGTTCGTGGGTGAGAAGCTGGATACGCTGACGATCTACGATGGGGATGACGGAGACGGGTGCGATCTGTTTTATGACTGGTAAAGGAAGCCCACCCCCGGGGGAACGATCCCGGGGGTGGGCTTCCCTTCGGGGGGTCGGTATGGAAATTAGGGGTCCACTCTATTGTACCATATCGCTCCCGAAAGCGCAACCACAAAATCGAAAAAACTTTCCCGCTGAAATCCGGAAACACCTATTGACTTCTCCGCCCGATGTGCTATAGTGGTCTTCGTTGAGTCGGTGAGGGACACCGACCGAGACTCTGGGACGAAAGGAGAGGCTGTGACGGAGAAGGATTACACCTTCCAGATTGTCGACGACGGGACTCTGGACACTGTTGTCCGAGTCGAGATCACGCGGGCGAGCGAGATCGGCGAGGTCGGCGACATCCATGTCTTCCGATTCAACATGGGAGACTGGTGCGGCGAGGGCATGGAGTGGTCCGCTGAGGACTTGGAGGAGGCGGTGGAGGAGGCGGTGGATAGCCTCGCCTACTAGTGCGAACCCGCCCCCGGGGGTCGACCCCCGGGGGCGGGTTTCCTTTCGGGGGGTCGGTATGGAAATTAGGGGTCCGCTCTATTGTACCATGCCGCTCCCGGAAGCGCAACCCCAAAATCGAAAAAACTTTCCCGCCAAAATACGGAAACGCCTCTTGACTTTTCGCCCCGGTGTGCTATAGTGGGTCCTGTTGAGTCGGTGAGCGACACCGACCGAGCGAACGGACACTCGAACGGAACGGACACGACGATGATCGGAACGGACACGACGATGATGACCGCAGACCGGATCAAGGACGACATCGATGTCTACGCTTGTTGCAAGCGCACCCGAGCGGGAAGCCGCGCCCGCCTCGGTCAGACTGCGGCGCAGATCATCCGCATCGCCGCGCGGAACGCCGCCTCGGTGGAGCCCGCGGATTGCATCGGGCTCGCGCTGAGCGCCCCCGACCTCGGGAAGGCGTGGATGCACCTGAACGACGCGGCGTGGAAGGCGGGCGCGGGGATGGCGATGATCGCCTTCACGGCGCGCGAAGGACACTTCGAGTAGCCCGCGCACCCGCCCCCGGGGGACCGACCCCGGGGGCGGGCTTCCCTTCGGGGGGTCGGTATGGAAATTAGGGGTCCGCTCTATTGTACCATCTCGGTCCCGGGAGCGCAACCCCAAAATCGAAAAAACTTTCCCGCCGAAATCCGGAAACACCTCTTGACTTCTCCGCCCGTTGTGCTATAGTGGGCCTCGTTGAGTCGGTGAGGGACACCGACCGAGCGAGCACCCGAACCAAAGGAGTGAACGATGTCCATTGACCTGAATGCCCAGACGACGGCGGCTCGCGCGTGGACCGCCCGCGGAGTTGCCGATGCGAAGCAGGCTGCCGCGGAGCGTCTCCAACGGATGGCTCGCGCCGCCATCGCCGAGGGGTCCGACAACGCGGGGACCCTCGTGGAAAAGGCTCAGCGCGCCGAGTGGGCCGCCGAATCCGCGCGCTTCGAGGCGGATATCGCGGAGCAGCTCGCCGCCGAGTGGTCCCGCCCGGCGCGTTGGTTCTAGCCGCCCGCGCACCCGCCCCCGGGGGACCGACCCCGGGGGCGGGTTTCCCTTCGGGGGGTCGGTATGGAAATTAGGGGTCCGCTCTATTGTACCATATCGGTCCCGCCAGCGCAACCCCAAAATCGAAAAAACTTTCCCGCCGGAATCCGGAAACACCTGTTGACATCTCCGCCC
>Ga0208917_1001215_pt1 | contig 12922 bp, 28 predicted proteins | sample DEB08_DNA_10_FD_185500 | JGI IMG/M metagenome (GOLD analysis project Ga0208917, IMG submission 185500) | Aqueous microbial communities from the Delaware River and Bay under freshwater to marine salinity gradient to study organic matter... | ecosystem: Environmental > Aquatic > Marine > Coastal ...
AGCAAGGCAGCAAAGAGGCGTAAGTCGTTCTGCGCTCGTATGAGCGGGATGCCTGGACCCATGAAGAAGCCAAACGGCAAGCCAACACGTAAGGCGCTTGCTCTAAGAAAATGGAACTGCTAAACGAAAAAGGGCCCCGAAGGGCCCTCTTTTATTTCACACTACCAATATGATATAGCTGGGAGATCCAGCATTGATCAATCCTTTTCATCGTACAGGGCATGCTCCGCCTTCGCAGTCAGCGATATCGATGTCCTCCATGTTGAGCTGGTTCAAGCTGGTGATAGGAGTCACAGCCTTTGTCATCTTTAGCCACTCCTCATGAGTGATCTCCTCCATAGGAGCCTGATCGAAACCGTGCTCATTGTGAAGCAAGAAGCTGACACTCTTTACGTTAGCGTAGTTTACATCAAGCCAAGCTTTAATATCGTCAAGCTCTTCCTTTCTGTAGTAGATAGTTACGGAGACGGAGTTGTCTGACCATTCGGCCTGAAGGCGCTTGATCACCTCCAGCTGATCCACAGCGCTCATGTCGTGAGCAAACGTAGTGCCTTCTGGGAAGGAGCATGGGAAGCTCACAACGACTGTGGAGTGATCCTCCGTGCCGTCGAAGTTCCTTACGTACTCTACGTGATACCCATTGTCTCGGCACACGCCGACCAACTCACTATCTGCAGCCATCCGAATTCGTCGAATGTAGTACTGTGAATATCCTGGATGTGCTCCTGGTGTAACGCCAGCAAGTAGAGACAGCGTTCCACTGGGCTTAACAGTTGTAAGTTTAATAGATGTTGGAAATCCGCAAATTCTAGAGTACTCTTGGTCATAGGCTCGTAGGTGTGTGTATACAGAAGTCAGCCATTGGCGTTGCTCTTCAGTAGCCTGAAGATAACCCGTTACTCCGATACCCATTCGCATGTTCTTGTGAACGATATCTTCAGTTTCGGGAACCGCGCACTTGATCGCCAGACTATGTTTATTGATGCGATACAATAGCGTCGCAACATCCTTGAGCTCTCTTTCAGTCTCAATGTTCGGGAGATAGATCTCTGCCAAGCAGCAGGTTTCAAATGGAGCAAGACTCTGCTCTGCACACGGGTTGTACCCCATGACGTCTGGGTCAGGGTACATAAGGTCACCCGTCCTTCCCATGCGTCGTGATGCCTCAAGGTTGATAAGCCCATACGGCTCGCCATTCCCCTTGTAGCCCTCCCAAAACTCTTCAGGAAGGAGTGAGATGTCGTCACAAGCCACGGAGTTGTTGGACATAGCCCTCCAGTTCGGGATACCTCCAAGGTCCCAGCGCTTAGCTCGCAAGTATTCGATATCGTCATGGTCTCCGATTGCAATTTGTGCAGATCGACGTACGTTTCCAGCTACGACGATCTTGCCGATGATATTCATTAGATCCAAGCAGTCGATCGGGCGCAGGCGCTTTCCGCTTCGTTCGTTCAGGATGCGGTTGATCTCGTTCATGCCCCAGATCAAATCTTTAGGACCTGAAGCTGTACCTCCGAAGCCTTTGATTGGCGTTCCTGCAGGGCGCACAAGCGACGTGTCGTACGTGAATCCCTTGCCAGTTACAAATGAGGCTTCTAGGACGCGCTTAAGAAGCTCAGTCCAACCTTCACGTGAGTCAGGCACGATGAAATCAGCTCCTGCATCCTCTACGTGCTTTACGTTTACCTTCTTGCGGATCTTCGGGAGCTGGTAGACATGCTCTCGCTGGATATTGAATCCAACTCCGCTACCAAGCATCAGCATCTCGAACGCCCAAGTGAATGGCCGTACAGGCTCATCCACCACAACGAAAGCACAGTTTTGCAGTGACGGAAGGCCAAGGCGATCAACCGTCTTTGTGCCGAGCTGCCAAAGGAACCGCCCAGCGACGGTTCCCTTGAGCTGCATCATCATCCGCTTGATGTCTTCTTGGTCTTTCTCGTTGAACTCACACTTCAACTGCTTATTGCACGCCTCGACAACGCGGTCAACTGTCTCTTCCCACTCCTCTGTTCGGTCTTTGATAGGGCGTGCATAGGTCCGCTTATATGTAGCGTAGCCGACCTCGCCCCAGGGGATTAACTCTGGGTTGTAACTCATTTTTTGGGTTTAGAAATTAAAAAAGGGACGGCTAAGATACGTCAATACTCCTGATCGTATATCCAAACGCGATAGGAAACTAACGTCTTGAGATCGTGTAGTTTAAGGATTGTTATCTCATCCTTTCGATCTTTACGAGTGTACCTTTTTAGGTATGCTTCCTTCTTGTCTGTCACCTTTTCAGGGCTGACGTTCTTCTCGCAAAAGAATGCGAGCTCTTGCCTATCTACGATAGAAAACCCTCCCTCTTCGGGCATGTCAAATGCTATGATGGTGGCACCACCATACATCCAACCTGGATTTCCTGATACATTCTTGAACTCACACCAGATCTCATCTGGTAGATTGTTTCCTTTCACATCAACGCCCCACTTGGTCTTATCTCTTGACAGAGCCAGCCAGTAGTCGATGTGTTCGTGCCTGTCCTCAGTGTGTGAAGACTTGGTTACGAGCAACCCTTTCTTTCGAGCTGCACGTATAAACCTGATCTCAGCTACGCGTCCAGTTGCATTGCTATACGCTCTCCTACCCTTGCTCTGTGACATCCAGCCGCTCTTCAAGGGCTGTCACCACAAACTCAATCTCACTCTCCACTGTAGCTCTTAGGTTAGTAATAATTGATTCGAGTCGGTCCAATGACTCTGTAGGGTCTCCGTCTGGATCGTGCATCCGCTCATACGATTGCGTAATCGCGTCATGCATCCTCAGGCTCGCCATCGAGTACACCTGGCCTAGTTGGTCTTTCGTCATTGTCTCTAGATTTAATTATCTCATCGATCGCTTGATCGACTTGATGTTTATTCCTTGCAAGGTACACATCATACCCGAGATCGTTGTCAACAATGTGCTTCAAAAACAACTTCCACCGCATTGGAAAGTCATGGTGCGACGGCAAGTACCCTTTGGTTTCGATAATCCACTTCTGGTCCTTACCAACGAAGTCTGGTGTATACCTAATCGGTTGTTGTACAGAGTTCGTTCTATTGCTCATGTCTTTCCTCTTGGCCGTCATCTTGAAGTACTTGTTAGGGAATCGGAACGAGTCCATGAGGTAGAACGTATCTTCCTCGTAGGTAAAGCTTACCCCTCGTTCTCGTAACTGATCTGAGCAATACTTTTCAATAGAGCTCTTGAACTTCCCTAGCGATCTCTTGGCGGACTTACGTCCCCTGCTTCTTCGTTGTTTCTTTCTCACTCAGTGAAGTTACACAGAATTTTTGAGAAAGTCAATGTTAATTTTATCAGTGAATAAACGCTGGTCTCTTGGCTGTAAATCAATAGGTTGGAACATTTTGTTCACGCCCACCACATTTGTAAAGCCAGTGTGACTACTGTTCATGATCATCCTGTACGGTGAATCAAGGGGCGATGGACGCCCACCTGTCTCCACCTCACGAACCTTGCGGACGTGTATCTCACTCATGGCACGGATGCTTGGATCTTCTGCTTGAACCTTACGGTGTAGCGTCAGGAAGCAGTCAGCTCTGTTGACGAACTTACCGCCACCTTCTGTGTCCTCAGCGTACGGAGCGATAGGCAACCCGTCATCACCCTTGCGCCGTTGTGCCTCGGTTACAGCGTGCATATTCAGCCACACGGCAATGTCGTTTGTCTTGCTGAACGTCAGGAACTCTGAAGCTGCCTCGTAGTGGTACTCATGAGAGTTAACACCTGAGTTCTTCAGGTCAAGCCGCAAGCTGTTGTACGGGTCAATGAAGACCGCATCCACTTGCTGTTGACGCATGACCTTCTCCATGAACACGAGCAAATCTGAGTAGCTATACACCTGATTGTTGCTGATGATTGTGAAGTGCTCCTGAACCCACTTGTACGCATTCTTGCGCTCCATGTAGTTCATGTTGGAGATCTTCTTATCAGTCGCAAACTGCATCAGATTCATCTTCACCGACGCAGTGGTGTTCTCGCTTGAGTAGATAACCCATTTCCATCCATGACGAATGGCTGAGTTGACAATCAAGTACAGAGCTGTCGTTGTCTTACCAACGTTGCTGTGTCCGTTGATGATAAGGAACTCCTTCTTGTACCTGAAGTACTCGTCAAGCTGAGGGTCACCTGTCTCCAACCCAAGCTGAATCTTGCCTTGAGCGTAGTCATCAATCCATCGGAAGTCCTCGTCGTCAGAGGACACGAATGACATGTCCCCGTCATTGATGAGCATCTCCCGCTGAACCTTCTTCTCCTCGTTGATGAGGTCACGGATCGGAACTACACGCCCCATCTCGATGCCGTCGCGGATCGTCTTCATGGCCTGCGCCTCTGAGTCGATGTCGCGTTTGGCAATCTCGCGGTACAGGACTCGAACCACCTCTTCGTCCTCCATGCGTCCAGCTGCGATGTACCCACCACATAGCTTAGCCGCACGGATCAACGCGCTGTGTTTCTCTCCGTCCTCAGCCAAGCGAATCATACGAGCCGCTAGGTTGAGCTTCATGTAGTCTGTGTACTGACCCTTGTCTGTGACTAGAACCTGTTGCTGAGCCATCTCAGACATGAACGCACCAAACGGCTTGCTCTCGTCCTTGATGATGATGTCTGGGTCGTAAGACTCAAAACATGCGCGAGACTCGTTAATTCCTGACTCATCGACCTGCAGTCCGTACTGCTTGTCGAAGTATGTTACAAGCGCTCGGAAATGGTCTCTGTGCCTTTCAGGGTTCGTAATCTTGACGAGTGCCTTGATTCCGTCTCCGCTCGGCGACGTCCAGCATGAATAAACATGATCGTCCGTGCCAAGATGCTTCTTGGTCTCGTCAACATCAACGTGATCAAAGTCGAGGATAATGTATCCCGAATGCTCGAAAAGCGCATCATCCGACCTCTTAGAGAACTCCCCGCTGAAGCATACGACTGGTAGCCCGAGTTTCGCCTGTTTGTTGCCACTTCGGACATCAGATATAGCCGAACTCGATTTCCCCTCCTGTATGCGACGCAAAGCGGTCTTCATCGTCACGTGGTGCGGGGTGGTCTTGTCGTATACGTTCTTGAATAGAGTTACTTTCATTTTCTTTTGCAATCATCAGCAGGATGAAGTACCCTGCAAGGTCTTGGAGTGTGTCTTCTGTTTCGTCTACGAGCCCCGCGTTCTGTATGCGCTTCAGCTTGTCGTCAATTCTTACCTTGATACCAGCTACGGCATTTGCCTCCGAGAAAATGTTCAGCGGTTCAAGTGCTGAGTTCCCGTACTTTTCGTTCTTATGCAGAAGAAGCTCTTCAAGCCTCTTGCACTTTTCTTTGATTCGCTGACTTGTGTTCATCGATAGTTAGGTTTGAATCGCTAATCTTCTGAAGGTCAAAGACCTCCCTGATGATGACATGTCTCTCTGACTTTGTGCTTCCGTAGAGCTCATCTTGGAGCCTCGTCATTGTTTTGGAGTCATAGGTCATGATATCATGAGGGTTGTCGAAGACCGAGACAATCCACTTAGTACGCTCGTGTACTACCTTCCGTTTCTTGAAGGCGACACGAGCATACATGTGGTAGATAGGGGCTTTAGAACGGGAGGGCATCCGATTCAGCCTCTGACTTTTCTGCCTTTGCGTTGCGACGCTCCTTGGCCGCTTCGCTGTTCGGGTCGAACACACGACAGCAAGGTTTGCCGTTTTTAGACATGAAAAGCGTGAGGTAGATGTTGCCACCTTGGCCTTCTTGATTGCGAGATGTTGCGTACTTCTCAATCATCTCTTTGAGCTCGTGGTCTTTGAAGCGAACGCTCCAAGAAGAAAGCTCTCCCTCGTACATGCGAGGCTCTTCGGTGTACCCAACGAGTACGGAATCATACTTAGTGTCACTCATGACAGAAATAAATTAAGGATTTTGGAAATAAGAATTAGTGATACTACGTAAACTAATACCATGAAACATCCCGTAGCCAAAAGCTTCATGGTGTGGTTATACAATAAACTCTGCGTAATGCTTTTCAGTAGGCGTTCCATTCTGAAGCCAGTTTTTGATGTTTTCCAAGGCTTCGTGAAACTTCATCTCTCCCCTGAAAAGCGTCTCATCAGAACACTTGACGTCTGCAGGGTAAAAGGGGAATGCTTTCTCTTGCACTACCCAATAGAAGTCCTTGATGCCGAACACTTTGGTGTAGACGTAGGCTTGGATGTCATAGCTGAAGCTATTAACGTCGTACCTGAACTTGTCGATGGATCGAGACGACTTAGAATCAATGATACTATCACCTTGCAAACAGTCTAGAAATCCCTTGAGAGGAACCCCGTCAAGGTCTACGTTGAACTCCACCTGATACTTGCCACCTGCAAATCTCTTGTCGTAAAGCCCACAGTCCTTGAGACGTTGAATCATCTCCTGCGCTTTCTTCCAGTCTTCTTGGCTCGCCAGCTCTTTGTTCGAGTTGTTTTCGACCGCTTCGGCCTTCCACTCTTTATAGCGTTTCGTACTGCGAGGATACTTGCCCCCAATACTAGCAACAATGTCGCTATCGTCCAATACATAGTAAGTGTCATGTGCTTTTTCTGGTTCAAACAAGAGCATGTCATACAAACTCCCAAAAGTCAAGGCTTCAGACTCTTTCTTGAGCTGGCCCCGCATGTACATCTCCCAGAGCTTCATGTCTCCAAGAGCGTACTTGAGGGAGGAGTAGGAGAGGTGAGGCTTGCCCACCTTCTCCGTTAGTTGCTCCCGCATGTTAGTGTCCACGCTTGATGTAGTTGTGGATGGTTGACTTGGGGACGTTCATCGTCTCCGAGATTTCACGGATCGTGTGCCCACGGCGACGCATCGTGATGATGCGGTTTGCTACGTTGTCATGCTTGCGCCAGCCCACAGGACGTCCTACAGGCTTCTTGCCTGAATTTCGCGCCTTCATCCGATACTTTCGCTTGGACATCTCCTTGCCCTTGAAGAACGGAGATAGGGACAAGATTGTCGGGGTCCACATGCCTACATACAGGGCAACCATCTCGTTGCCAGTGAACCACATGGTGAGTGAAATCCATAGCGACACAAATGCTGACGCTAGGATAGCTTGTTGGAAATTAGTTAGGTTTTTCATCGTACGAATTTTTTGAGTCCTGATACTTGCTTCTCGGTGAGTTGGTCACCGTGCTTGTTGATGATGGCGTCGAAGGCTTTCTTCTTGTCCGTAGCGGACTTGATGTAACCCACGGCCTTATCCATGATGTTCTCTAGCGGTGCGTCGAGCGCTTTGGCAAGCTTCTGAACTTGAGGATTGTCAACGATGGCTTGCTGCTTTGCGATAGCCTCTTCGACTTCATTAGCTGACGCAATAGACGTGTCGATTCCGATTCCGAGCATCGCCAGCGCTCTTCCGACAGCGGATGTTTCGCAGTTTTCGACATAGCTTGTCTTGTTGATGTTAGATGAGCTACGCTCCTCGTGAGCGTGACCTGTAGCGATTACTCGCTTTTCTGCGTCAGCAACGACGCATTTGCATACACACATCTCGGAGTCCATCACAGGGAACTCTGTCGAGATGGTCCAGTTTTTGTACTGGGCTTCTTGCCGAAAGAACTTGATACGTTCGTTCACTTCGACGTACTTCTTGCCACGGATGTTCGTGGTCTTGAACTGATAATTAGACATGAATTGAATTGAATTGAGTTTACAAAGATAGGTCGTCAAGGGTGATTTTGCAACCTTTTTCGCGTTTTTTTTCTAATTTCTTTCTCCTATCCTTTAGGATAGAAATCTGCCTGTCGATAAACCTGATTCGCAACTCGTGCGATCTAATCCATCCCTCCGTGGTGCATTGGATTCCCAACGAGCTGAGCATGGAGTACATGTGCCTGAAGCCTTCTTCAGATTCAAGACGGATGTTTCCGCCCTTGAAGTGGTGGAGCATTGTCGTCCTGTCCTTTCCGAACCATTCAGCCAAGGCTCTAGTCCGTTGGTGTCGCTCGAACCTATGCATGAAATCACGCACAAACATGCACATGAGCTGAACTGCTGTGCTATACAACCGCTTCGACTCGGTTGTACGCAAGTCAAAACCCTCGGTTTCGGTGCATTGAGCAATGATGTTGTTGACCTCTGCTTCTAGCTCGGCTAGGTCATGTTTCGCTCTCTCTGTCAGTTGATACTTTGCCATTGTTTACGTTGTACTTTTTGATTGCTCGTTCCATCTTGCGACGTCGAGCTCGTGGTGTGTGTGTGTTTTTGTCGTTTGAAATTGTTTCTAGAAATTTTTGAAATTCAGTAAGGTCTCTACTCATGTGAAGTGGGCTGTTTTAATTTGCTCATCTGCGTTAGCTACGTTGTGTTTATCCCCGATGTAGTAGTTCCAGTACGCGGTCACGCTACACGGGTCTTTGTACTCGTCAGGCATGCATTGTGGCGGTTGCTCGAAGGGAAGGTTGGGCATATCTTCAGGAGCGTAGCGTAGCACCTCACCACATTTTTCGATCGAGCTATGCACCTTGCCGTAGCGACGCGTGTATTCGTCACCCAAGGCCATCATATGAAGGTATAGCCAATAGTATTGGTTTCGTGAAGACCTTGCCCAAATTGTGCTAGGATGGTTGTAGTGCGCCTTCTTGTATGGCACGTCGTGGTTGCCATAGTGGTGGTGCGCCGTACATAACATCTGCGCTGATTCGAGAATCATCTTCACTACATGCTTGTTGTACATGTAGGTGGCCGCAACGTGCGGGTCTTCGTGTAAATAGAAAATGTTCATGTGTGAATTGAATTGAAGGGAGGTTGGGATTCGAACACAACTGCCGTCTGCCTACAACTCAGACGTACGCACCGACTGCGCTCCCTTGAAAGTGAAGAGGGGCGGACTGACGTTTCAGTCACACAAGCCCCTCAAGGCCAAACATCAATTAACCTTTTGCTCTTGGTCGTCAACCCCGTGGATACGGCACTCGAACTCCTTGTCTGCACACAGGTTCTTGAGGGCTTCAATGACAGATGCTTCATCGTAGTCACCCACCTTGTCGCGCATCCAGTCAAGGTCGAGGTGGTCAGAGAGGTCGATGTGTCGGCTGAACGATACCTCGAACCCTCCAACGTATTCGCTCTCTTCGATGCTGATTCCAGCGTCGTTGTCAATCTCATCGCAAGCGTTGGCTACACCATGTGCCACACCCTCACGGAAGATGGCGATGGCAACAGCCTTGGGGATGACGGGCATGGTAGGGATGTCCTCTCGAATGCGCTCAAGTGCTGCCGTCTCTATCTTGAGGCACTCTTTGAGGTTGGCAACCTCACGTTCGAGCATGACGATGTCGTCGTACTGACCCTGCACCTTGGATTCGAGCTCTTGCACCTGCTTGGTCAGCGCTTCTTCACGCCCTGTCTGCTCTTGGTAGTTCTTCTGTGCCATCTCTTGGCGAAACTCCATCGACTCGATGGTGCCTTGGGCAGAGGAGATAGCGTTCTCTGCGTAGCGGATAGCCGCTTCAAGCTCTTGCTTGGATTCTTGTACTGATTGCATGATGTTTGGATTTTGAATTAAAGAATGTCGTTGTCGTGTGCTTTGTCTGTGATAGTCCCGTCCGAGTCGATCCACCCGTCCTCGATGAGAGCGTTGGCTGTTCGTCCGTAGTGTCCCTGCAGTCCCCAAGCCATCTTGTTTGAGATGAGTTCGGAGAAGAGTTCGAGCGTTTCCGCGTCGTTCATGTCGCCCATCTCGTAGCTGATGATGCGGTCTGTGATGTCAGTCATTTTCATTGTTGTTGAAATAAAGGGTTGAAAGGTCGTGGTACAAATCGTATAGCTCATGATGCCCATCAAAGTTTGGGTCGTCATCTTGACGCTTCATGTAGTCCTCCATGATGTCCATGAACTGTGTGCCAATGGCTGCGTTGTAAATGACGGTTTGCATCGTGCTTGTTTCTGCTGATTTACTCATCGTCTTCGTTTTCTAGTTGATAAAGTTTGTCGAGTACCACTTGCAGGTCGTACTTGATGTCCGCCACCTTGTGGCAGAGGTCTTCGATGATTTCTTTCTTCGTCATTACTCTTCGATTTTTGTGAAGTTGAAAATAAATTCTTCGATTTCTTCGGCAAGGTTCTCCATGTCGGTGTGCAGTAGCACCTCTTCGCGGACAACGAGTAGCTTGTACAGGGCGGAGTATGCACCTGTCTCGTTGAGCACATCGCTGATACGCTCGACAAGCTCTTGCTTCTGCTCGTCGGTGAAGTTGATTGTGTTATTCATTGTCTTGAAATTCTGCTGACTCCTCGAACCCCTCGTGGAAGTGGTCAGGGAAGTCGCATGGTTCTGATGTGTATTCGCAGTAGGGGCAGGTGATGTCATACATATCACCGACTCTCGTCATTGTCTCGTGGATGAGGGTGCTTCCGCAGTTCCCGCAGTCCACAAGGTTGAGACCTGCCTTCTGCATCTCGTATTGCAGTTCAGTCTGCTGTCGTAGTCGTTCTTTCTTCGTCATTATCCTGCGTATTTTTGGTAAAATTCATGGAGTTCTTCCATGTCGCATCCTCCGTAGTCCGTAATCATGTAGTTGCGAAGTGCTTTGAGGCATTGCTGTATGTTCATTCGATTCATGCGTGCTTCTACCACACGTCGTACCATTTCATTGTGCGTCATAGCTGTCAGAGTTTTTGGGTTTGGGGATTCGGAAAGCGTGCATCACATAGTCGTCAACGTCGATGATGGCATGATTGCGGTAGTACACAGCCGAGACAAAATCACCGAGCTGTGCAAGGTTGTGAAGAGCTTGGGTAGGGTGGTCGTCACTTGTAGTGTCCATGACGTCAGATGTTACACGAGCCACTAAGGACATGCACAATGGTGTGTAGTCCCATGCAGGTCTGCATTCGAGTTGGTCCCACGTGAGCCAACACGACTCGGTGTTTGCGTCGCGGTTGGACATATCAAGCTCGATGATTCGGAGTACCTCTACCCAAACGTCGTCAGACCGAGATTCCATGTAGTCGTCGTGGTCAAACTCTGCGGGCACGGAGGCATGGTAATCTTCCCACCATCTCGTCATGGACAGGTCAGCACCTCCAATTACGCTTGCGTCAAGGAAGTCGCCCTGAATGTCGTTGATGTGAACGCACGTCTCATCCTCTCGGAAGGTTGCGATGAGTTGCTTCATGTGCTTCTCTGCGAATGAACGCTTGGGGAAGAACTCGCAAGTGGTCTCGGAGTAGCCCTCGTGAAGTCCTGCGACTCCGTGTATTACTGCATATTGTTTCATGAGATTAAATTGATGTTTGATTCGACTGCTAAATTACGTCAGCAATTCCAAGTTTGCAAGTTTTTTAACACTTTTAACATTTCAGTCACTATCCTGTTGCTTTTCGGATTGCCACTTGTCGTGTGCTTCCTCGACCGCTTTGTTCAGCATCTCTGCCTCCACTCGATCGATTGCCTGCCCTTGCATGCGGGCAAGCTTGATGATTACGTTTACGATGTCAGTCATGGTTGTATCGGTTTGTCGGTGTGATTTCCATGGTCACGTCCCATGTAGCTTGGCAGTCCTCGCATTGGAAGTCGTGGCACTGCTGTACCCAACCGCCTGCGCTGTACCCTGTTTCTTGTGAGCCGAGGAAGATGCCCTCGCCTCCGCACTTGTGGCATTTTGTGTGGTCTGTCATGCTGGTTTGTCTTGGGTTTGCCACCATTCGATTTCTTCGTCGTGGATGCGGAAGCTACACGCATCACCGAGTTCGTCAGTCCATACGGCATCCAACCACACCCCGTGGTCGTCAGGCGCACCAATTACGTGAGAGGCCTTGAAGCCGTGGTTTTGCAGTGACTTGACTGCACGTTCGCATTGTTCTTGTGTCATGATTTTACGATTTTGAATGTCTTTTTCCAAACTGTTTCGCATGAGCCAAAGCAGTCATGTTGTGCCTTGCGGATGGCTTCATCACGAGTGGATGCCTTCACGGTGTGAGGCCCCGCCCAGTCGTCGCGGTCACGTCCGAAGTATGTGTAGTACTCCCAAATGTTTATCATGGTTAATGTTTTTGATGTTTGACAAATTTTAGATGTGGCGGGATTCGAACCCGCACCTCCACATAGTGGCGTGCTATCCTGTTACACCATCACACCTTGCGGGCTACGCCCCTCAAAGCCACGTTTGCTTTGACACATACGCCTCACGGCGTTTCGTCCAATCAGGACTCATCAGTGTGCCTGAACACCCCGTAGGTTATCCACAATCTCACGAGCCTTGAGCAGGGCGTATGTGTGCTGTTGTGTGTATGTCCCTGACCGCTGTGGTGTAGGGAGATTGATGAAGCTGTCGTTGATGAAGGCGTAGTCGCGTCCTTCCATGATTCGCTGTGCGATGAACTCGCAGGTCTGTGTATAGGTCATGTGTTTGATGTTTGATTCGACCCCAAAGATACGAGGTCAGGTTCTAGATTCCAAGAAAATTAACACTTTTAACATTTCAGGGTTCCTCGTCATCCTCTTCGAGGACAACGCACCCATCAACCGCCTCCAAGCGTCCGTCACGCTCGAACGCCACATAGTAGCACGTCTGATACGAGAACGAGATGTTCCGTACCTCGCACCCTGTGGGTACGCTTGCAAGCGCTTTGAGCAGGACGAGCGTCATCATGTGCCTAGGATTATCTCCATGATTTCACATAGTGGCATCTCGTCGATTTGCTCTCTCGTGTAGGCGCCATCGCATAGCTGGTATGCTTGCTCCCAAGGACAATAGTTCTTCATGACAAGTACATTTCGAGTTCCTCGTCAAGGTGAGCGTCCATCATGTACGCCTCTGCCTCGGGGTCGTGCTTGACCGCCTTGTATGTAGACACGGAGCCTGCTACGGCCACGAGCGTGTCTATGAAGTGCATGGTTGTTCTTAACATGGCTCAGGCGAT
>Ga0208917_1001225_pt1 | contig 12858 bp, 3 predicted proteins | sample DEB08_DNA_10_FD_185500 | JGI IMG/M metagenome (GOLD analysis project Ga0208917, IMG submission 185500) | Aqueous microbial communities from the Delaware River and Bay under freshwater to marine salinity gradient to study organic matter... | ecosystem: Environmental > Aquatic > Marine > Coastal ...
AAGAAAATGTAGACGCTTATAAGATAACTCTTGCTAATAACTTTACTCAAACTGAAGGAACTAGTGGTGAGATTACTGAAATGTTTTCCGCAGGAAGATCTTTGCTTCTTAGAACAGAAGGATCATTATTCGAACAGACACCGAGTGCTGCCTCACTTAAAGGAAGTGGTGTCGATGTGTATTTAGGTACGGCTAGCTTCTTCTCATTACCGGCTAAAGAGATTATTAAAACAGCCTATGGGTATGGAGGATCTCAAGATAGATTTGATTTAATAGAAACCCAATTCGGTATATTTTATGTAGATAGAAATCAAGGTAAGGCATATCAATTTATTAATGGACAACTAGATCCCATATCTGATAGAGGAATGAGCAAGTTCTTCAAGAAGTACCTACCTTCTGATTTAATCAGAGAACTAAGGGCTCAAGGAATTGACTACAGTCTCAGAGATGCTATATGTGATGATAATGGACTAGGAGTCCAAACAGCATACGATCCTTTTCACGAAAGAATAATCTTTAACGTTAAGGATTACTACCCAACCTTTAACTGGACCATCTATGATGACCAGGTATCATATAACGAAGGAGATCATGTTTTTGACACTTCAGATAATAAATTCTATTTCTTCGATCAGTCCGTTATTAAGACTGGTATGCTCTTTACTCAGAAAGACAAGTTCGAGAACCGTAGTTTCACTATATCATATGATCCTAAGGAAAAGAAATGGGTAAGTTTCCATTCTTATAATCCTCAGTGGATGTATAACAATGATGAGAAGTTGTTCTCATTCTTAGATAATCAAAACTATGAGCACTTGCATAGGAATAGGTACACTAATTTCTATGGTACACGCTATCCGTTTGTTGTAGAGACAACACATTATAGCCCGCAGAGTTCTACTCTTGAAGCTATTAACTGGCACACAAAAGTAGATGAGTATGACACAAGTAGAGAAAGGTTTAAGGCAGTAGACGACGTTACATTCGATAACTTTATTGCATATACACATGAACAGTCTTCTGGCTCAACTACTATAAATGTTAAAGGACGAGACGATGCTTATATGACTTACGCTATAGATGAAAGTATGGCGGAGAAGGTAGACCAGAACTGGAGAATGGGTAGAATTAGAGATAGAGTTATAGACCACACACTTCCTCTGTTCACTAGTTCGTGGACTGATACTGAATATTACAACCAGTACAATAGTAGCGGGCAAGGGTACAGGGATAAGATGCCATACAGTTCTGCATATTCTACATCAATATCTCAATATGATTTAGCAATGCTAAGAGACAAAGACCACTTTGTACGACTTTCGTTTAATCCTGAGAATGATTATCGAATCACCATAGATTATATCAACACAAAGAAAAAACATTCGTTCCGATGAGCAGTGAAATAATGTCAAAAATACTTCCATTTGCTAGCACTGCTGCAGGATTTATACCCGGTGTAGGACCTCTAATGTCCGCCGGGCTTTCTGTCTTTGGCAACATGGCAATGGAAGAGAATCAAAGAAAACAAGAATGGCAGGCCAATCAGATTATGAACAGGCAACAACGTAAGGTTAATTACACCGAACAGCTAGATAATGTGTTCAGATCTGGAGGGCAGATGAAAGGATTTCAGAATCCTCCTAAATATAGAACAGCAGATGTTCTTCGTATAGCACCAAGAACTGGAAATAGACCAAACAAAGATGGCTCTAATTCTACACATCTCATGTCATACGCAGAGATGAATGGAAAATTTGTAGCATACCCAACACTGTTTCAAAACAAGAAAGGCGAATGGTATGAATTAAGTGATGATAATGACTGGGCTGCAATGAAAGAAGCAGAGAAAAGAGGAGAACTGTTTGAGTTTAATGATGAACGCTCCGCTGAGAGTTTTGCAGGAGGCAGTTGGAAAGCAGATTCTCTAAAAAAGAAAGAATACCAGAGCGGTGGTAAAATGACCTCTACTTATAATCAAGGAGGAATGCTATTTAAACAATACGATTTTAAATCTCATGCAAAAGGAGGTGGTAAAATTGATATGAATGGTAATCCCAACCCATGGGGTAGAGCTGAACTAGAGAAACAAGAAAATGCTTTTAAGTTACCAGACGGTAATTGGTATATATTTAGCGACCACTTAAAATTTAAATAATGTATAAACAATCAAACTATAAAGGTTTAACGTTCGCTGAAGTTGCCTCAAAGATTAATAACAAGTATCGTAATAGAGCAGATTCTATTACTCAAGATACAATGAAAATTGAGTTTAGTAACTTAGCAAACAAAAACGACGTGACTCGTCAAGCCTCTCCTGAATTTAAGCAGGGAGGTGAGATGTACCGTAACGGAGGAGAGAAAGGGCTTCCTCCTGGTTGGGCAAAGACTGTTCAGCCTGGATTTATCAGCGAAGACACATGGAATAGTTATGAGCAAGCAGGACTTGACGCTATGAGTAATATAACTCCTCAGACAATCTCTACTGGAGGTGCCGCAGATAAAAAAAGATTTAGTCTACCTAAATTTGACTTTAATCTTAAAAGCAATTTTAGTCAAGGAGATCAAATGAATCTCTTAGCAGGAGCACTCAAGTCTGCATACTATACAAGTCAAGCTAACAGACCTGTAGCAGCTCCTAGATTTAACACAGGCTTTGACGAAGCTAAGAGTCAGATCAATCAGATGAGACTATCTACTCAAGCAGAACAAAACCAAAGGGTTAGAAATAGGAATGCTTACATAAGAGGTGTTGAGCAGAACGCTCCTAACGCTGCTACTAGGCTTTCTAATCTTCAGGGTATTTACGCTCAAGATGACATGAATACTTCGATGATTAGTCAAAAGCAGCAACAGCTTCAGAATCAAGTTAGAGAGCGACTTGGTCAATTGGCAATTAGTCAAGGACAAGATCGTCAGCAACAACTTGCTTATAGAGATGCTGCCATAGCCGAGAGAGACAAGTTCAAACATACAGGAGCTAACCTGGGAATTGACCAGCTAGCCAAAACAGGGAACACAATGAACCATTACCGAAACTTACAAGAGACCCTTCAAATGATAAAGGACCTACCCTCTGATTTTGATTATGGCACGTTGTTTAACCTAGGAATTAGATTTGCAAATCCAAATGGCTAATATTACACCGGGGTCCTTTGTGGCCCCTACTCAAGTAGAGCATAGACTGTATCAGCCTAATTTTGAAATGATGCTGAAGTCTATCCAAGCTAACCAGAAGTTCTATGATGCTAGTATGGCAAAGGTGAACGAGGTAGTAGATGTATTACCTGGGGATGTTACTGAACGAGATGTGATAGCTAAAGGATTTAGTGATAGAAGCGAACAAGTAACCGATGCTTATATGCAAGATGTAGGTAGAGGATCTACTAACATGAGACAACTCATTAGAGACATTGAGAAGCAAAATAGACCTGGTGGAAAATATTTTGAATGGAAGAAGAAATATCAAATGTGGTCTGAGCACCAAAAGACTCAGAAAAAGAGATTAGACGAAGGAAAGATTAGACAATCTCAGTATTGGGATAGTGTAATGAAGCCTATTCAAGGGTACAAGACCTTTGGTGAAGATGGATCTATTAATCCATTGAACCTAATGGGAAGCGCTGACGCTACTGACTTTCATAAAATGGCTATGGATTTAGTCAAGGAAAAGGAAGCTCAGCTTACAGAGACTTGGGGGAAACCTCAACGTATTGGGGGCAATATTGTATGGGCACATGATACTGTTAATGAAATTAGATATGATGATCTCATGCAAGAGGTTAGTGCTGCGTTAATGGCTAAGGGAGTAGAAACAGGAGAGTTAGGGAGCGAGTTTGATTTTCAGTTCCGAAATGATGCAATGAAACAAGGCTTGGCTGCTACATATAGAAATCGTTATAATAGTCGTAGTGCAGAATTGCTCGAGCAACTTGCTCAAATAGATGCAGGACAAATACCTGACAGGTACGCTCAACAATTAGCAGGATTAACTCCAGGAAGCAAGGCTTACACAAAAGCTCTCACAGACTTAAGAACCAGTATAAGCAGGCAGCAGCAGCAGGCACAGGCCATCGTCACCGATTTCGATACCAAAGACCCAGACGATAAAGCTGGGCTAGCGCAGTCAATGTGGACTTCCGATTACATTAGAAACATTGCTGATCCTTATGTAGGAATTAAAGTTAAGCGTGATGTTACTAGAGATTACAAGATCTTTAAGGACCATGAATATACCTGGCAGCAGAAAAGAGCTTATTACAAATGGCAAAAAGAACAAGACGTTCAGCATGCTATGGAAGCAACTCGCGAGATGGGTAGAACAGTTAGAAATACTATGATTGATACCACAGCTGCTATGTATGGATTCAGCGGTAAGAATGCTAGAACAGATGTTGATCCTTATCATTCTGTATTAGTAAGAGACAAGACTATTCTTGGCGCGTGGCAAAAACATAGAGCAAAATTTGCGGCTGATACTCAAAGTAGAGATGCTGCAGAAAAAGCAGTTATGGCATTCTTGAAAGATAATCCTAACTTGATTATTAATGGAATGACTGGAGAGAACTATAGAAAGCTCATACAAAGTGAAGCCGGTTACCAACAGATGGGCGATCGCAAGAAATTATTCATGCAGAGAGTCGCTCCTGTTTTGGACTTATTTGTAAACAAACAACAAGAGAATTTTATATACAGAGAGTACCAAAACCCGGACACTCAGAGAAGCGAAACTCAACTAGTTGTTGGAAAATTTGATGGTACTGGAGGCTGGGAAAGAGGTAACATGTCACAGAGACCTCTCAAAGTACATGATCCTGAAACAGGAAAATGGGTTGATATACCTACAACGGATGCACTGGTAGAAAACTACACTCAAACTATTAAAACTGCTTCAGGTAAGAAGAAAAGTGGATTTATAAGTGGGAGAGTATTAGGAACAGTTGGTCCTATTAACGCAGCTGGATTACCCACAGGAGATTTTATTAGTTTAACTAGGTCTGACGGAACTGAGATCATCGTACTTGCTCAAGATAAAACAAGAGAGCAGAGCCGAGAACTTCAAATTATTAGTGACTTAGCAGAAGCTCAATATAGTCTACGTGCCGTAGAGAAGGATTGGACGATTATTGAAAAAGATAAGAACGGAGATCCGGTGGAAAGAAGATACACAATGCTCGCAAGACCCATTGTTTCTGTAGACGATAGCGGTTTAAGTACTGAGACAACTCAAAGTATGACATATGTCAATGTAGAGATTTATGATGAAGACGGAAATTTTGTATCATCTAGATCATTAGATGATATGGCTAGAGAGATTGAAAACACATCTCCTTATGCTAGAACTGAGAAATTGAACGAAGCATTTACATATCAACGTCAAGGTGATGGTAGAATGGGAGAGCAAAAATATGGAATAAACACTACTCCTCAGTATGAATATTATGATCGAGCATTCATAGAAAGTAGAAGGAGGGCTAATCCAAGATTATTTAAGCCAGAAGAAAGACCTAAAGATAATTTAGGCGATATCTGGATGACTCCTGATCAGAGATATATGGCTAATCGGATGAACCAATCAAGACCCTCATCGACTCCTAGACCTATTAAACCTATCAAGCACGTTGATGCAGGTAAAGACATGACTATAATGCCTATATCCAGTTTAGATGGAGATAGTTTCACAGGAAAAGATATTTTAGATGTAAGTTCTGGTGATATAGTGTTTACAATTATTAAACCAGATCAATTTGATAATAAATGGACTGCACTATATAATGACTCTGCAGGTAGGTTACAAAGGATAGAAGCGAACGAGCTCTCAGATATACAAATAAAAATAAGAGGTTTATCGAATAATAAATCTAATAGTATTCCAAGAACTTCCAATGCTCTCGATACATTAGGTACTTCTAGTACTAGTAATACTTCTAGTTCTAGCAGCAGTTCTGGTAGAACTAAAGGCAAAAACGATTATAAAACAATATCTAAAGATGATATTGTTGATAATAAAATTAAGACGACAATTAACGGTGACGATTTAATAATTCATGCACCAGTTGGTGGCGCTTCCAGTGAGCATCCTTATTGGACATATGTATGGATTAATGATACTCCTCATTATGTACAAGGTGTTACTCTTGCTGAATTAAAACTACAAATAGAAAAAATAAAATAAAATTATAATGGCTGAAACAACTCAAAATACAAACCCAGTATTTGATAAAATATTACAGCAAAATAGAGCGCAGGCACTCCACGGAGCGTCTGCGTCTAAAGGTTTAGGAACAACTCTAGTAGACGGTCCAATCTACACAGGATACGACGATCCTAGAATGAGCCTACTCACCCAATCGGGGTGGGAACAAGCACGGAGAGCAATCGGAGGTGGACTAACCTTGGGTGCTTTAGGTGCTATGAAGAACACATATCAATTCGCACATGATATTGGTAACTTCTTCGAAACAATGTTTAGTTCTGATAAATCTATGTCAGATTTATTGGATATGGAACAATACTCTCAATCAACGATCGCAAAGAACTTAGGAGAGATCATTGATGAGAAGAGAGAAGCATTTGCAATCCATAAAGCAGATCCCAATGATGTGTTTGATTGGGATGATTCAGGATTTTATTGGCAGTCAGTTCAAGGAATCCTAGACTCAGCGGTACAGTTTGCTCTTCCTGGTGCAGGGGCAGTAAAGGCTGTAGGGGCTATTCAAAAAATACCTAGACTATTTAGCTACTTCAAGAAAACAGAGAAGTTAGGACAAATGCTTACAGCAAGTAAGAGTGGACAACAGATCGCCAACTCTGTTGGTTCAGGTCTTTTAAGTAACCATATAGAAGGTACTTCTATGGCTTCAGAGATCTACAACAATACCATGAAGAACTTTGAGAAAGATATTCAGAAGTATAGAGATAGTGAGGGTAGAGAAGGAATTTCTTTAGAAGAAGCTAAAAGGAGATCAGCATTCTCTGCTAACTCATTTAGAGAATGGAATAGACTCATGTTCTTTACTGACGCAGTTCAGTTACATGGTCTATTTAAAGGAAAAGGTTTCACACGAAATTTATTAGATGCCAAAGGATTTAAAGAAAGTGTAGGTAACTTAACTAAGTTCAATACTAAAAACCCAATTTATGGTTTCCTTAAGCAAGGAGTAACAGAGGCCGGGGAAGAGATTGTACAAGGAATTAGTCAGCGTCTTCATGAAGATATGGCTAAAGGAGTAGACACCCCTATTGGGGAAAGACTCCTAGATTATGTCACTGATTCAGAGTTACTATATGAAGGATTCTTAGGATTTTTTGGCGGCGGCCCTCAAAAAATAGCCACCCAGTTTGCACAAGAAGGAGATGCAGTTCTTACTGGTAAGTTTTTCACTAAAAAGTACTGGAATGATAAGAATGCCATGTACAACCAACAGCAGGAAATAATCAAGGAAACTAATGATTATTTTAAAAGCGAGTTAGGAAGACAAATGGTAGGACATAATATTGCTGCCGATGCTGTTATTGCGGGCCGTCCTGAGTTAGGGGAGATTGCCACTAATCGTGAGTTCTCTCGACTAGCTACAATGCATTTTGAAGCTGGTACAACCGAGGTGTTCGAACAACACCTAGATGACATTGCTAACAACGCAGAGTACCGAAAGGAGAATAAATATAGTGACGATGATGCGGCTAATGCCAAAGAGTTACTGAAAGAGTTAGATCGTTTAGAGCAGCAATGGATGAAGACATCCCGATATGCTGTTGACGACAAACATCAAGTAAGACTCTTCGAGACAAACAATATCATCAATAGCCTAGAGAAGCTGGTTGGATCCCAGCAAGAACATATAGATAAGCTAACGCAGAATCTTAATGAAACTATTATAGACGATGCTGTTGAAGCAGCCAATCTAAAAATTAGTAATGAGAAGAAGGACGCACTTCGTAAAATCTTATCTATAGATGAGCAAGGCAAGCTTAGAGCTCCAGTAGATGAGCTGGCTGAAGCTGATTTACATCCTGCTCATGCTAAAGCTGTAGCTGAGGTATTCGATACTCAATCTCAAGTAACAGATTTAAAAGACCAGCAAGCTATTCTTGATGAAATGAATAGTAAGTTGAGAGACGCCAAAAAAGATAGGGCTAACTATAACTCTTTTGGATATCGTAAATCTTATATTGAACATAAGAAGAGGCAGGAAAAAAGGCTGAAGGATAAGATTAAAAGAGAGGAAGCTGCTGAAAGAAAACAACGACGTGCAGATAAAAAACTAAAGAGAGCTGAGACAAGTAAAAAGCTTAAAGGAAAAGCTAAGCAGCTTGCTAAGAAAGGAGAACTTAAGAAAGAAGCTAAGAAGATAATGGATAAGGCTGCTACTAAAGCTAAGCTAGCTCCTGAAAATAAAAAGTCAGAACCGTTACAGACTGTTGATCCTGCAACTAAACAACCAGTCACACCAACTCAACCTACTCCTAATGAATATATAGGAAAAGAGAGAGGAACGCTGCTGGCAGAGAGAAGTAAGAAAGAAGCTGTACTGAGTAGTAGCAAACCTGAAGAAATAATGCCTGTACTAGACGTACTAGCAGAGATAGGAGATGCGCTTGAGGAGCTCAGAGCTCAGCCATTTCAGCATAGTGGTAAATATGAATTTGCCCCACCAGCACATATCAAAGATGCTCTGGATGAGATGATCAATAGATCTAAGAGAATTATTCTCAATGAAGATACTAATGAGTATGAGCTGAAAGATGAGAACGGGAAGGTTGTCAGAACTTACAAAAGAGTAAGTAATGTTAGCAATCCTGACTATGATGATTCTAATAAGTATGCTCATCATGCTACTCAGATTGGTTCAGCACTAGACTTGATTGCTAGAGATTTCTTTTCAGGCAATCTCAAGGCTTGGGACACATACTTAGTTGCAGACAAATTCGATAAGACTAAGAGTTATCCAGTGTTTAAAGGCAAGAAAGAGTTTGAACACTATCTTCATCAACTGGAAGATCTGAAGCTTGTTCTTAAAAGTAAAGGGCAAGTCATTATTGATCCAGGAATTGTAGATGGGAAAACATCTGAGTTTAAATTAGCTGATGATGAGAATGGAGTAGCTGGAACTGTTGACTTAATGACTTATGACAAAGAGGGTAATGTTTATATTTATGACCTCAAGTCGATGAGAAGCAACAAACTAGAAGGGAATGACTATTACTCCAGAACACACGGGAGAAAGAAATCGGATGCAGAAACTCACCAAGACCAGTTATCACTTTACCGCATTCTGTTAGCAAACAGCACTGGACTTTTGGCTGCTGAATTAGCAGTAATTCCAACAGTAGTTGGGGGGTACAATCCTGACGGAGAAGTAAAAGTTCCAAGCACTGTTAACATTCTAACCAAAAGATTTGGTCCTGATGTTACTAGTATGGTAGACTTCTTTGTCTTCATGGATCCAAAAGATTCAGTGAGTGGTATTGAACTTAGTCCTTTGAGGACATTCATTACAACTCCACCGTCAACTCCTATCCAAGTTCCACCATCTACTCCACAAGCATCTGAAGAGGAAGCAGAGGCAAGAGCTGACTTAGCAGCTGTTGTAGGTCTTACTAATAAGATTGACGCAGAGCTAAGAAAGATTGATCAAGACCAAGAATTTCATGCGGATGCCGAGGAAGATCTACTTGAAGGGTTGACTAAGAAAGAGAAGGAGATGCTATCTAAAATTCGTAAGAAGCATTCTTCTTTTTGGGTGGGGTCTAGAGAAGAATTAGCTAAGCTAGTTGGGACTAAACAGAAGAAGGTTGATGAGTTCATTGAAAAACTCGAACAGAAAGGATTTCTAGAGTTCAACGATGAGACTGTTGTACTAACGCTTTCTGATCTACCGGCACGCTTTGCTGCTAGGAATGGATTCTCCGCAATCATTGAAGCTGCTGAAGATAACTTCAACGGAGTTATTGCACGAATTAGAAAGAGACTAGAGAAAGGAGAGGATTACCAAGTTGAGTTTGCTGATCTTATTAACTTCATTCAGCATCAGTTGGAAGCAGTTAATAGCGCTATCTCCGAAAGACAATATGACATGTATGAGATGCTTTACTTGCATTATGTATTTGTCAATAAGTCAAGAGACTTCCAGAAACCCCAAATTCCCAGCTACGAAGAGTGGTTAAAGCAATCCATTGTTCCTGGAGCAGATGTTAAGATTGATGACCAGTATGATGAAAATACAATAGATGAAGTTAAGAACATGTCTGACTTCATCAAGCGATTCTTTGAACTTCCTGATAAGAAATTAGGAGAGCAGGGAACGAAGGCTGCTGTAGATAAGGTTGCTTACTTAGCTCGTGAATATTTTAACGAGGCTTTAACGTCAGAGGGATTCAGTGCTCAAGAGATTAGTGATAGTCTAAATGAAGGAAAAGTTCACCCGGATGTTTTCAATAGAAAGAAGCTTCTCCCCGGCACAAAGCTCAAGATTAAAGTTAACCATAATTATACTGGAGTAACTAAGTATCATCCTGAGCTGATGGGAGACCTCCCTACACAAGAGACGCCTCAAGGAAGAGTAGTGCAGTGGAGCGATTTTATCGCTAAGTATCCACAAGGTACTTTAGAGTATAACATGTTTGTCCCTCTTGAGATCAGAACTGAAGATGATAGACTGATCGGATGGTACCACACCGTAGGATTTGCTACTAAGCATACTATCAAAATCAAAGATGGCCAGACTTCTGATGAAGCGGTCGAGGAAGCAAGAGAAGCAGTGATAGACGCTCGTGACATTATTCTGAACAACTTAAACTCTCAAGGAGAATTTGATGCAGGAGGACAATTACAAATTGAAGAGACTAGCATAGGTCAGTTACTTCGACCAGAGAATAAGAATAGAGTACGTGCTTCAGAAGGAATAGAAGAAGATCTAGACATTGTGGTTGGTCGTATGACTGGTCAAAAAGCTAGTTTGCGTACAGGACCTAGTGATAAGGAAAGGGTTCAGCAGAACCGTGTCCATAGAATGAAAGGGTTTAAAGTCATTCGCGGCCTAACGTACCTGATGTTCCCAGTAGGAACTAAGGAAATTAAAGTAGGTAAGAAGAAAACAAAACGAACTGTGACTACATTCGCTCCTGTTCCTTTGTACAAACACAAGATGGGAACAACCAAAGCTAATGAGGAAGATCAATACAGTGATATCAGATCGTCCATTGCTAAGGTAATTGAGCTATTCATCGACACTAGTAATGAAAACAACATGCCTCTGATCAGAGAGTTTGAAAAACAAACCGGATATAATCTGAGAAAATGGGAGCATGTTAAAAAGTACTTGGAGCAGTTTCTCTATGACAGAACTATTCCAGCTGAGTACACTGAGATTATTGACTTCATCAAAGACTCTAATCTAGACGATAGTAAAATGGTATTTGCTCTAAAGTTTAGAGAAGACAGTAATGACAAGAGAGCACAGTTAGTTCTTGGAAGTAAATTATCTGCAGACGGAAGCCAGTTCATTAATCTTAGAAGAGGAGATCAATTCACAGAGCAGCACAGGGCGCTCATTGAGAAGCACCTTAAAGCTATGTTCTTTAACACATCTCTTGCAGCAGTTAAAAACAATAAACCAGTCTTTATAATTAAGAAAGGCAAGGTTGAGCAGATCGCCAAAACGTACAAAGAGTTTGTAAAAAGCACATCAGACGTTCCTTTTGTTGGAATGAAGTATACTGATGAGAATGGTGAAACTCAGCATACATACACAGCACAGAGATTGTTGTTAATGAACTCAGATTCTATCATGGACTACACTGCTCCTGAAACATCTGCTACTGAGGCAAAACAGGAGACGGTGGAACAGCAACGTGCTAAGCATGAGCTTACGTATAAGCCTAATCGATTGAAGCAAAAGATTGATAAGTATCAGTTTGAAAGGATTGCTAAGAGACTTAAAGAACTGCGCTCTAGTGATGCTACGCTTGCTTTATACAATCAGTTAGTAGATGTATACAGAGGTATTCATGATCAGATAATCATTGCCAAGAGTCATAATGTTGATGTTGGTAACTTTATCTCAGGAGACTTAGAGACAATGGTTGATCCTTACATGGAAGAAGGACTAGATGTTTTCACACAAGAAGAACTTACTGGTTTGATCTCCTATGTTCAAGAGTACTTTGCTGGTACTGAGAAAGCATCTCTATTGGATTTGATTGACTACCAGAACAAGATCATTCGCCCTGCTCAAGATGTCGCTAAAGCTGTTGAGACCCGACACGCATATGGTATTGAGTTTATGGATTCATTATCTTATGAAGCTGCTAAAGAACTTAGCAACTTGGTTAGTGATATGAAGAAAAGGTACAACGAAAACGATGAGGAAATCAAGCCCGATGATGTAGGTAAACTCGTTATGCTAATGACCAAAGGTCTTAAAACCAGCATAAGTTCTGCCAACATGACTAAGCTTAAGACTTATTTAATAGATGTAATTCATGACAGAGCAATGTCAGTTGAAGAAATCTATACAGCAACAGAGTCTTATACCATTAGCCCATATGGAGAAGAAGATATTAAAGCAGTGGAGAAAGAGTTTAAGGCAGAAGAGTCTACCGGGGCAGTCAGCGCCGTAAACCCACCTTCTGACGAACAAGAGGCTGCGGATTTGGCAGAGCTAGATGCTATTAGAGCAATGTTCCCTAACTTAGGTGATGAATCTGCTAGCCTATATGGATTTACTCCGGCTCAGCAGAAGTTTGTAGACACTCATTATGTTGAGGGAGTTGATGTCCTCAATCAAGGAGCTTTCATTAAGAACATGTTAGCTGAATTGTTTGATAAAGTAATCTATAATCCTAAGGGAGTCAAAG
>Ga0208917_1001229_pt1 | contig 12846 bp, 15 predicted proteins | sample DEB08_DNA_10_FD_185500 | JGI IMG/M metagenome (GOLD analysis project Ga0208917, IMG submission 185500) | Aqueous microbial communities from the Delaware River and Bay under freshwater to marine salinity gradient to study organic matter... | ecosystem: Environmental > Aquatic > Marine > Coastal ...
TATGCCAAGAATCGATGGTAAATCAGTCCTTGAGGCAATGGGTTACGATTCATTTCTTCTCAATGAAGATGGAGTTCTTAACCTAGCAGTTTACGATTCAAAAAATATTAAGTTGTATGATGATGCCCATGAAGCAACTTCGATAAATTACAGAGGTGGCGAGAAGGTAGTGAGCAAAAGAAAAGGTTTGGTGAAAGGATCGTTTGATCCTAGCGAACCTGACATCAGGTACTTGCCTCGAGTGGAAAAAGTAATCGCATCTAGCAATTTTAAAAATTGGTTTGGAGACTCAAAGGTTGTTACCGAAGGAGGTAAACCTAAAGTCCTTTACCGGGGAGTAAGAAGAAAAGTAAAAAATGGAGTCTTCGGCCTAACTCAAGGCCGAAGGACTCCATCGTTTAGTGAAGTTCCTGAAGTAGCAAACCTTTACGCACATGAACCTCAAATGTTTGGAGGGGTCAAACCTAAGGGAAGTGTATACCCGGTATTCCTGAAAATGGAAAACCCAATGGATATATATGAACCTGAACTTGTTAGGGCCAATCTGACAGAACACATTGCAAAGTGGGGTGATGATTTTTATCCGCAAAATGCAGGCAAGAAAGGCAGATGGTTTGATGTACATGATATGCTAGGTTTGCTTTATGATCTCGAGTCAACAGGTCAGACAAATGCAGAAGTCAATTGGAGTTCAGGTTTAGAGGCATATCAAATCAATTCCCTAAGGGAGGCATATAGCAAGGTTCAGGAGATGCTAGATAGTTACGATCCTGAGACCGGGATCACTACAATGGAAAATAGTTATGGTGATGAGATTGAAATATCTGAGGATGATTTTGTTTATTATATACAAGACCTAGCAGATAGCATTATCGTTGACCAATATTCTTTAGCAGATTCATCAACCATGATCTCTTATGCTAAACGGAATGGATATGATGGGATCATTCATGCAGATACCATTCAGGGTGGAGCAGAATATTTTCCGCAGGAAACAATTGCAGGTAAGTCTGCACTTGAGGTTGATGGAATTGTTTCGGTTGATGAAGAAGGATACCCTTACAATGAGTACATCGATGATGATGCGATCATTAAGACCTACAGACCTTTTGAACCTAATCAAATAAAGTCTGCTATTGGGAATCAGTCTTTCGATCCTGATTCAAGAGACCTAAGATACATGCCTTTGGTAAACCTGCCCGGATCAAAAAGCGTTCAGTACAAGCAAAACAACAATTTGATACCTGTAGTATTTGATAACATCAGTAGGATTGCAGGTAAGCATGTCACATTTGTGGAGGCAGATAGGCATGATACTGACTTAGGCAGAATGGGTGGCCCATTACATGCCTTCCTCAAAAGTAATGATGTCATTGTCAATGTTGACGGGCAAAACTTCAGACCTCAATGGGCAAACCTTACATGGAAAACAATGCGAGGAATGATTGAGCGTGTAAAAATGACTGATGATGGTCATGCATTGATTTCAATCATGAAGGAGGATGCCCATAGGTCAAACAAGGATATGTTTAGCAGGGTTGCGGAGTCCATAGAAAGCAACAGGAATAAAATGAGTCAGGCAGAACTAGAGGTTGTTGCCAATATTATGTCCTACGCAATCAAGAATGGTAACACAAAGATAGAAAACCCAACAAAGTCGCAAAAGAATTTCGCCAAGGCAGTTGGCAGTTACAAATCGCAATTGACTAGAGGCAAAACTGAAAACGCTCAGGTGCTATTTGATAAACTTTATAAGACTTACTCCAAGACTGATTGGTGGAAAGATCAACTTGCTACTGATCTAATGACTGACTTCAGGAATGGCATTGATCTAGGTGCTACATTTAAAGCAAGGGCAGATATCTCTAAGATATTCATGAAGAATGATGCCAAGAGCACCAACATGCCTTTTATACCTGACATTAGTGCATTGATTCATAGCGAGATGGATTATCACGGAGCAAAATTAAATGATGTCGTTGGTGTAGTTCAACTGAGCAAGCACAAGTTAGATTCACCTGACCGGGTGTTTGCAGTTTACACGGGCAAAGACCCTACTGAGGCAAGTTTCATGACGAACAACGAGAGGGAAGCATTAAAGCAACTGCAAGCAGACCCCAACTTTAGGGTTCACCCAAGTTATGATTGGTTGATGCTTGGGCCGGGTAACGCAGACTTCTTTATGCTCAACAAACCTGTTGACCCGGTTGGAATCATGACAAAGGAATTTGTAAATAATCACGAGATGAAGTGGCGAGACAAGGTCACTAAGATGGAAAGCAAATTGATCGAAAGATTTGGAAGAACTTCAGCAAAACGAGGTGACTCCAAAAGAGTTAAGTCTAGTTTTGAGAAGTTTGAAAAGGAGAGAGACAAAACCCCCTTGCCCCAACAATCTAAAAGTAATATATTAGGTGCATTCCTCCGCTATGAAGGTGGAGTTCCAAAAGTTAAAAAGTAATGCATCACATTATCTACATTGAGGACAACCGGGAGATTCCGGGATATGAGGAAACCCCTTGGGGTGAAGGTTGCTTTCATCATGATCCGACTAGAGCAAAACAAAGTCAGGTAAATGATCTAATCAAGTTGCTAGAGGATGACGACATCTTCGGTAACGATAATTTCGACAAGGTTCAGGCAAAATGTGATTGGGGTGGAATGACCCTGACATAAATGGTAGGGGCGAGAGGACTCGAACCTCCAACAAACGGATTAAGAGTCCGCTACTCTACCATTGAGTTACACCCCCAACAAAAAAGGGTGACTACAGAAGTCACCCTTTCCTTGCAAATCTAAAGTCTAACTTTAGTTTTTCAAGATAACTCAAAGTACGCTAAGGCGTACCTGTTTGGATCGAGGTCTTTTGTGCCTTTCACCAATGCCCGGTAATGTTGGTCAATGACTGCAGGAGAGTTACCTGCCCAATTTGCAACTGCATCTTTATTCTGCTCGATTTCCAACCTGTAAGTGATCGCAGAGTGACGAAGGACATCTCTTACATATTTTGGACGATCCGCACGATTAGATACCTTGGCGAGGTCAGGATCGATATGTTTGAAGTGTTGCCCGTAAACTTTGTAACCTGCTTTTGCCCGGATGTAATCCTTGATTCCTCTCCATGTGGCATAGGATGACTCGATAACTGCTCCTGACTCCTTTCGGATTGAACTAAGTATGGAGACTAAGTTGAGGGGCAACTCGACAACCCGTCTTGATGTTACTTTGCCAACACGATATCCAACCTCAAGAGTGGATGCACCCTTAGTGCGGAAAGTAAAGTCTTCCCACATCACCTGAGCATCACCATCAGATGGACGCAATTCTTCAGGACGCAACCCGGCAAACAGGGATAGGGCAAAGTAAGCATATGCTTCATCAGAATGTGCCTTAGCAATATCTAATATGAGTTGCGTTTCCTCAAGCGAGAGTGCCTTTATCTCTGCCTTTTCCTTGCCATATGACTTGACCCCTTCGCAAGGAGAGAAGTCGATCCAATCCTGCCCCCTGCAGAAGTTAAAGAAACCTTTAAGGAATGTTAACTCAGCAGTCTTAGTTGTCTTTGTGACCTCCTTACCTGAGAAGGGAGAGCAGTCACGATTGTCACCCCTGATCCATGCCCGGATCATATCTTTAGTGAAGTCCTGCACTAGCATTTCATCATCAAAGAAGTTTTGTAACCTGATAAGTTTGTTCCTGACTTGGGTTAAGTAAGACTCATCTCTGCCCCGTGCAGTCAGGTCATTGATGTAAGTATTGCCTGCCTCAAGTAGGGTCACATTATTTTGGATACCATTGCTCCGGGATTTTGCGAAGTTGACGATCTCAAGCAACGATCCAAAACCTTGCAATTTAGGATCGGACTGCATGATTTGCAAGGCAAGTGAGGCATCTTTTTCTTGTGCCTTGGTAAGCAGGGTCTCTCTAATCTGAGACCCTGCCAAGTGGTTGCCTACTTGAGTGATCATCTTTTGTGACTCAAGTTCAGCAATGTCTTTGGTTGGGTATTGTTTGCGAACCCTGCCAAGCAAGGGTGCAGTACCTTGGATTGACCATTTCCCGGCAATCAACCGGGGGCGAAGTGCGTGTTTGTAATCAGTCATTATGCTTTTCCTGTATAGTGATTAATAAACCAAGCAATATCTCTCTTTTTAGTTGAGGGTAACTTAACCGGGTAAGGGTCACCAATATTTTCATGAAATGGAGTGCACCCATCATCGTCAGGATCAGACAAAACTTCTTTGTTTCGCTTTCTTGCCAATTTTACCCACTTCCATGCCTCTGCTTTGTTGCAGAAAAACACTTGAGTATTGTGACCTTCAAAAGAATCATAATCAACTTTGTAGAACTTCATATTAGTTAACTCCCATTTGCTTTGAGAAGACTGAGAACTGACCATCATCATTGCAGATGATAACAACACGATGTTGTCTGCCCCGGTAGTCAGGTGTATCAAGTTTTATAACTGATGCCCGGATTGCATCGTTTGCAGTATCAAAAAACTTAGGGTATTGATAGTTAAGTATACCCTTACCTGCGTGGACTAAAGGGTACTTCATTGAGTAAGGGCAATCGATCATTCCGGCAAGATCATCTTGGTTATCCACCATAAAGATGTCTGCAGTTGTGATTACTCCTATTTTACCTTGAGAGTTTTCTCTAGTGATCAGTACACTTTGGAATCCTGAGTTTTGAGTGATAACAATATCTCTCTTAACTTTTGGGCCTTTTGAGAAAAGAGATACTTTTGATGAGGTTTTTTCTAAGATGTAAGATTTCATAATGATGTGCAGTTAGTGGTTAGGATTGTTTGGTTTGATTTCTGTAGTACCAATCGATGTAGATACGGAAGTCATCACCCCGGAAGATTGTCTCAGGATTACGAACAACTTTATCGAAGTATTTTGCGTTCTCGTCAGAAACTTTAGTGAAGAGGTTTTTAATGATCTGCTCTTTGTTCTCTGCGATGAACTCGATCTTTTTGATCTCGTCTAAAAGTTGAACCATCTGAATGGAGAATATGTCGTCTTGTGCTAAGTGTTTCATAGTGATGTGTGGGTTAATGTTAAAACAAATGATTATGTCAATAATACTGCCATAACATACCCTGACCTGTCAAATAAATTGACAAGTTTCTATGAAAAAAAATTCAGGCATTCTCATAAATGCCTGATATATCAACTATTTATGCAATGAAAAAAAATTCAAAGCAATTCACTCTTAATCAGGGTTCATCCCACTTCTCATAAGGTTTTCCTGATAAATACAGGACAGAGGTAGACCCTAGTGGACTTAAAGGGACAGGAGATTGACAACTCCTGACAACCTCAAACCAAATGATCATTCTTGATATAGTTTCCTGATCAGTTGCCTAACATCATTGGGTTTATACCGCACGAGTCGTCCAATCCTGATACTTGGTAACCACCCCTTCCTATCCCATCTTGCAATCGTCTTAATTGAAACTCCGACAAAGTCTGCAACCTGTCCTCTTGTAAGCAGACCCCCATCTCTTTCCATACCTTCCATAACTTTGTTCTCCCATGTAACTTTTTTAATGCTTCCTTTTCTATTTGACTGACCCTCGCCCTACTCAGTCCACAAAACTCTGCGATCTCAGATTGCGTAAATTCCTCGCCCGGAAATTTCTTCAGCATGAGACGCAATCTCCTATCTACTTTGAGACTTTTGGCATGTATGCTATCTGAACTCAACATTGAGATCGGTTGCCTTGATCGCAGGTGGAGTCATGTTTAATACCATACCCGGAAACTTAGGCATCGATCTCCCGGTGACCTCCATTATTGCGTGTTTTTCAATCTTGTGGGGAGTCAAGGTGATTAGTGAGTCAGGCCACCTTTGAAATGAACCTGACCCACTAATCCGATCACTATGACTTTCCCGTCCTTTATTGCCCTTGCTAAAATGATGAGCAAGTAAGAGTGCTGAATTGTTTTTATTTTTCAGCATGGCAATTCCCTTCAGGAAATGTTTTACCGATTGAGCATTATTCTCATCGAACTCAGCATCACCCAACATATACAAGGGGTCTAAAATAATGACATCGACTCCACCCATTTCATCAACCCGTGAATCCATTTCTGCGAGTAGGACTTCAAGGTCATACTCGTACTCCCGTAAGCACCAAACCCACAAATCTTCAGGAGGTTTTTTCATGCCCTGAGCATCTGCGATTGACCATATTCGGTCTAGGCAATCATCCCGGTGCAGTTCCAAGTCGATCAGTAGCACCTTGCTACGCTTAGTTTCGAGATCACAAAAGTGAGTGCCTGATGCAAGCGAGCAAGCAAGAGTTGAATAGAACCAACTCTTTCCCATTTTCGGTGGAGCACCCAACAGGACATTATCCTTTGCCCGGAACAAACCTTCGACTAAAGGAGGGCGATGTTCTAATTCATATTGCGGAGGGAAATCTGATCCCCTGATTATCGGAGGCAACATGCTCCCTGTTTGTCTTTGCATTGCTCGATGTTCTAAAATTTCGTTCATATTAATTACAGGTTTTTGTGGGACATCACCCATCGGATAACTATTTGCCCAAGTTTTTGGGTCTGCTAGGTACTCTAAAAATTTGCGTGTATCATCCACGATAGATCACCTTTTGCACCTTTCCATTGTCTCGCAGACCCCAAGGGAATCTTACAAGTTGAGTCATCCGTAATGATTGGGGGTCAGCACCCAACCTAATTGCCATGTTTTCAAATCTATGTATTTGAGACTCAGCATGACCCCGGCAATCAAACCATGCGTGTAAGGATTTGTTTCCTGACCATACAATCATCCGCAGGTGCAGAATTGATTTTAGTTTTTCAATCACTCCTGCCTGCCCATCCCAATTACCTGCAAGGATATCAATGTCGGATTCAAACACTACATATCTGCGTTCTTTTATATTCATTAGTGTTCTACCTGCATCTGCATTCTTTAATGGGTTAGGACAAATGTACTGCATGTCATGAAGCATTTCCCAACCCAACGAATTGATTGTCATTGCTGATCCCTTAAACACTTCCATTCCTACATAAATTATGTCTAGATCGTCATATAGTTCTAAGAGCAATTGATGTGGTTCGTTGCTGATTTCGGCAGATTGTGATCTTAATTCATCAATATTTCCAACCTCTGCATATCTCTCGATCATAGTCTCATCAATCGAGGGTCTTGGTTTCACAAATCTTTTGCCGGATGATATGTGGTTGTAACAATAGTTAATTGCCTTTTCAATTTCACCGGGTTGTAGATTTCTGCGAGTCACCTTCTCGCTCGCCTTATGCAACATGTCATTTGCTCTATCCATAGGTATGTTCATTGACTTCATGATGCCGACTGCATTCATGATGCTCAGATGATATCCCATGCCTTCCTTATCAAACCTATCTAGCAACCATTTAAATTTATCTACCGGGTCACTTCCTAATATTGCCATACTTTGATTCTCCTTTCTTATTTTGTTCCCTCTCCAAGGGAATGGGTAGTCGAAGTTACTTCCATGAATTGCGTCAGGGTCATCGTAGAGACCTGCCAATGCTAGACAGGTCTCTACTTCTGCTTCTTGACGACTACTCAACATCAGTATTTTTCACTCTTTTGTGAAATAACGCATCCCGTTGATCCGGGCAGATTACCCATACCTTCGACTTCATTGCTTGCAAATACATCCAAAGATCAATGACTTCATCTTCCATGTCTTCAAATGATACATCGGCAGGTAAATATCCCCCGTGCTCTTGCTGACCCTTGTCATACTTAACCTTTGCTCTCATAGCAAATAGTTGTATGCAAGCGTCCCTAAACTCATTCGCTTTTAAGAGTAACTCCTGAGTTTTTTTATCTTTCTCTTCGGCCTGCTCTGTAACCATTGATTCCACTTGTGAGTCAGTTCCATTGCCTCCATTTGAGTCATTGCTTCCACCGGGAGTTTCGGCAGAGGTGTGTTCCTCGTTAACCTGACTCCGATTGGCATCACTCCCATCACTTCCGACATTACTTTTATCTTCCATTGTTTTCCTTCCTTTACGCTAATTGCTTTCAGGTCTTGGATCATAACCTGTCCTTGCTCTGAATAGTTCGTTGACCAACATGAAACGCTTATATGCTTCAGCAAGTTCTTGTGGATTATATGAACACACTTTGAACTTGGCCTTACCTTTGTGCTCACCTCGCTTGTAAATAGATGATGTGGAGATGTAGAAGTTTGCACCCCATATTTCTCCTGCCATCACCCGGTCATATCCAAACTCAGCGACTGCATATGCAGATATCTGTTCAGGTTGTTGTGGATAGGGACTAGATGGGATCGTGTTAGTAGACTTCCAATCAAGAATAAAGTCTTGATTATTCTTTGTCCTTGCGATCACATCCGCAGTTCCTGCATATGCTTCATGCTCATTGGTGACAATCTTCTCGATGTGCTGAATCTCGAAACCCTTCTCGTAAAAGTAATCGAGTGCAGGATTGACATAAGGGAGCAGGTCTTCATCCACCTGCTCCCTTTTTATTGTTTCAGTCAAGACCTGCTCAATAGCATCATGAATCTTAGTGCCAAGTGCAGTTGCATTGTTGCCTTCATACATTTGCTTTATGATGCGTCTTTGGTAGGTCTTTAAATCTTCATCCTCCTGCATAGGGTTTTCATCTGCAGTCTGAATTGCAGTATTTAGTTTCCACCTATCCAACCCCGGACTCGCTTCTATTTTCTGTATCTCAGTTACTGAGTAAAACAACCCCATCTCTTTTGCGACTGCAGGAGTCACATCAAAGTGAGGAGTGCCATCTTTAGAATAAAAGTGGGGCATCAGAATGGGTCTTTCTCATCGATAACATCTTTTGCCTTGTCCATCTTTTCGGCAGGCAAATCATCATCCTCTGCATCAGGAGATTTAAATTTCAACCCACCGGGAATTTTCACATCACTAGGATCAGGGCATGATGATGCTAACTTTTTATTGATCGGAGCAAGTGATTTGACATAACCATATTCAACCCCTTCTTTGCTCGTCCTCTCCGCAATAGTTACCATGCATTTTTTGTGCATCTCACTCAACTGATCATATGTGCCATCAGTTGGAGGCATCTTGCCCCGGAGATTAGCACAAAATTTTACGAGGTTACTATTCTCATTACCTGAGATAGTGAACTCAAAAGTCGTTGCTAAAACGATCTCATCGTCATCATTGCTATATGCGACCAAGAACCTAGTGATATCTACAACCTTAGTGACATCCTTATATGTTCTTTCTACACCTTCCACCTCGAGAATATCCACGATAACTCCGGGATATGTTCCTGCTTCTGCTTTTACTTTTTGGCCTTCCAAATTCCAATTGAACTTAGAAGAACCTGCTTTCTTATTGCTTTTTAATAGTGCCATATTTGCATCTCCTTTGATAGTAACCGGAATTAGATAATGAATTCCGGTTTATTGTTGTTGTTGGTTAAAGAGTTCCCACTCCCCCCAAGCAAAAGGGAGTGGGATTGTGTGTGGTATTAGCGTGACCCGGTAGTGTGCTTTTAGCACAAATTCACTTACCCAATTCTTTGCACCTTAAATATTGGTGCAGGATAAGAATTGCATCGCAGGTCTTTAGAGTTGGAGTCAACTCAGGGTACAATCGCTTGCAGATATCTTTTAATATCTGCTTACGATCCTTGCCCTTTTTCCCGGTGATACCCTGTAGACCTTTCTGCCAATCTTTTGGAGTGATCTTAAAGCATGGTATCCTCTCGCCCAATGCGATGCCTTGTATGAGTCCATAACTGACTCCCATCTTAAATGCTGATGATCCGGGTATATTGTTACCCGTGTAAGGTGGAACATCTTCCACAACAAACACGATCCTGTAATCAGCATTCCTGATAGTATCAATCGACTCTAAAAAATCCGTGATTGGTTTTAAATTATGGGCAAAGTAAATACCATCTCGTTCATTATGAAATGCCACTCCACCATTCTCGCCCGGATCAATAGCAATAGTTGTTGTGCTCATGATGGGATGAGTAAACCGATTACGAAGGCAAAGATCATGTATGCCCACATGACTACCGCCATTGCCAAGAGCATAGAGTAAACAAACTTCTCAAAGTATTTCATTTCAAATCCTTTCCATGAGTTTGCTTTGCCCAATATTTTATTGCCTGTCTAATCAGGTATGCAATTGAGCGATCCTGCTTGTATGAAGTTTGCATCAACCAATCTCTCATCTCTTCATTGACATGCACCGAAACGCTAATGCGTTTTGCCTGAGTTCCACTAGAATTATTTCCCATCTTTGTCCTCCTATAATTTTAATGTGATGTGTTGTGATGTTATCTGATGCACAATAAATCACATGTCAACATTTTGTAACTTTTTGAATAAATTAACTCAGGTTGAGTGCAACTGAGTTGACTTAGTTTCCCCTAGATATATAGAGGATGTATGGGAGACATAAGAATAACATTAGCACTACCACAAGACACACATGACCTTCTAAGTCGATTGGCACATGAGATGGATGTCGATCAGGGTAAGGTGATCAGATGGGGAATTAAAACGATAATTGAGGTTACGCCACTCACTCAAGATAAAGAGTGCAGGAGTAAGTTAAGTCCTCATGCAAAATATTTGTTTGACAACCTATCGAAGACACTATCTTGATATACTCGTCTTTAGCGACCTGACGATCTCTAAAGACTCGTCAAGGGAGCGTTAAGAAGACGAGGTAACCCCACAATCATTCCCGGTTAACATTCCCTAATAGTAAACCAAGGGAATGGATCAGTCTGTAATATCAATTACTTCTGCCTTCATCTCATCAAGTTCTGCTTTTACCTCATCAATCGTGAGCACTTTTTTGTGCTCAACAATTGATGTCGCTTGACCAAGGTCATTCTTTTCTTTGTCACGAAGGATACCGAAAGCAATAGGAAGCACACCTGCAGGTATCTCATCTTTCTCCAACTTATCTATGATTCGCATCAAACAGGATTGCGAGGCATATGAGGTCAAACCCATCGTAAGGTTTTGAACTGCATCTATTGATTTCTTTTCCCTTTTACTGATTGCCACAATAGTCTCAGGAGCAACCTTATGTTCCTTTGCAAGTCTTGTGAGTGCTTTCCCTTCTCCAAGTCCTTGGACGATCTTTGCGTACCTCTCAGGGTCTTTCTCAGCAAGTTTATTCCCGGTAAAGATGCTAGGGCAGAAGTCCTCTTCGTTAGTAATGGCAGGCAAGTTATCAGGAATGATAACCTTTCGTTTCTTTTTCGTAGGCATGGTAATTACGGAATTGATGTGTGACTATTTAGGATCGGTGCAAGTATACTAAAAGTTTTCACAAATTAGACATGCATTTTGTGAAAATAGATATGATATCATTTGATTTGTGTTGTAAACCAATGACTTATGTAAACTATTGTCAGCATATTGACAGAAAAAGGGGGGGGAGGGGGGTCAAAATATGCCCCCCCCATTTCCATGCGACCGATTATGCGAAAGAAAAAAATATTTTCAATTGGCACAATTGGCACAATTGTCAATTGGCATATGTCAAGGTGTGATTAATCGATACGGATAATTCACCCTTAGGACATGGGGGGACATCCCTAACCTAAGTAGGTCATATATGCTAACTCTTGGGAATGGCACTAAATTGGACTTACCATCCAATACTTAAAGTTCCGTCTAAGGAAGACCAACTAAAGATGGGTGCGGAGAAGTTATTGGATTACTACACTAAGCGAGAGGACGCAATTGACCGGGAAAAAACAGACCCCTATAATTTCGGTACTGAACTTAGTCATTGGTCACTAGCAGATAGGGAACTTCGCAATCATGGAGAGTTGCTTACTCTTGGGGGCAACAGGTCAGGCAAGTCATTTTGGGCGAGTAAGAGGGTTGTGCAGTCAGCAGTCATGAACCCCAAGAGCGTCATTTGGTGTTTTACCGCAACAACGCAAAATAGCATTGCCCATCAGCAAGCATTGATCTTTCACAACTTGCCCAACGAGTTCAAGAATCTTGGCAGGAGTCGCACCTATTATATCTCATATTCTACCAAAAACGGATTCACAAACAGCAGTTTAATATTACCCAACTTGTCACGGATCGAGTTCCGCAATTGGTCTCAGAATATTGAGACCATTGAGGGAGGAGAGATAGGATGCCCTATGCCCCCGGTGGAGGGATCATATAACATAGGAGCATGGTTCGATGAAGAAGTGCCACTAAATTGGATTTCCACTACTCGTTACAGGTGTTTGACGAGGTCACATGCGGACGGGGATAGTGGTAAGGTAAATCCTGCTCGCATTATTGCAACCTTCACAACGATCTCAGGATGGACGCAATGTGTGAATGCATATCTTTCAGGAGCAAAGACAATAGAAGAGACTGACGCTGAGTTATTGCCGGGTGAGAAAGTGCCACTTATTCAGCATCCTTTGCGTCAGTCTGCTTCTGTTGTTTATTTCCACACAAAGAATAACCCCTATGGGGGTTGGGAGGCAATGAAAAGTCAACTTGGGGGATGCAAGCGTGACGAGATACTTTGCAGGGCATATGGAGTCCCTACAAAACCAAGTGACACCACATTCAGAAATTTGGATGAGCGTGTTATTATGCCTCACGATGAGATTCCCATAATTAAAGACCCGGAGAACAACCCTGCCCAATATATTTTAAGCATAGACCCTGCAGGATCAAAATCATGGTTTATGCTTCTTGTGGGAGTTACTGCCAATGGAGTCCATTATGTGATCAAGGAATGGCCTGACCCAACGATTGGGGAGTGGGCAGACCTTGATAAAGGATCAGAAAAAGGAGGAGTCCCCGGAGAGGCACAAAAA
>Ga0208917_1001233_pt1 | contig 12822 bp, 23 predicted proteins | sample DEB08_DNA_10_FD_185500 | JGI IMG/M metagenome (GOLD analysis project Ga0208917, IMG submission 185500) | Aqueous microbial communities from the Delaware River and Bay under freshwater to marine salinity gradient to study organic matter... | ecosystem: Environmental > Aquatic > Marine > Coastal ...
GAAGACTCAGAAGGTACATTCGTGAAGCGTTGTTATCTCCGCCGCTAACACTACGTTTGTAGTCTAGGTTTTCGATGATACGGCGTAGGGAAGGAACATCGAAGACGAGGGTTGCGAACGTCTCGTCTCCGATACATAGATTGTGGAACCAATAGTCCGCATCTGTGCTTGTAATGCCGCTAGGCTTACCATAACATTCATATTCGATGGCAATGTTGCCAGTCTTTGTCCAGAGGTCACGTTCAGATTTGACCTCTATTTTTTTGTCCGTAAGCATGTCTGCAACCTTCTGTTCGCGAACTTTACCGTAGGCGAGGTCGAGGTCAAACTTCTTGCGGTTCGCTACTGATGGTTCAAGATTCTTCACAGGTCTAACTCCAGTTGATTTGGGTTGGCTACGTCGTATCCATCCTTTTCGTTTACTGCCTTCTCAAGAAGGGACACGAGACCTAGACCAACAAGGAGTTCCCGTGTCTTGACGTCGCAATCAAACGTGATGGTGGCACTGCCGTCCTCATGTTCGATGTATTCTTGTATATCAATCGTGCCTACCATTGTCAACTCCTCATGCGGCTGTCAAGTCAACAACTTCACAGACACCTGCTGTGCAAGCCAACTCCCGTGAACCACTGGTGTTATCTTCCTTCTCAAAGTCAGTCAGCTTGTTCCAATCCAAGACCACGTGTTCGTAAGACTTCTGCCAATCGTGGTAGTCGTCAGGTTCGATGTCCTGATAGGGGGCTTGTTGATAGGTGTGGTCACTGAACGGAAGGAACGACACTCCCGATGAAACATCGAAGTTATCATATACCCACGCCCCGACTTCCATCCACTCGTGTTCCTTTACGGACACTGTGATTGATGGTTTGTGTTCGCACCAATAGTTCGCGTAGAGCTTCCACAACTCTAACTGTTCGATAGCAGTCCTGTCATCACGAAGGACAGCGTTGTCCGGACTCTTCATCGCAAACGAAAAGACTGTCGTCGCATCCGGTTTCATGACGTCCCGTTCGTTGTGGACACCCTCGTTGATAAGGAACTGGGTCAACGGGTCTTTGTTATCGCCGCGAACTGTTCGGATGTAGTAGTCGTTGTGCCTAGCGTGAATCCCACTTGCACTGTCTACCAGTTGTGATACAGTACCCGACGGCTTTACACAAGTGATTGCACTGCTCTGTGGGATTCCAAGCGTCTGGGCAAGCTCCAAGTTTGTGTCGATGGCTATCTGCTTCATTTCGGTGAGCCATGCTCGGCTGTCTGTCATTCCGGCTAGGACGTTGTGGTCCATGATACCAGTCAAGGACACGCCCAACAAGCGTTCTTCTTCTGTGTTGTCTTTCCATATCTTCCTCAAGTATTTGAAATCGGTCAAGGTTGATTGTAAGGTTCCCAAGATGGTTGCGAGGCGAACCTTCCGCTTCAGGTCATTCAGGGTATCGTGTGAGCGAACCACAACCTCTGACAGGTTGCAGAACTGGTAGGGACGAAGAATGATTTCGGAGCAGGGGTTCGTTCCCCAAGCGTGTCCTGTTTCCCGACGCCCGTTACGAGCAACTTGCTTGTCTGCCGCTTCACGATTGAACATGCCTCGCTCACCAGACTTACTGTCGTAGAGGGACACCCACTCACGCATGAAGGTTCCGATTTCAGGCTTGGACTTGTAGGCAACAGAGTTGTTCGCCAACGCACGTTGCCCCTCATTCTCCCACCACATACCTGCTTTGGCGTGTGCCATTTGGTCATCGTTAAGGTTTGACAGGGATATCAAGGCAGAGCGGCGAACTCCACCGACGACGACAACCTCACCAACCTTACACATCAAGTCGTGGGCTTCGATAGGATAGAGGCGACGTCCTGCCGCCTTCTTGAACATCCCAACAGCGAAGTTGAACAGGTCAACCAATGGTTGTGGTCCGGATGCTCGTCCACCCATAGTCTTCAGCCGCGAACCTGCAGGGCGAATCCCACTGACATCCCACGAAGGTATCGTACCTGCGTAGAGAAGCGCAACCAGTTCGCGAAATGCCTTTGCCCACCCAATCTTGCTGTCGGCAACGTTGATAACAATATCTGACTTGCTGAAGTTCTCACTGATGACAGGCAACTTATCGACGTTCTCACGCTCAACACTAAAACCTACCCCTGTGCCACACATCAAAATATACATGGCCTCATCGAACGAACGAGGGCTGTCTACGGGAATGTATGAACAGTTGTACCCACAGATATTATCACGAGCTAAGGCTGGCCCTGCGGTCATCATAGCCCTCATAGAAGGCATAACATCTAGGTTGATAATAGCCTGTGTGAGTTCGCGGCGTAACTGGTCAGGCATCTCATACGCATTCTTTTCACGAACGTGACTAACCATGTAGTCAACATAGCGTTCGACAGTCTCGTGCCAGTCTTCACGGCGAGACTCCTCATCTAGCCAACGAGCGTAGCGTGACTTGTGAATGAATTGTTGGTAGGGGGTAGGTAGCGTATTAGACATCTTTTTTCTCCTGCGTGTCTTGTGGGTTTATTTCGTTCGAACACACGCGACACAAAACCCTGTGGGCGTATTCGAACATCCTTTTACTTACATACTGGATGTTACGACAATGCTTACAGATGTATTCTGTCATTGTCTTCCTTTTTCTTTGGATAGTAAATCTCGTAATCACTCTCGCACTTGGGACAGTGCAACTCTGTCAACATGGCGTAGTTCGTGAACTCGTGGTCGACGTCGTGGTCGGCACACCAAATCAGTTCGCCATTACAATGCCAACACTGCATCACTCCACCTCTTCAATAAGACGTTGAAGATAAAACTGGGCTTTGTTCAAGTCTTCCACACCATTCTTGTAGCGATACCGCCACAGGTATTTGAGTATGTTTCCCTGAAGGTAATACTCGTAACCTTCATTGGTTGCGGCGCGAATAGCATCGAGGCACTCTATACCTGCCTGATTGTAGTGCGGTGGGTTGTTCACCATATCCGACTGAATAGAGGATTGTTTTTTCCTCTCCTCAATCTCTTTTATAATTCTGTTGTAGTCTGTCATCCTAGTGCTTCTTTCCAAAATCTACTTTAACGACGTTGTCTCCTAAAGACCTGTCGGTTATCTTAGCAGTTTTCGAATCGAAGTCAAGCATAGATAAGCGAAACATTCCGGCTTCCATAACTTTTTCGAAGTCAGATTCCATAATCTCCAAAAGACCAAGAGTCAAAACCTGTGCTGCTGATATTTCATTGGTATCATGGTTTTGGTCTGTCGTATCGTACACAGCCATAGATACGCTCTCATCATCTACCTCATTGAGGATTATGTAGTAGCGGTCAGGAAGGAGAGAGTTCTTCTCTAGTTGTTGGTTCAGTTCGAAAAGTTTTTCGAAGATGTCGTCATCGTCACTCATTTTAGCCACTCCTCTGGTATGCTTTTCTCTGCCCACTCAAAACCGTGACGAGTAGCCCAGTCTCCGTAGGTTGTCTTACTGCCCTTATAAATCTTATTTCGCGCATTGAGAAACACGAACCGAATATCCAAGTGAGGGTTCTGTTCCTTTACAAGAACCATCTTGACTCGGTCGCCCTTATCCAAGTGTCCCTTGGCTTCGATGTAGATGTCGTTGTGGGGAAGGTAGAAGTCTGGAGTGTATGTTCGCGGCTTAGGAACGAACACAATCTTCTCTGACTCGTATTCGAACTTGATGCCACGGTCTGCCAGAGACTTGGCAACGCTAACCTCGAACTTCGAACGAAACCTAATCCTCCGGTTTATCCGTTCGGAAGAAACATGTTTTTCAGATTGTCCAGACGTTTTGAGAGATACATTCCTACTTTTGGGGAGCGTTTTTCTAGAGACGTGATTTCGCTTGATATGACTGTCGTCGGTAGGCATATAATATCTCCCATTCTCAAGTGGTGGGTTATGGTTTGAAACTGATTTTCTATAACAGGGATATCCCTAGCTTCTGTGTCTGCTGTAAGATATCCGTCGTCTGCAAAATGGTTTCGTAGCGTCAATGGCAGGGACTTTTCTAGGTTGCGAACCTTGACGGTATCCCTACCACCACCTGTTCCCAAGTGGGACTCCATATACACAAACTTGATATGGGGGTTCATGTCCATGAGTTCTAAAGGGTAACGAGTTGTGTAGATGAGCGGCATATCACAGCTCCGTCTTCACAAGCTTCGTGTACCAAGTAGATGGCTTGAACTTAGCACGAGAAGTTACCTTCGGATGAAACACAGCACCCTTCCAACACTTCTCCTTGAATGAGCAGAATGAACAGGTCTTCGGCATAAGCTTGTTCCCTGTCTCGATGCGAACACCTTTCTCCGTGTACGCTTCATCTGCGGCTTCGAACGGCACTTTGAACTTGCCGTCGTTGATAAGATGCTTCACTCGCTTCTCTGCATCAGAAAGATAGGCTTTCCTGTCCTCTTCTTGTTCGCGAGGTGCAGGCACAAAGTCCCACTCTCCGGACGACTTATTGATGGCTATCCACCCGCCGAAGGGCTTACCCTGTGACTCAGAATAGAGATACCCCTGCATGATATATCCGAACGCATCGTCTTCTTTGATGGCTTCGTAGCCACCACGCCCTGAGAACTTATTCTCATAAGACCATGGGCTTGCAGATTTGATATCCCAAACCTTCTCACCTTCCTCATCTTCGAGGACGATGTCTAAGGTTCCGTTGATGGTTTCACCTGCGAGTTCGAGGCTACACTGTTCCTGTTCCTTGACGACGCGAACGCCTGCTCCCTTCAGGGTGAAGACAGCAACGGCCTCGACGAGGTCACCGATAAGGAAACGCATCACATCGTTGTATGCCACATCTTGGACGTTGCCTGCCTTTTCCAACTGTTGTTGGCATAGGGGGCGTCCTAGACCTGACATACGAATGCGATAGTCGCCTCGACGACTGAGTTGTTTGCGTAAGGCATCCTTGCAATCCTCTCCGAACTTTTCTATGAGAGGTTCGAGTCGGGAGGAGTCAAGCTCCCCCCGTCCTGCTTTTTGCAAGAAGTCCTGTACTTCTAAGAGTTGAAGCATGACTACCCAGCCAGTCTTTCGGCGAGGTCTACATCTTCATCATCCATCAGCATCTTGGCAGAGGTGCGGTACTGTTCCATCACCCCTTCATTGTAGGTGTTGACCATTTCCAAGAAATACTTCAAGAGGTCTTTGTCTTCCTGTGTGACCGATACTTCCTTTACGAGGGATAGCTTCGGTGTCCAGAAAATGACGCCGCCATTCTTGTGCTTCTCAGTGGTCATCTCGATGATTGCCTTCTGCATGAGGATTTTCTTATCCGTCAGCTTCTGCTTGATGAAGTCACTGACAGGGCGGAAACCCGAACGCTTGAAGTAGCCAACGAATGGCATGTCCGTAACAGAGGTTTCTGTTCCGTCTGCAAGAGTTCCTGTTGCCGTGATGACACCATAAAGAACCTGATTGCAGGTCACTGACTGACTCAAGAGAACACGAGGGTCATCCCCTGCGAGTTCGCTTTCTTCCTTTTTGGATAGGCGACCACACTTGTTGCCACCTTCCGTATCAGGAAACTTGTCGAAGATAGACGTGCGCTGAACTGACCTGCACGAAAACTTCTGAGTCTCTTGGTCCCAGATAGACCACTCGAAAGTACGATACAAGGCACGAATCTGTACAGTCTCTGCATACATGACAGCAGAGCCGTTCCAGATTTTCCAGACGCCCTTCTTCAGAGGCAGACCATCATCGGTTTCCTCTGAGTAGTTGATAGTCAAACGTGGAAGACCCCCACTGTTCGAACTGCTTGCACCATCGTCCTGACCACTAGCCTTCATCAAGGCATCGAAGTCATCACCTTCGAGGGCTGCAAGGATGTTGTTGTGTTCTTCATTTACATTTACAAGTTCTGTACCCATATCAATCTCCATAGCTGGGTAGTTGCGGTAAAGGTATTATACAACCAAAACCTCTTCGAGGTCAAGCCAGTTTTTTCCCATTTTTAATTCGATACCTACTGGCATGTTGTAACGTACGTTGTATCGACTTTCTGTCTCTTCAGGAATAGATAACATACTCAGGGACATCGCGTCAATACATTGTTGTTCTTCGCCCGGAAAAACATCCATGACGATAGAATCGTGAACCGTGTTGCATATGACAGATTTCAAACCTAGTTCGCGAACTTTGTTGTGGAGGCTAACAAGAGCGATAGGCAAGAGGTCAGCCGTGGCAAATCCTTGAACGGGATAGTTGCAGATGGCAGTTCGATTAGTTGCCGTACCCCACTCAGTCCACCGTGTTCCCGGAAACGCATACTGTCTGCCTGATGGTAAGGTGATATATCCTTTGGTCACCGCATCCTTCTGAAGCTTGTCGTGCCACTCCGTCACGCCACTATACTTAGTCTTGAAGGCACGGTAGTATCTCTGTTGGTCTTCAGTGCCGCTCACACCGCCATACAGCGGCTTAAAGGTATGTGCCTTGGCTTCCTGCCTAGTACACCCTATAACGCTTGCTGTGTAGCTGTGTACGTCCGTTCCTGCTTCGACATCCAAAGTGATGCCCTCATCCTCTGCAAGAAACCCTGCAACCCTAAACTCCAACTGCGAGTAGTCCCCTTCAAGAATCGAACCTCCCTCGAACCTGCTCTCCACCGCCCTACGAATAATGAATGTAGAACCCCTTGGCATGTTCTGGAAGTTTGGGTTACGGGAAGACAAACGTCCTGTCGCAGTCACGCACTGCATATATTCGGTGTGGATGAAACCGTTCGCGTCCATGTTCGTTTCCATCCCTTCGACAAAGGAACGCAGATAAGTTCGAACAGCACTATACCTGATGTAAGCCTCTGCGAACTCTCGCGCATCCCCACGCAAGGACGTGAACATACTTTCTAGGGTGTCCTTATCGGTCTTAAATCCGGCGGCGGCGACATCGTACGGGTCGCGGGGTATCAGCTTGAACCCTGCAATCTCCCCCGTCGATTCGTAACGAACCCCCGAACCGTTGCAATCACGACAGATGCGAACCGCTTTACCCACAGACCCGTCCTTACGCAGGGGCGTATATCTTCCCTTTCCCTTACAGAAGGTACACTGGCTACCCGTAGTCTTATAGAGAAGGGTAGTCTGATTGAGGACAGCCCGTTTGAAATCTGCCTTCTTCATGCGGGTTCGTTGTTTCGGCTTGCGTGTCGCGCCGCGAACCTCATGCCCCAGATTGAAGGTAGCCGCCCACAACCTCTTGTCCTTGACCTCACAAGAATAGAACAGCTTAGAGCGGTCATCCGGACTGTCGAGATTAACAGGGGTATCCCCCATCGCGTTCGCGGCTAGTTCACCAAGACGGCGTTCGAGACTCAAGAGTTCTGCTTCGTACTCTCGGCGTATGTCATCTAGGGTTTGTTTGTTTATCTTAATTCCGGCTCTTTCTATTTCAGAAAGGACGTTGGTCACCTCAAGCGACAGACGCAAGGTGGGCAAGAGTGCTTTGTTGTTCATTGAATAGTTCCTCAAATGTTGTGCCGAAGGCTTCGAGTTGACGAATGGCTACTTGCTCTGTGGCAAGCACATCCGCCTTTCCATAAGTTTCGATGATGTCCCAAGGGATATCGTAGAAGGTCTTACCTTCCTTGAAGTAGGGGGTGATAAGGTCTTTCTCTTTGGGTATGTCACTGTATTTCTCAGCGAGAGCTTCGAGGCTGAGAGGCCAACGCCGCGAACGTGACAAGAGATACTCCGCCACCATCGTATCATAGACATGCCCATCATACTTAAATCCGCACTCGCGTATCCACGACAAGTCGAACTTGATGTTCTGTCCTACGACAACGTCGGCTTTGTCGAGAGCATCTTGGAAAAGTTCGAACGCAAAGTCGTGAGGCTGTTTGACACTGTGATAGTAGCAGTGGTAGTGAACGTGGGGTTCGCCAAGCCATTTATATCCGTTCGAAACCATAGAGTTGCCGAAGTAGGGCAGGGGTGTCGTAGCCCCGTTCGCTTTCTCACGATGGGTAGTTTCGATATCAAAGGTCAAGACTAGCATCAAACATCTCCTTCCTAATCTCTGTGTCCATACCATTCCACATTGTCAATACCTTGTTCTATTATACAACCCATAGGGTCTTCATCACACATTGGGTAACTAGGACAACCCATATGTGGGTCTACACGTTTGAACCAAAGAACCTTATACATGATAAAATCCTTCATACATTTAATCGGACGACGTATATAAAACAAACGAACGTACTCTGAGAAAGTGATTGGCCTATTCTCATCGAAGTTCATAAATACGCCATTTACAGTGTAATATAAATTTTCTAATTCTAGGGCTATCGAATCATGTATAAAACAACTTACAGGTGATAAAATTCTGTATTTAAGACTCTTGGGGTTTGCTTCTTCTATTTCAAACTTGTCATCAATCCAAAATACAAATTCGTGAATAATTTTGGAAGTTTTATACAACCATTGATGTTTTGGGTTTTCAATCTTCATTAGTAATACACTCCTCTGTGAACATCTATGTGTGATGTTATCATACCATGCCAACCATTCAACTTATTTTTTGAGATGCAGATGTGGCGAACCGTGTTCTCTTCTTCTGATGTTCCGGTCTTGCCGATGCCGATGATGATGTCTGCCTCACCTGCCTTACCCGTCCGTGAATTATCCATCATAGAATAATCGATGAACTGCCTGTCGTGTGCATCGCTGTTAGCCTGACTAACTGCCCACACTAACAGTTTGTTTCGTTTGGCTATTTCCCTAGCAAGGACATAGGTTTCCTTCAGGCGTTCGTCACCACGATTGAAATTACCCTCAACTTTGAACTTATCTAACTGGTCACAGAACATGATATCAGGTTCGTTTAGTTGGGCGTAGTCGTTCAGTTCGTCCATAGATGTACCGACCGAATCCATCACGACCAGATAAGGTTCGATAGATTCTAGGTAGATTTGATGTAGAGCATCCGCCTGCTCCTTCATCTCATGCTTGGTCAGGGCGTGATAAGACTGGATGATACGCATCTTGATTTTCTTAGATGGTTCTTCGTTCGCCCAATACACAACCTTCTGCTTCTGCTTGATGTAACTCGCGGCAAGAAACGAACAGAAGGTGGTCTTGCCTACCTCAGGACGAGCAAAGATGATACCCAAGTTACCACGGTCTAGTCCTGCAACCTGATTGTTCAACAAATCCCAGTCGAAGGGAAAGTCGGGGTCATCCGTCTCCTCCTCCAACAGTTCGAGAAATCCCTCGGTGGTTTCGCTGTATGTTGTCTTGTCTGACATCCGACCATCCTCGACCATATCGATTAGGGTCTTCAGTTCGCCGAAGTGTTCCGATTCGCCAGTGAAGATGGCAATCGCCTTCTCGCCTATCTGTCTAGCCCTGTCGCGAACCCAAAAGTTTTTCACGACATCATACTCTAGGTCACCAGAGTCTGAGACATAAGGTGACAAATGTTTAACGATATCAGATACTTCCAAGCGTGTGCTTTGAGGCATCGCAGGGTTTCGGTCTACGAACAAGACTGCCAACTGTTCGCGAGTCAGGTTCGTGTCGTAGTTCTTGTGTCCGTACATAATCGTATCGAACAGGGTTGCGTACCTTCCCTCGAACATATCTCTGGTCATGATGTTCTTCACACGGTCATAGAATGACCTGTTCATCATGTAACCTAAAACCTGCTGTTCAAGGGATATACTTGCTGAATGTTCGCTTCCGTTCATCTTCTGTCATATCCTTTACATCTTTTTCTAAAAGAACCATCCCCACATCTACATGGGGCTTCAACTGTTTAACAATTCCTAGTGCCACACTTGTCGCGTCTTTGTCAAGAGCGACGATTACCTTTTCGAACCGCTTTATCGTATCCAAGTACGATGAGACGAGGTTCGTTCCGAGTAGGGCTATTCCAGTGTAATAACCACTAACACTACAAGCACTAGCACAATCTTCCACAAGTATTCCCACAGGATTTCTCCCACAAGTATATGGGTAACCAGACTTTCCATATCTCCACCACTTCGGTTTGATGTTGTTGTCCAAACTACGACCTGCCGCATCGATAACCTTGCCATCTTTCTTGATAAGGTAGACAACACGATTGAGGCGGAAGTCGTAACGAATATCGGCTAAACCATCTTGGTAGGCTCTGTACGCACCGACACGCTTGACATAAGCCTGTGCAGGTTCGCTTCGAGACAACGCTACGAATGTGTCGGGAATCATAAATAGATTCTCCGGCTCTTTCTCCGTGACAATTACCGTACGGGCTTTTTTCAAGAGTGGATGCGTTGGGATGTCTTTCCGCAGGCGAAACCCTGTTCGACCACGAATGTGACAGTCTGCATGGAAACAATACCACATACGCTCAGACCCAGTGTCGGTGACGCTGAATGTGTTTGATTTGCCGCATGACGGGCAATCCATACGCAACCTACCGTTCGGGGTGAGTTGCAAATCCGTGACAAAATCTTTAATCCAATCTGGCATAGCCGTTCCTTTCAACCACGAACCCTATACGATAAAAAAAAGTTCGTCAAGGGGGTTGACGGGATAAAAATCTTGTGGCACATTCCCTCTTATAATAACCCCTGTTAGGTATCCTACTATGAAACCTTCTAACAAAAGAAATCACATAGCTAAAGACCTACATACTTACAAGTATAAAAAAAGAATTATACCTGACAAAAGAAAAACCTTACAAGATAAAATAGTTATCAAGGAGATACAGGATGCCAAGACCACGAAAGATAAAATCTGAAACGAAGACTTACAACCTGACCATAGAGGTTGATAAGTATGACAGGTTATCTGAAATAGCAGGTGAATTACACAAGCGTGCTTTCGAACAGGTTGCGGTTGCTGACCTGATTCGAAACGCAATCGATATTTACTTGGAAGCCCTAGAGGAGGAGATTGAAGAAGATGACACGAAGTGAATTCGAATACGATATCGTTCGCCGCGAACATGATGGTATGTGGCAAGTGGTGGCAAAGTTATCGACAGTTCGCATGGGCTTGACAAATCGCGAACAGGTCAAGACAAGAGACCTACTTGATTCGATGGAGTGGTTCACGGTTCGCATAGAAAAAAGTGAAGAAATGTGCAAAAAGTGGGTTGACGAACAGTGGGAATATCTGGTAAGAATGGGTATTCCTTACGAAGTTGTTTGAATGTTTAGAGGAATCCTTTCGTAGCGTTGGCAAGGGGCGGTAGCAGAAATGTTACCGTCCTTTGTTTTTTTTTTGTTGACACCCCCTTTTAGTTTGTTGTATGGGTAATGTATCGCAACCAGATATGAAAGGAATAGAGCGATGGTATTTAATGCAGATAAGCGTAAGAAACTGCTAGACGCACACAACAAGTTGAGGCAGATGCTTCAGTATATCGATGATTGTCGTAGCCTCGAACTGAGACATTTGGATAACATAGAGAACATCATCTTCATGCTGTCTAAAGAGTTTGACTTCAAACCTCAGAGAGATGCCGAAGGAAATGTTCAATATTATTCTGACTGGACGATGGGGAAGTAGGCATGAGTAAGTGTTATTCGGTGCTTGTGATGGGTACGGTGGAACGCAGGGTCACTGTGACAGGTAAATCACTGGCAGAGATAGAAGCAAATGCCTGTGCAGAGTGGACAAGCCTGACAGGTGGACACATTGGTACTGCCGAATGTATTGAAGCAGATGAACTGGAAGTTGATGGGTATGACTGGTTTCTTTCCGATAAATCTTATGAGGAGTATTATAATGAGTAAGTTTGACCAAAACAAATCATACAGCATTGGTGTATGGGACTTGACATTCTATGTTGTGGATGACGAAAAGGATGACTATGTTCGCAACACAGACGGTAGCATTAAGATATTCCACGCACCTAACATGGACTATTGCTATATGGCTGATGGCTTGGATGTGGATGACCTAGAGGAGAGTGATGATGAGTAAAACATACACCATCATGGATAAAAGCAATGGGTCTATATATCCCAGACTGGCTTTGTCGGACATACTGGAAGAAATAAATCGTGATAGGTCAGAAGAATGGACAGACTACGATGAGACAGATTGGCGCGAGGGTCTGGCTGAATTTACAGACTTTGTGATATTGAAGGAGAACAGTGATGACTAAATACGAATTGTTGCAACACCTAGAGTGGATGTACCCTAGCCGTGAGGATTGGTTTATCTGTGGTGAGGATGAGGGCGTTGTCAAGGTGTGCTTTACTGTTGACCCTGATGAGGACGAGGATGACGAGTTGGTGCTGTCTGACTACGAAAAGGGCTACCTGACTGCGTTCTATGAAACTGATGCTCATATCCAGAACGAGCATAGTGGGCGTAACGAGGACAACGATTGGTACGGCATCCAAATTGGTGAACGAATGTTTGACTTGTGCATCTGGAAAGATGATGATATGGCTAATGAGGCTTGTGTAGTCTACGAGTGTTTTCTCAACGATAGCGGCGAGTGGAACACCAACACTAGCAAGAAGTGGTTTTTGAAGGAGAGCAAAGATGAGACCCAGTGAAAAGAATTCCCGTTCTTACGAACAGTGTGTTGAGATGTGCGAACGCATTGCCGCTGAACACGATTGGAACGGCAATCCTGTCGAGTTCAAAACTTGGTGGACAAAGGCAGACTTATATCGTAAGCAGAGGGATGCTGACAACGGTCACACTTTCCGAGTGACTGACACCAGACTAGAACAGGAATACGAAATCATGTTTGGCAATCCGTATGGCAAAGCCGAGATGCCACGCATGGAGTTTCGAGAATTCTTCAACCCCGAAAGGAAAACGCTATGAACCCGTATGAT
>Ga0208917_1001236_pt1 | contig 12804 bp, 19 predicted proteins | sample DEB08_DNA_10_FD_185500 | JGI IMG/M metagenome (GOLD analysis project Ga0208917, IMG submission 185500) | Aqueous microbial communities from the Delaware River and Bay under freshwater to marine salinity gradient to study organic matter... | ecosystem: Environmental > Aquatic > Marine > Coastal ...
GCGTTATGATGATCGTACACGTCTACAGTTAAGTTACTCCATACTTAAGGGAGCCGCAAGGTTTAGCTTGTTTAAGCCATGTTTCAAACGCTACCTAAATAGTAATGTCAGATCTCGGTTTGTTTATGTGCATCCATCCGAATGGGATATTGCACTATTCTTACCGACAGAAAGATTTCAAAAGGCACGCAAGCAGACAGTTCATGCTGATAGCGCTAGGATGGTTTAATGTCATTCAATATTAATGAATTTAATTCGCGTATAAACGCAGTAGGTGGGCTTCAAAAAGCTAGCCTGTTTTATGTAGAAATAGCACCTCCTCCTTGGTTGTTCAAGAGTGGAGGTAGTTTTCTTTCTGGTCTGGCTAATCTTGGGTCTGCGTTAAATAATACTAACTTACGCTTTCTATGCTCATCTGCTTCTCTACCTGGTGTATCTGCACTCTTCGCTGATACTCGGCGTCAAAATTATGGTACTATTGAGAGAGTAGCTTATGGAGCGGTTTTACCTAACGTAGATTGCGTATTTTATGTTGATAATGCAAATACTGTATTAAGATTTTTCCATAAGTGGATGCAAAATATAGTACAATTTAATACCGATGGAAGTGATATGTCAGCTACTAGCACTGGTGCATACCCTTTCGAGGTTGGTTATTATGATGATTATGTAACAACCGTAACTATCTATTTCGTTGATGAAACTGCAGGGTTTGGAATTCGCAGTGTAAAGTTAATTGAAGCATATCCTATTAGCTTGGGTGATGTGAGTTTGAACTGGGCATCAACTGATGACGTAGCAACAGTCGCTGCTGCTTTTTCATATAGATCTTTCTCTACTTCATGGTTAGAGAAACCTGGCGGCTCAACTGGACTCGACAGGCTATTCTCTGCCTTAGATCAATTCCAGCAAATTAGAACATCAGTATCTACAGTAGGTTCCTTGAGAGCTCCTACTTCTATCGCTGATGCTGTTAATGTAGTAAATAATGTAGGACTTGTAAGTTCTGCCCTTCGTTAAATTATGGAGTTAAAATATGGCACTTCCTAGAATTAATGCCCCTATCTTTTCGCTTGAAATTCCAAGCACCAAGACTAAAATTAGCTACCGGCCTTTTACTGTTCAAGAAGAGAAGCTACTCTTAATAGGACAAGAGGCTGGTGATATTGATCATATTGCCACTTCAGTCAAGCAGGTTATTCAAAACTGTATTCTTGATGAAGATGTAGATGTCAATAAATTAGCAACGTTTGATTTAGAGTATCTCTTTCTTAACTTAAGAGCCCGTAGCGTCAATAATGTTATATCTTTAAGTGTTAAAGACCCTAAAGATGAAAACTTAATGCATGAAGCAGAAATTAATATTGATGAAGTTCAGGTTAAGTTTTCTGATGATCACGTCAATAAGATTCAGTTAACTGATGACCTTGGAGTAATTATGAGATACCCTGATTATAGTACTCTTATGAAATACTCTAGCGATGCAGAAATGGATAATATTTTTGGTATCATTACTGCATGTATCGATTCTGTATATGATAAAGATGAAGTCTATGACTTTGTTAATGAAGCTCAAGGAGAACAGCAGGCTTTTCTTGATAGTCTACCTGTTGAATGCTTAGGTAAGCTACGTACTTTCTTCGATACGATGCCTAGATTGGCTCATACACTTAATGTTACACGACCAGATGGATCTACTTTTACACTTGAGTTAAACGGATTAAATGATTTTTTTACATTAGCCTGAGTCATACTAATCTTGCTAATTACTATCAAGTCATCTTTAATCTAGCACAACATCATAAATATTCAATAAGTGAGTTGGAATCTTTAATGCCTTATGAACGCGATATTTACATACAACTATTAACAGAGTATTTAAAGGCAGAAAATGAGCGAAACAAGCAAAAGTAAAAAGCTTCAAGATGATTCAATGTATGCGCAGTATGATGCAGACGGCGATGGTATAGTAACTGATGAAGAGATGGCTCAGGCAGCACAAATGATGAGACTTGAAAATGAAGATAAGAAGGAAGACGCGCAGCGTAACATGGCGTGGTTTGCTTTATTTGGAATGTTGCTGTATCCATTCGCTGTAGTAGCAGCCAATCTTCTTGGTTTAGAAACAGCTCCTAATATTTTAGGTGATATGGCTCCTACGTACTTCGTGTCAGTAGCAGCTATTGTTGCAGCATTTTATGGTAAAGAAGCTTACGCAAAAAAACAAAACGGAAGTAGTTCTAAGTAATGGCGTTACCTCGTCCCATCGCAGCTATTGGAGCAGCAACAGTAGGTACAGCTAAGGCAGCGTACTCTGGTGCATCTAATGTTGCAAAAACTGCAGCTATGGCAGCTGCACCTGAAATCCTTGCGCTGCGTGGGGCGGTTAGCGGCATGTTTCGTAACTCTCTTACCAGTGCAATTGGTAAGGAGTATGCACGGTTTAGAGGTGGTGGCGGTGGAAGCTCTGGTACTGATGCAACCGAAGAATCTATTAAAGACGGCTCCTTAGCTAATCAAGAGCTAGTCAATCTAGTACGTGACCGTCTTATTCCCGCAGCTGAATTATCTGCACAGCGGCTATCATATCTATCTGAATTACGCGAAGACCTAGCACGTCAGCAAGCCACTGCTTCTCTGAATAGAGGTGGTGCAGGTGGTGGAGCTGGTGGCGGAGGTAATGATAATGGTGGTGATGGTGGTGGTAAAGGCCGAGGCTTTAGAGGGCTTGGTGCAGGAGCTTCTATTGCAGCTCTCGGTGTAGGACTTGGTGGATTTTTTGCAGGTCTTGCTGCAGGTGATTTCGCTATCGGAAAATTTGGTGATGGGTCTAACTTAAAGAAAATGATGGTTAACCTTGCAGAAGGTATGGCTGCATTTTCCACCCGTGATTTAACTGCAATTGCCGCTCTAGTAGGTACTTCTTTATTCTTACAACACCCATTCCAGATACCCGGATTAAAACAGATTAAAACTACCTTAGGTATGACTGCCTTAGGTTTTGGTATTGCAGGTTTCTTTACTGGTCTTGCGGCCGGAGATTTCACTATTAAGCAGATGGAATCTGATGGTTCTTCACTAAAGAATCTTATGAAGAACGTAGGAGAAGCGCTTGACGGATTATCAAATAAAAGTTACCTAGCGCTAGGCTCTTTATTTGCTATAGGGTCATTCTTTGGTCCTGCTAAAGCTGGTATGGATGCACTATCCTTTACTCTAATTGGTGCAGGCTTCGTTGGCTTTTTTAGTGCTTTCTCTGGACTTGATGCCGTAACAGGGTTCTTTGGTGCTGATGGTGCTGGACTAAAAGCATTATTTACTAATGTAGGTGATGCTCTTAATGTCTTAATGACTAATGAAGGTTTTGCTAAATTCTCACTAGTAGCGGGATTCTTTGCAGCAGCAACTGGTGTTGCAGCTGGTTTTGGTAAAGGTACTAAAGCTCTTAAAGCTACTGGTGGTGTATTATTAGGATCTACAGTCGCTGGACTTGCTATTACCAGTTTTCTTCTAGGATTTGCAGGTCTTGATTCAGTAAGTAAGATTATAGGCTCAGATGGCGCTAATCTAAAACAACTCTTAACGAATATCGCAGATGGTCTAAATGCCTTTGCATCGCTTCAAGGTTCTATACTCTTTGGTGTCGGTGGTGTATTTGGTGTTGTCACAGCCATTCCAGGCGGTCAAAAACTTGCTGGTGGAGCTGCTCTTGGTTTAACACTAGCTGGTACTGCTATTGCAGGATTTATTGGTAGCTTTGCAGCAGTAACAGACAGTTTATCTTATTTCGGTGCTAACGGAGCAGGCGGTAAGGAGATAATGGAAAATACAGCTAAAGGCTTAGATGCCTTAGCGGCTGTCGATGGGTCTGCATTAGCTGGAACTGCTGGTGGAATTCTTGCGTTATTACCTGCTATGGCAGGTTTATTTACCGGTCGTGTTATCGGTGGTGTTACAGATGAAGCTGTAGCTCTTTATGAAGGTGCTAAAGATCTCTTCAAATGGGTCTTCTCTATCGAAAGTGAAGGTGGCGAGCAAAACAAGTTCAAAATTCTTGCTGAGAATCTAAAGCCTCTAGAAAGTTTAGATCCTTCTAAACTAAAAGGTACTTCACAATACATTTACCTTCTTCAACAACTTACTACAGTAGTAAGTAAGTTTGCACAGATTAATATGCAATCTGTGCGTAATAATATGGTTGATCTAGGTCGTATCTTTAACGATGAAGGATTGCCTCTTAGCGACGCACTCGGTAAAGGTATTAGAATACCTAGTGCTTCTGATGCGCAATATACCGGTAAAAAAGTAAATGTACCAGAGATGCTTGCGCAATTAAGTCAACAAGGCCTTGGTCAAAACGTTACTTACTATGATAATAGAGTTTATAACACTGTAACAGATGCTTCTTCATCAATGAATCAGAATTATCAAAGCGTCTTTAATCAAGGATTGAGACGTAACTTTGGTCAATAAAAAAGGCGGCTCAAGGCCGCCTTTCTTTTTAGTCTTCTTCAGCTAGCTTCTTAAAGAAGCTTAAACTTTCATCATCATCGTCCTCTACTGCAAAAGGAGCGGCAGTCTCTTGCATTTGAGGTTGTTCTCTAGTTGGCATTGAAGGAGCATCTTCATACGCTTGTGCAGTATTATTAACTACACTCGCAGCACCATCTAATGCGAGTACTGAATAGAGTTTTAACTTTAGTTCATCATATGACTTAAAGTTAGCAGGATCTACGAACTCATTCAATCCATACTGCTTTGCCCACATGCTCTCTAACGCACTATCATCATCTAGAAGAGGTGCAGGAGTTTCGAACTCTGACTTATCATAGTTACGATAGCCTTCTACGTTACGAATCTTTAGCTTAAAATTAGCACCTTCCCAGAAATCAAATGGATTGATCGGCTTCTCATCTTCGAACTGAGGATTCATAAGATCATTGAGTTTATCAAAGATCTTTTTACCATAACGATACAGGAATACTTTTCCTTCATTTTCAGGATGAGCTGGGTCTTTTACGACGTAGATATTAGAATAGAAAGACAAGCGACGCTTTTGTTCACGTACTTGCTGCTTATTAGCTTCTACTCCTGAATTCCAGAGCATAGTATTATACTCAGATACAGGGTCTTTCTGACTAATAGTAGTAAGAGATCTCTCAATATACCATTGACCTTGAGGGCCTTTAAAGCCATGATCCCATACACGTACGAATGGTACATCTTCACCTTGCGGTGCAGGAAGGAATCGAATAACGGCATAGCCATTACCTGATTTATCTACTTCTGGTTTCCAGAAGCGATCATCAGATGAGCCGCCTTGTTGTTGAGGATTTGCAAGCTTATTAAGTTCTTGCGTAAGTTTGTCCAGATTGGACTGACGAGACTGTTTAAGGTCTGCGAAAGATGTCGCCATAATCATTTCTCCTTGTATAGCGTTGTATTACGTTGTATATCTTCGTATCCACTTATTACATAATATAGTATATTTAGCTGAAATGTTCAACTACTTTTTTCTTGTATCGGGCAGGTTCAATAGATAAGAACGGCTGATACTTAAGCATTTTGTTCTTAATATCTGGCCATAATGTATCATCTTTTAACTGTTTATCCCAATACTTGAAGAACTGAGTCAGCATGTTTAAGATGATAACTGTTTCAATACAGATATCACCTCTTAAGTATAGCCTCATTAAATGTGGATGGCCATACTCAGGTACTAGAATATTCTCATCGAAGTTATCTTTGAGTTTTCCTAGATCTTCAGTAAAAGTGTAGAGAAGACTCTGCTGGCGTTTTAACCATTGTCTGTAGATTTCTTCAGGAGAGCTTTCTTTAATATCACCTACCCAAAAGTTCACATCACCGTCAACCATATTGGCTAGCAAGAGCTTCTCTACGTCCTTTAGTTTTGAAAATTTGTAAAAGAAATATTTGTCACGTCTTTTTTCAAAAGCATCGCGACTTAATTTAATCTTACCATTATATTTGAAGTAATCATACTTTGCTGAAGTAAAATGATTCTTCAGAGCAATATACTTCTGATATACTTCAAAAGGTTCCATTCTTAGCGCTGTCCTCATATCGGTAACTTAGCTGTTGCTCCACCTTTAATCAATCTTAAATCAGCACATTCTGCAGCTAGTTTAGCTTTTATAACAGAACTATTTTTCACTAGTGATGCTACTGTCTCTACTTCAAGACTGTTATTGTCTATGTATAGTAGAATAGCATCTAGATATTCACATCGTTTTTCTTTAACTATCTCTTCAATATCTTTCGAGAATTGAGATGTAGTCTTAACGGATCGTATTTGCATTACTTTTCCCATCTGTAGAAGATATGATCTTCTATTTCAATTGTTCTTGTTTTCGTAAATCGCCACTCAGGGAAAACATAATCAGCATGATAATGAGTAGCACCATCAGTAAAGTCTTGAAACTTATAATGGTATAGTTTGAAGGACATTGCAAGTAAAAGTTCGTACAATTCTTCATCTTGTGGAGGAATTTCATCACTTTTTCCATCACAAAACCATGAGAACTGGCACTTATGCCGTATAGGTATAAGCACCTCTGGATTCTTCCAGGATGGTCGTGTAGGACCTTGCATGATTACTTGGCAGACTGTATTCGGATAGCGTCTATCATCCACTCTATTCATTGTTGTTAAACCTACAGCTATCTGACCAGGTGTAGGTTGGTTGCGCGCTTCCCAATAAATGTTAGTTGCCAGACATGCTATTTCTTGTTCCATTGAGAATTTAGGATCTTCTGCAGCCTGGGCATTCATTAGCGCTGCAACTGCCATAATATAGAACTTAAACATCACTTCACTCCCTCTCAAAATATACCTTATTATAAGCTACTCTCTTTTAAATTGCAACTGTTTTTTCTCGATTGCTAATTTGAGAAATACTACTTTACTTTCAAGGTCTACATCTTCAGGGAACGCTGGTTCTAGACACCAGTGATCTCTTGCTTCTTTAATACGAGCTTTCAAAATATCTTTTTGTGATAACATATATTCCATATTAGTCATAGATGGTTATATCCTTAGCAGCATTTTTCTGTAATTGAACTGGTTTACAATATGCTGTAGCTTTATGCTCGTTTGGAATAGCGTAAGAATAACTGTAGTTACCATAACGTTTAGCTAGTTGAGATGCAAAATAGTTACACCGTTCTATACTATAGAAATACATATCCTGACTGGCTACTCTACCAGGGTCACCTAAAAGCAGCACTAGGACAAATACATGCATCATCTAATTGATAAGAACCATGCAAACCATAGTATAGCACCAACTATGATAGAGATCAACACTATAATAGCAGACCATTCTACAAATGCTCTTCTTCTTGCTGCTTGTTTATATATTGTATCTTGTCTATCTTTTCTAATTTTAGCTTCCATGGCAATAAGCTGTTGCCAGGCGCTAATACCCATAGTAAAAGAAATGTACTGTCTTAACTCATCTCTTTGCTGCTCCATTTTCATTTTTGCAGCGAACAGTTCCATTGCTTCTTGCTCTACTGAGCCTCTAAAAGCTAATTTTTTAAAGATAGGGGGGTTTTGAGCTTGTTTTTCAGCTTCGGTTATATCTGATACTGCCGACATCCAACGACCTATATCACTTGCCATGCTTTCTATATCACGGCCAATTTCAAAACCTTTTTTGATCGTATTGAATGCAGCGCCAGCTGTTGCCATAGCTGTTACTGGATCAATCATTTTCTCACCTTAATTTGCTAATGGATTGTCCAATGATCTTTGGAGCTTCTTAGATAGTTTATCATCTAAGGCTTTAAGATCTCGCTCAACTTTTGCTTCTAGGTCATCCATTCTACTAGTACTTGATTCTTGCAATCTATTTGCTTTTTCATCATAATCATTTTGAAGAGCATCTCGTTTATTCTCAAAACGCTCTTCCGCATTATTAATAATAAGACGTACTTCTGCTTCAGTCTCTCTAACTTTATCTTCTACTCTATCTACAGTTTTTTCAATTGACAGAATATCATCACGTAAGTCGCCTTTTATATCTCTAGTGTAATCTACTGCTTCTTCTAATTTAGTCTCAATGATTTGCATTCTCTGCTCAAAACCACCAATTTTTTCTTCATACTCTTGTTGTTGATCTACAAACTCAATTGCTTGTTCAACTTTTTGATACATTAAGAAACCACCATATAGTGCTCCTAACACGGAACCTAATACAGCTACAAGAGCTGAAATGCTCATAAAAGTTACTTTGATACCGAGAATTCTAAACTCTTTTTGCTTGAAGTTCTCGATACCTTCTTCTAGATTTTCAAGTTCTTGTTCTAGGTCTTTTGCCATATTGGTCTCCACTCCCAATCAGGTACTTGACTCCAAAAATGAGTAGGTGATATAAATGTAGTCTCACTTAACACATTACTTACTCTATATTCAAAATACAAAAACGTAGTATAACCAGCACATAAAGCAATTAACAAGCCGGCTATTAGCATTTGCATTTTAAACCATTTTGAATAGTGATGCTCATCATTCCAGTCGCTCATTAGCACCCTCCATCTTCATCGTACTTCTTAACTCTACCCCAGCAAGGATCAACATTTCTAAGACTACCACCCGGTACTTTCCATTGTGGGTTTTGATCTAAGAATTCTCTCGTTGCTTCTAATTGTGGAATGTATATTCCATGTACTCTGGTATTCGTTAGACAATCAGCCGCTTGGTTAAACGGAAAATCTATCATACGTTGCTCTACAGGTAAATTACGGTCATAGCCGAATGCATCTAAACAATCTTTTGCTATTTGATTTACATTTTTATCTAAAATAATATCCATTTGATTAATTACTATTTTGTAAATTTTGAAGTCGTTTTAATTCAGCTTCAAGTTTAAGTATCTCTAATCTTTTACGTTGCAATTCAATTTGATATAAAGTATTGCAATTAATTCGTTCTTTAGGACCATCTAATGGTATTGTTATTCGTGCATATACACCTACATCTTTAGAAGTATCGCCGCTATTACTGCTAAACGGAGATTGATAGTCATCTATAATACCAGTGACTCCAAACTCTAACTGAGTAGATCCTCCAATAGCATTCTTACAATCTAGTTCACCAGCTCTAAAACTATCTTGACCATAAGTTTGAGGTGCAGAAGGTAGTGCTAAATTTAATGAACTGCTATCTGCTAATACTACTGTCGGCATAATCACTAATAATAATGTCAAAAGTCTTTTCATAAACTTAATCCTTAAACTTAGAGCATATCATCGAGGATATACCTGCGTTTGCTGGATAATCTTCTACCACTTTTGATCGAGAGCATACATATACTGCTCTATCTTTATCTTTCTTTCTAATATAAACATCAAACTTAACTCGTGAAAGATATTTTAATTTGAATACTCTATAAGAAGTTACAAACGGTATCGGAAACCACTCTTGATCGAATACTGCTACTTCATAATATTCTACATCGCTACGCTTGTTAAACATTTCCATTTGTGTTACTAGAAGATCATCTATATAAGACGTTCTCCATTTAGGATACGTTGGTACCATTTCATGTGCAACAGCAGGAAATGATAACAAGCTTAGCAATAGAATAATAAACAAATTTTTCATATTATTGCGCGATGCAAACCGCCTCTACTTGCGCAACATATGTACCACCAGGAAATGCTTTATTACCTCCATAAGTAGCGGATGAACTTGATTTAAACCAAGTTGAACCTGTTGCTGTTAAGTCATATTGTGTAGTTTGACCAAAAGTAACTTTATTTGTTTCATATGAGCCCATATTAGTAGCATCACTTACAGCACTAACTTCAGTCGATCCTGTCCAAGTAACAGTATCACTTAAAGATGGGCTAGATGAAAACTCTGTTGGGGTTGTAATTTGAGCATAGTACGCATCGGCTAATGTGACATCATAGCGGACAATTGGCTGTACACCACCATCTGTTGCTGCTGTTGTCAGACTATATGCATTTGGGTTTCCATAAACACCAGGAGTGTCTACAGAAATAACACAGCGAGATTGTACAGTACCAGTAATAGGTACATTTTCTGCTTGTGCTGAATATCCAATAGCCGTAGAGAGGTACAATACTCCAGCTATAACTATTGACTTTTTGAACATTTAGTTCTCCTACCTATTGTACTGCATATCAACCATTTGTTGATGCAGTAATTGTTGTGCAAAACCATTCCGCAGGCCTTGCTTGTTATCATTAATTTGTCTATCAATCAATACTACATTCTCTTTATACTCTCCACCTGGTATATTTGATACATAATAACTATTCATATTTACTGCTAAATTAATAGATGCTAATATTTGTGATTGTGCAAATGCTTCGGCAAATAATGCTGAATTATCTACTGCTGCTAGCGCTGCTTCTAATCGCATTTCTTTTTCATCATCTTCCTCATCTTCATCTTTTACTTCAGCTTTATCATCTTCTTCATATACATCTTTATCTGTTTCTGTAGTAGCTCTTTGGACCGCATCATCTTTAGTAGCATCATATAAATCTTCTATCTTAACAGTCTCTATTTCTGGTACTGGTAATTTATATCCAGGACAGTTCGGATCATATTGAGGGTTATAGCAAGGATCTACTTTAAAACTATAGATAACAGATGCGTCTTCTACAGTACCATTTCCTTCTACTTCTATTGACCCATCACCCCAAGCTTCTCTTGGAACATTAGGAATACCAATTAATCTTCTTACTTCAATACCACCAGGCGCGCCAGACCAATCATCAGTCTCTCGCCATATATCACCTGTACCATCTGCACGCTCATTTCCTATATGAACTTGCATATCATCGGCTGTATTTTTGTTTGGAGTATAACTATAGAATACACCATTAATATCTAACCCAGGAGGGGCTGGAAGTATATCAGGCATACTCCAAGTATGCCCACCTGCTGCAGCGTTACCTGTTGTACCATAATATGGTGCTATACTATCAGAGAAGCAATAAGAGGGTAAGCAAACCACCAAACCCGTAAGTAGCAGCTTCTTTAGCATCCATCGACTCCTCTTTACCATTCTTCTCATGCTTATCTTTGAATTCGTGAGATTCCCATCCTATCTTAGCAGCTTCGCCAATCTGACCTTCATACGGACATGGAGTACCAGCCATCATCATAGCATCGAAGACTGCTTTGTCTTGACACATAACTGATACAGCGGCAACTTTCATTCCCATATCATATAAAACTTTAGATTTTTTTAAGCGAACACAATTCTCTTCAGTAAAGGTAGTACCTGCTGAAATACCTAAGATTTGTGTTTGAACTGCACCTGCTACACCAACTGTACATAAGTCGTTATTATTACCGGCACTAAATTGTGGCGATATTGCAGATGGAGGTGGAGACTTAACGGTTGTTTCCATTGAACCGTTTGTCGTGATTGTGCTGTTGGTAGTCGATTCAGTTACGATTGGTTCTGCAATCGCTAGTGATGTATACATGATAAAAGCAGCAGCGAATGCTAGCTTTTTAAACATCATTTTCCTCTCTCAAAAGTCAGCCATAAAAATAGCCATCTCATATGTATTTATAAGATAGCTCTCGGAGAGTTTAGAAAAAAGGTGGCGGATTCTGTTCCGAGGCTCCGCCGGGCCCGGAGATTATGCTGCTAAGCGCATCTCAGGTGCAAAGTTATCGTTTGCATTTAGTCGTTTTCTTGCGTTAACCCAGCTTGCGCGGGACAACTCCACTCTTCTATTAACCACCAGTCGATCCTAGTTCGCCCCCATCATAAGCACATGGCTAATAAATTATTCAGATATTGCACTCTTACTAAAAATGGTAACATAGCTACTGCTATTAAGACCATTGTTAGATATAATATCCAGAGTTCTCTATCCATGTGTTTATGGTGGAGGCGGCGGGTACCGCCCCCGCGTCCTGTTTAGCGTTTGAATTGCTTCAACGTTGCAATCTTATTTATCAGTCTACTTTAGAGATATTACCCTCATCATCTACGTTAATATAACGCTGCTGTGCCAGACTGTTAACAGCATTTATTACACCTGCATTAACACCTTCTTTAAAACCTGAGCGGTAAGAGAAGAATGCACATGCACCTATAAAACTGATAGCAATAACTTCTATCAAATTAGCCTCCTAGAGAAGAGGCAGCACTAGGCTGCCTCTGCGAATTCAATCGCTTTTTCCAGAGCAAAGTTCTTACGATCTTTGTTAGCACCCAACCAAGCTGATTGCATACGTGTATCTGGATTACGACCTAATTCGTGGTCTGCAAGATAGGTAACAGCATTAAATGCCTGCCACCATGACCCTTTAGCATATTCAGCCCCGGGTTGTGTCTCAATAATATCGATTGCACGAGCTGCGTTACGAGACAGATCAGGGCTTTTCTTAGAGAAAGATGGAAATACTACGTTCATATACTCATTAAGAGTCATTTCATCGTAGCGCTTAAGACCGAGAAACTCAGCCATGTCCTTATATTTAGCCAATTTCTCACGAGCTAGACCAAGAGTTTGTTTCATCTCTTCTACATCAAATACCTTACGGTGATTTTGAGTAGCTTCTACCTTAGATGCAGAGCCAAGAGATAGTGATAAAGTATTATTACATACTACTCGAATAGGAGTTGAACGTACATGAATACCATGACCGAACTGATGCGGATTAACTAGCAACAAATACTGATCAATTTGATCACCTTTAAATACTTCAAAAGAGTCTTTCATCTTAGCTAGACCCCAAACGATCTGACCATCTTTCAATGAACCAGCTGTATGCATTTCCATA
>Ga0208917_1001238_pt1 | contig 12800 bp, 27 predicted proteins | sample DEB08_DNA_10_FD_185500 | JGI IMG/M metagenome (GOLD analysis project Ga0208917, IMG submission 185500) | Aqueous microbial communities from the Delaware River and Bay under freshwater to marine salinity gradient to study organic matter... | ecosystem: Environmental > Aquatic > Marine > Coastal ...
GGGAGGTACGACTTATGCCCAAGACCTCACACTTCTCCAACAGGGAGAAGGTAGAAAAGGTTGTTGGTTATCTATCCATTAAGAAGGGACTCAAGTTACTGGAATAGTGGATATTGTAGATATAGTTATTGACCTTCCCAAACCACCCTCCCTAAATATGATTTATGCGGGAAAGCATTGGGCAGTTAGAAAAAAGTATAAAGATGACTACAAGAAAATTATTAGGGAGAGACTTGAAGAGATTGATGGTTTTACTTGCGAGACCTATTCTCTGGATATTCGTTACAATAGCCGCCTTGATATTGACAATGGTATTCTTGTTTCAAAGTTTCTATCGGATACTTTGGTGGAAGATGGTTGTGTTCAAGATGATAGCCCTAAGTACTTTAAAGAAGTACGGATTCGATATGACAAAGAAGTCGAAATGAATCACTACATAGTAACAATTAAATGCAAAAACTACAAACCACTATGAAGAAGGATTATAGAAATGACCAATTAACAAAACGAGAGATAGACGAGCGTCTTCGCGCGATGGCAGTAATCTTCGCCAATACTGGAAAGGATTCTACATTTAAGGAGATGCGTACCGCCTATAAGGAGGAAGACAAATTGATTGATGAGATTGCTAAGATTGACTTAGAGTTCTCAAAGGTCATACGTCCATATAAAAATGAAGAATGGAAGAGGAGTACTATGAGATAATGACTTCTGACGAAGCCGATTTCATTATCGCATTATATGAGTGCATTAAATATAGATTTGATAACAAACAACCAATTACGCTTGTTGGTATAAGCAAAGACCTAAGGATAAAGCCTTTGGAACTTGCCGATTATCTGCCGGATATCCTAAGCATACTTACAAAAATTGAAGAAGAGAAAGTACAACAAGGAGGAGGTAGAGATACAAGCGATTGAATCAATGAATCAAGGATATATGACTGAGTTCTTGGGAAGATTTACTATGGACCGTTCCATAGAAATAGCCAAGCATTCTTTCTATACCCGAGGAGATGAGGAATTGTTACAATCTCTTGTGGATGAGGCAGTTATGAGGGTGTGTGAGAAGTTCTTACATTATTACAAACCTGGTAAAAGTGCTGCCAATCTTATTATATCTATGGTTTACTCCGCTATGTATAATAAGATAACGTCCCTAAAATGGAGTGATGTATATGGGCATAGGATTAAAGGTCCAGTGTCTGTGATTGAAGATGGTAGTAGGAAAATCCGCTACGAAAAATATATTAAAGACGATAACATTAGCAAAGATTTATGATTTATTACGAGATTTGGTTGACTGTGATTGGTGTGGGACTTATGTTCGCTTTCTTATTTACGTTTGAACCCTATGGTTATTTCATTGAGAACGTAGTTCCCTTCAAGCCATTCAACTGTGTTTTATGTATGACCTTTTGGTGTTCCTTGATTGGATTTTATCTTGTTGGGATGAACCCTTTCTATTCTATTTATTCTGCATTGGTGGCTGAGTTTACATATCGTAAATTGGTAAATTATGAATAGGGCTACAGAGTATTTCAATAGTGTACCTTCGTGCAGTTGCACGGGGGAGGGATGCTCTTGTGGCTTTATTTATCTTTTTAAAACTAATTACGATGCCAATACCGACACCGAAGGACAACGAGAAGAAGACTGATTATATCTCAAGATGTATGGGTGATGATACAATGAATGAAGAGTTCCCCGAGACAGCACAAAGATTCGCTGTCTGTGCAGCAAAGTGGAAGGATAGTTTAAAAGATTGATAGCAAGGGGCTTAGGCCCCTTGTTTTTTGGAATATATTTTTTAATTTTAGGATTATGGGAGCGGGAGATGATATGAGATTCTTATACTGGGATGACTTAGGTGATTCTCAGGATGAAGTAGACAACCAAAAGTCTACTTGTTCTAACCACGCCAAACAGCAAGATGAAGATGAGCGTATTGCTGAAGAGCGGATGATGATTATTATGCGCAACGGTAATTCGGGTGAGCATTACTTTGACTACTTTAACCACCATCCGAGTTCGGCTACTATTTGGGACGATGAAGAAGAACAAGACATTGAGTGACCAGTTTATGCGTATCGCATTGGCTCGTCTACGCAAGGACTATCCATTCTACCCACAACGCATTGCGGTTGCAGCGAATATGTATCGCAGATGGCTTGACCGCCAAATAGCACAATGAGGGGAGGGGGGAACGCTCTTGATGAGTTGGTTGGTGCTATGTTCCCCCCAAACCTTTAAGTTCAAAGACAATACGGCTCAAAGTGTAAAGTAAATGAGCCACAAAGTGTAAAATACTGCACTTTAATTCGGAAAAATTTAGAATTACGCAAGAATTTACACCAATAGTGCAATACTCGGCACAAAAATGAACTAAAAGTGTGACAATATGAAAACACCAATGCAAGAAATGTTGGAATGGGTTAGAGCAACCCTACCAATGGATTTAGACACACCAAGAATGATTGAGCAAAAGATTGAGTCAATGCTTGAGAAAGAGAAGGAAACCATCTGCAACGCATTCAGTGATGCACGACACGGAGCAGTTGAATCAAGATGGACTGCTGAAGAATACTTTGAAGAAATATTTAAAACCAAATGAAATACCGAGTCCACTACACCTACTTTGACCAAAGTAAAACGATGGCTGCCAGATGGGAGCAGAGAGAGAAAGACTTCGAGACAATGGAAGAGGCTCTTCTATTTGTTAAAAGAGTCGACCTAAACGTATCCGTTAGAAATTTAAACATTCAACCTGTACCATAATGGAAATAGAAACATTTAAATACGTTGGTAGCGTACACCTACTCCCACACATCTCTGTAGTCTATGACTCTGCTATGTGTGAAAGAGCAATCAGCATCGGTTGGTTGTGGTGGGGAATCAGCATTGCGGAGAAGAACGGAATGCATCTATAATAAAGAAGGGGGCTTATGCCCCCTTTCTTATATTACCTTATTTAGAATCGTTCTAAATAATATGAAGAAACATAGTATGGTTATCATCCATCCTATGTAGAATTCGTAACCCCTTCCTTTATTTTCTTTTGAGACTGTATTTACAGTAACGGTATTTACAACAAATGTATCTGTAGGGCATTCAGCATCTACAAATATCGTATCATTTATTCTTACGAGTCTTACGCGAACTCGGTCCTTTGTCACCTGTACCGTGTCCCAGTTCTGAAGCAGAAGGGTGTCTGTTAGTTTGCGCTCCTTTGTTACAATGACCGTATCCCTCACAGTCACACTCTCGGGGAGAGGTTTCACAAAACCGCATCCACTAACTACCGCAAGAGTCGCACTCAGGATTATCGATGCTGCAAGCGGGTGGAGTTTCAATCTCTTCGAGTTCATTTAACCAATTATCAAAAGTTGATGTACTTTGTTTTTCCATTTATTTTAACGGCTTTGAGGATTTGTTTTCTATTGTGTCCATAATGGTACGAAACGTGTACCCAAGATGGATTTTGTTCATCACCAAACTCCCAAATAAGTTGGTCAAATATAAGTTCATCCTTGATAAAGTTGAATATCTCTTTGTTCTTGTCACCCATATCTATATCGGCAGCAGCACCTTTTAAGGCACAATGCTGAGAGGTGGTTGAACCGCCAATGGCTACATTTAATTTCTGACTTCTGAATCCGCTGGAAATATAGATGGGACCCATCGTTTCACGCAAAGGTTGCAGAACATTCTCGCACAACTCTACCAGGTTTTCTATCTGAGAGGCATTAGGGACGTTCTCAATGCGTTTCTTAGATGCTGTGGTACTACGAGTCATCTCATCAAGAGAAAAGTTCTTAGAGAGCATCATTTGCCTTGTCCTTTATATGGCTTAGAATAGTTCTTAGAACGCTTATTGTCAGAAGCCTTCTTACTGTGTTTCCTACGTTTCTTGCTTTTGCTGATGTAGGAACTAACGCTCTGCATCTTAGCCATTACTCAGCGCAGTCTTGAGGGGCAATGCCATCCAAAGGATAGAAGACAGAACCTTGGTATACATCCTCATCATTAAACAAGTCTCCGGTACAATCTTCATCGGTAGCGATAGCGTAGATGGTAGCATCGTTCTTGATGTAATCCAACATACGCTTATTCACATACGCTACCTTGCTATCAATGGTAGAAGAGATAGCATCCAGAGAGTATTGGTTGATTTCTGCCTCCTCGTTCTTAGTAGCAGCAAACTGTGTACGCAAAATAGAGATAATGCTCTTGGCTGTAAACAAGCACAGCGAGTATTGCATAATCTTAAAGAGGGCTTGCTCAGAAGCAGTAAGCGTTTGGTTGTCTACAGCATCCTCAATATGCTCATACAAGCAAGTGCCTACGATATCTTGCAAGGAGGTGAACTGCTCTAACTGAACAATAGAGAGAACAGCAGCACGGTCAAGTCGCTTTGGTACAGGAAAATTCTTGTACAAGTAATCATCATCAATAAAAATTACGCTTACCATTAGGCCTCTATTTTAATATCCGTAGTATTTGCTCCTTTGATATTCTGTAGATTGATTACCTCTTCGACAATCTGTACATCAATCTTATCATATCCTACAGTTCCCAAGACGCGATTCAGAGAATCCATCAACAACTTACGGTTAGGGAGGGTTTCTGTAGCACGGAAGATTTGATAGGCACTAATCAATTCATTGCCTGTTCCTCCGAGTTTTCCAGAAACCATAACGCCAAACAAAGTGGGGGATGTTACATTGTGTGCGGTGAGAATCTTTGAGTCGTTCAACCGAGCCAAAGTATCAACCGTCTTATCCAAATTCTGAACATCTAAAGGAGTGAACTTAGGCGCATCTTCCTCCTTCTTCACCCAAGAAACGATGAAGTTATCTGCCTCGGGACCAGTAAAAGATTCCTTGAACTTTAGATACTCCTCTCGTTGCTGCTCATTAGACATATTACGTCCAATGAATGTAGCCAATACCTTGGGGGTAAAGCCATTTGCAGCAGAATTTTCAATGTGCTTACCGAACTGAAAATCGGAAGCGATATAATTGTATGCAGAGATATAGTTTGGAACGCCATAAAAGTCGTTACCACTATATGGGTTTGGAACATAGAGAACTTGCTCTACCGTGTTCTTATCAAACTTATCAAAGAGTTTAACCTTCTTTGGTTGGTTGTGTTGGATAGCATCCGCTTGAACACCAAACGCTCTGCGGATAATAGCGTGGGTAATCTTTCCTTGCTCATTGGGTTCTGCCAAACGCACACCCTTAGCATCCAAAGACTTCAACTCTACAATCTTAGTATGCTCCTTGTTCCATTTGATATACAAGGCAAATGCACCCATCAATTCATACTGGAAGGCAGCGTGTACAAGGACATCATAGAGTCCCTTGTTCTTACCCGCACAGTTATTGATGAATGCCTTAATCTCCGCTTGTTTCAGAGGAGTCTTGAATGCATCTACATTGTACTCGATGCCATTGCCCGATACCATCTTCGCCTTCTTGGTAATGATACCAGCGTGTACAGGTGATTGGCGGAGCATACGCTCCAATACATTAGGGAAGTCATCATTAACCCCAAACTTCACATAGTTCCCCGCAGTAGAGTATCCTAACTTATACTGCTTGTTGAGGTCATTGATAGAGTTCTCAAGCGGATTGGTCTGAATGCTGTTCTCTGTGGCTACAATATATGTACCATAACCTTGGTATGAACTACCGAAGAACTCGCGAATGTTATCTATAAAACCCATATATAATTAATTTACAAGTCGCTAAACTTGACTGTATTACCATACACACTTCCGCTACCCGTAGTTGTTGTATATGAGTCGACAAGCGCAAGATATTCGTAGGAATTAACCCCATTAGTTAATGTAAGAACGTACTCACCACCATCCTCTAAAGTATTGGTCAGCAAATCTACGTTCAAGGTAATGAAATCCTTGCAATTATTCAAACCGTGATTATCTGTAAGACCAGAAAGAACAAGTTCTTCTGTACCAACAACCTTAGTTAAGGTAATGGTAAAGTTGTTTGCCGTAAAACTGTTTAGTTTGACAAACGATAGTGTATTAACAATACCCTTTCTAAGTCTTTTCATTAAAGGTGTTTATTTACGAGCGAACTTGTCTAAAGAGGTAAAGCCAAAACATCCAAGAGTCAATACCAAAACGGCATTTACCAGACCATCAGAGGGGGCAATGTTTTGAGGGCTGAATGAATTAACCACAAGCATCGTCATCAAGACTAATGCTCCAAGCAATCCAATCACTCTCTTTGAAGATACCTCATCCCCAACGGCAATGAGTTTTGAAAACCACTCTTTCATTTCAACTGGTTTTTACGAATCTTAATCTCGAGATAGGTCTTATAGATAAGGAATGCCGATAAGACAATAGCAAACACCGAAGCGATACCAGACAACAAAGGGTTGATATCAATGGTAGCCCAACTAACTATTGTAGATAGAAAGGTTGCTCCTATAGATTCGGTGCGTGTCATTATTCAACGGGAGGCTCGGGTGCTTGACAGTAGGGGGCATCGGGGTTAGCCTCGCAGTATTCCTTAGCGTAGGCTTCTTCCCATCCAGCAAAGACGTGGATACCACAAGGCTCTGGCCAAACGATGTTTGAGGCAAGGCTTTGGTCTTCTACGTTCCAAAGGATATCTACAGCGTAGTTAGGAGAATAGGCTTCGCATACCTTCATTCCCTCTTCATCTGTACTCCATTGAATACAAAGATTACCGAGTTCTACTACGGCAACGATAGCGGGAATCCAAGAGGCATTACCTTCTTCATCCACTTGTTGGAGGGTAGGCTTAATTGCTTCCCAGTTACTGAATTCGTATTTTAAGAATCGCATTGTTTATATAATTAAAGAGATGTAAGTCTTGCAAGGTCTGCGTTTGAAAGGCGGGTCTTGAAAAGTAGGGCTTGATTTATTTCTTTTGAGCCTTCAAAGGTTCCACGATTGAAACTCACATCCGAAAGTGCTGGAACATTTACGCTTGAATCGCTACCAATCAAAGAACCATTTACATAAAATACCGCATCATTTGACGCGTAAGCTAAAGCGCATTTGTATCGTGTGCCGATTGTCATTACGCCATAGTCAACATTAAAGTTTAAAATACTTGATTCGTAAATTCTCGCATACAACGCACTATTGTAATTTCCAATGCTAATAAGGTTGGTTGCCCAAGTACCTAAAGTAAAATTGAAATTATCAGCAGTAGTATTGGATTTTCCGTTCCAAACAAAGTCCAAAAAGATAGTCCCCTTCGTCTGCCCAATTACAGAACTCATACCAGTTTTAGAAGCGGCATCAGCAATGCGAGTCACGCTTGTGGATAGGGTGGGGATGTAGGAGGTGGCGTAGGCTCCGAGTTCCAGCTGAAAACCGTATGCATAAAGTTGAACTAATGCCGAAGAACCTATACCAGTACTCATTGTTGCACTGTCTGCTGTAAAGGTATGGGTAAACCTTTGCCATTCTTGTGTAGCAGTAAATGCGCTTGAAGATTTATTTGCGTTTCCGTACAATCTAAATGTTTGACTTGAAGAAACTGCACTCTTTACATAGCACGAAACCGTATAAGTTGAGCCGCTTACAATAGTTCCATTTTGGTCTATGTAGTTAGAAACTGAAGTTATATTTAGAAGGTCAGCATTTGTGTAACCATCGGGGGAAATTGCCGCATTTGCAGTTACGGTAATGTTTGATTTAACCCAAACCGCATTGTTAAACTGCTCCGAATAGGTTGCCAAATTCGTCCGTTGTGGCTCAAGGAGCAATGAAGGACATCCATCTGAACCATAATTCAAACGAGGGATGTTAGCAAGAGGTCCTACAGATACAGCAGAGGTGGTTGTTGGGATGTAGTCGGTAGGCCCGAAGTCGGTTTCTTCGCTTTGGCAGTATTGCACATAAAAACTGGAAGCGAATTCCGTTATGAAATTAGAAAATAATAAAATAGTACCGCTTGAAGATGTATGGCTAATTCTTTGCCATTCGCCACTAAAAGTAATCTCCGCACCTTGTCCAACATTCACACCATACCCAAACCTTAGTTTCTGCCCAGCCGTGCCCTTAACCCAGCAAGAAGCGGTGTTGGGCGTTGAAGGGCTGGAAATGCTTTGGTACACATAACTGGAGCCTTGTGTTGCGCCCCACGAAATAAGCCAAGCATCCGTTCCCCCGTCTTTGTCCGTTTGTCCACTTGTTGCAGTTGCTATAGTTGTACCGCCTTTTTGCCAAGTCGCATTACTAAAGTCATTTGAGTATGTCAAAAGATTCGTTCGCACCTTCTCAATCAACCCATCTTGGTTTACCCGAGTACCCGTAGAAGCCCTACTAAAAGTCAAGTCACCACTCCCATCCGTAGGCTTAGGAACATATAATTTTCCAACACCATAGACATTGGGGTCCATTACGAAGGAAGCATCTGTAAAAAAACTCATAACTCTTTATTTAGGAGAACTAATTTAATCTTAATTATAATGCGCTTGATTGCGTAGGCGTGAAAAAGTACTTTAAGTATTTCATAAGGTGGTAAGTTCAATGCACTGGGCATCGGTTAAAGCAGAAGAGAAAATCAATAGTTGCTTTGTGGCATTTGCTCCATTTTCTCCGTTGTTTACACGGATGGCGTTCTTAACGCCTACGGCCGTATCGGCAAAGACAGTACCTTTTACTCCGTTGATAAACGCCACCACGTTAGTCCCGTCGTATCGCAAAGCGATTTTTACAGTAGCTCCAGCGGTCGGCGAAAAATTGAAAAGCGTAGTTGCGTATCCGTTGTTTCTACCTTCAATCGCTATGTTGTTAATGATACTAATACTATTGGAATCGCAAAAAGAAGGATTGCCAACGCTTGAACCAGCAAAAAGTTGTATGATATACATACCATTTGCGGGGAGAGATCGTTGATAATTTTCTAACTCATAATACAAAGTGCCAGCTGTTGACGTATTGCCAAATCCACCTTTTTGATAGGTGTCAGTCAAGCGCGTAACCGCAGAACCTAAAGTTGGGATATACGAAGTGGCGTAGGAACCCGCTTCCAGTTGGCAGCCCCAAAGAGCAAATCCGTTGGCTACGTCATTGGTCGTTTGGCCAATTTGAAAATAGTTAAAAGTAGGGACCGCAATAGTTAAGAAACTTAAAGATAAACGATACCACCCGTTCCCGTAGGCTTGCATTGATGCAGTTACCGAAACATTAGGACTTTGCGTGATTGTTATGACTTGAGTCGCTAAATTGTAAACTGCTGAACCACCCGTGTACCCCGTTGCATTATCAACGTAACCCAAACTAAATAAATTGGTATTACCCAACACTTTGGCAAAAATGCTTAGCGTATAACTGGTATTTCCCGTATAGGTTGGGTTTCTCGTTAGTGCTGGTGGAAATGATTGCGCTGGCGCACTTGCGAAAGTGTCAGCGTCTTGCACACCACTTGGTGAAATTGTGCTATTTGCAGTAATTGTACCCCGCACATTATTCCACGTAGCATTGTTTATTTGCTCGCTGAACGTGATTACGTTCGTGCGCTGGGGTTCCAAGAGCAATTTTCCACAAGTAGCCCCCCCCGAATAGTCAAGGCGTGGCAAGCCACTCACTGGGCCTACGCTCACCGCTGCGGTGGTTGTGGGGATGTAGTCGGTAGGTACTCCGTACTCTAATTGTCGGCCAAAAATATGGATGCCTTTTGTAACATCTCCAGCAAATGAAGTAGTAGTACCATCTAAAGAGTAAACTAAAACGCGGGCGATTGTTCCGCTTGTTGTAGCCGTTATGCTTATGCGGTACCATCCGTTCCCTACGCTTGTTACTTTAGCATCTGCCGTGCTACCGCCTAAAAGCGTTCCGTTTGAAAGGTCTACTACCGCAACACTTGCCCAGCCGACTGACCCGCCAACACGAATATTCCTTCCACCTATACTTTTAGCATATATGGAGTAAGATAGTTCCGCGCCACTCGTTACTGTGTAATCCGTGAAGCCAGTGTGGGTACTTGACGTTGCCGTTTCTAAATGTGAGTCAGCAAGGGAAGTGCCAAATGGGTCAGTAGTTGTATTTGTACTAATTGTCGCGTCAATCAAAATATACTGCTGACTAAAATCACTACTATATGGAGCAAGATTCGTCCGCACCTTTTCAATGAGGCCGTCCGCATTTACTCGCGTAGCATTAGAGGCGCGGGTAAAGGTCAAATCACCAGAACCATCAAGAGGTTTAGTACAATAGACTTTTCCCGTATCATAGATACCGGGATTTAGGATTAGACTTGCTTTATCGTATAAAGTTTCCATAAATATCTTAACGTGATAGTTCTACAATGCTGCTCTTCAAGCAATCTACAGAGTCAACATAGTAAGTGGTTGTAATTCTATCGGTCATATTCTCAATAACGGCATCAGCAAAGTCATACAATGTATCAAGCCCCATCTCAGAGATAGCAGCAACCATACAGTCGTATCCCTCATAGATAGAGGTGTCTGAGGCTCTGCTGATAGTTAAATCAATCAAAGCCCTTGCACCCTTTCCAGAAGATACAATTGACTTGGTGGGAGTGCCACCAATACTCGCTAATGAAATGCCTAATCCAAGCATCTTCTATTAACCTCCAATGTAGGCAATCAAACGACCTGAAGAAACAGAAATCGTATTGAATTTACCATAAATAGTAAGTCCCGCAGCGAAAGTCTCAGCAGTCAATCCATCACCTGAACCACAAGTGACAGTAACAATGCTATCCTCAACGAAAGTGATAGCGCGGTACACCTCACCAGCGGGCTGAGAGAATCCAGACTCTACAAGACGAAAGCCATACTCCCCAAAGGAAGAAGCCTGAAAGTCTTGATTGCGTACAATAGTATTAAATGACATAATAATTAGTTTTGAAGAATATTTTTAGCATCGTCAATCAAGCACTCGCTCTGCAATTCAATTACAGCATCATCAGCAACCGCTCGGTTAATCATCTCCTCGCCATAACGAGTGATAGAGGCAATGCCTAAAGATGTCTTACGAAAAAAGAATCGCGTTTGGGGTTCGTATGTAGCCATTAGTCAAAGATTGTTTTATCAACGAAGTAACTCGTATCGTTAAGAACCACAGAACCAATTCCGGACTCGCAAGTCAGGATGAGGTTGATGTAACTTTTTTCTGATATGCCTGTTCCGCTGTCAGCATCATAGGTCATATCCATACCATCCATAACGCCAGTTACGGTAACGGTATCATTGTTATGCCAGCATACGGCAACAATATCTTCTCGGACACCCAACATATCAATCTTGTTGAGTGACTCGTTGATGTTCGGTAATTGAACGGTGATTGTGGTGGTAATCAATCCAAGGTTATTGGTCTTACTCTTGGACTCATTAAAAGATGTTACGCCATCTCGGTTGTTGAACTGGATGACGCTTGGGTTTTCGGCTTCAACAGAAAGTATAATACTCTCATCAAAGGGGTCGGTGATAATTTGGACATCACTCTGTTTATAGAGGATGACACGCTTCAAACCACCAGAAGTTTTGTTACAGATAGTATCAATATCCGTAAGCACTATTCCACAACTAAAAGCCATAGTTTTATAATTAAAAAAGGGACTGAGGCTACTGCCCCAGCCCCCTTAAATTAATTTACAAAATTCCCTTATGCGGGAACAACATCACCGTAGAACTGAGCAGAAGTGATTCCGATAGCAAGGCTATCTTCTTCGCCAGTCAAGGTGATTTGGAAACGGTTTTTCTCAGCACGACCCGTACCAGAAGCACCATCTACAGTAGAGACATAAAGACCGAAGTCATAGCCCAAGATGTGGTGAGTACCAGCAGCCGTTTCAACGAAAGCAACAACGCGACCCAAAGGAGCGGAGATAGCCTCGAGTTCGTCACGCTTGGCCTTGGTCATCACAGGGAATTCCAAAGAAAGGGTGGGAACAACGGAGAAAGTACCGTCAGCATTAACCGTCTTCACATCGGTGAAGGCAGAGAATCCATCGCGGTTAGAAAACTGAAGGTCAAATACGTCATTGTCGGTCAACAAGTCAGCAGAAGCGGGAGTAATCGTAGCAGTACCACCCGTTACAGAGACCAAAGAACGTACATTATCGTAATCACCAATCAAGGCGCGAGTGATACCACCCGTAGGGATATCAGTACAAGCGTAGGTGATTCCAGCAATAGTTACAGAACAAGCCATTTGTTATTTTATTAAAGGGTTAATGGGGGAGAACAAGCCTCCCCCTATTAAATTACACAGTGTAGTATACAATCTCAGAACCCTTCAAGTAGGAGAAGCCCAACTTGAACTGACCCCAAATCTTGTCAGAAGACAACTCAGATTCGTACTTCATATCGATAGCGCGAACATCGTTGTAGTCATCGGTAACCATCACCAAGTTCTCAGGAGCAGAGATGAAGAACTTATTGGCAGCCAATGAAGGGAAGTGGATTACTTCCATACCGTAGTAGGTAGGAATGTTACCTTCTGCAACACCCTCAGGAGTGGTGGTGTACAAGTTAGCCATAGCGATTTGGTAGTGCTGGATGGCAGTAGTACCCATAAAGAAAGCGGGGCGGTACTGACGGTCAGCGTCACCATAAACACCAGCCAACATAACTGCGCTCATAGTCTGGTAAGCATCCTCCATTTTGTCAAGGATGTTAGAAGGAGTCAAAGCAGCAGCACCAGCAACGTCCAATACGTCAGCATCAGCAGCCATCTCAACAACCAACTCAGAACCAGCAAGTTCCAAAGCCTTCTGAGCAGACAACTTAGCGAAGTATTCGAATACCCAATCCTTGAAC
>Ga0208917_1001246_pt1 | contig 12777 bp, 24 predicted proteins | sample DEB08_DNA_10_FD_185500 | JGI IMG/M metagenome (GOLD analysis project Ga0208917, IMG submission 185500) | Aqueous microbial communities from the Delaware River and Bay under freshwater to marine salinity gradient to study organic matter... | ecosystem: Environmental > Aquatic > Marine > Coastal ...
GCTATGTGCGTGTTTGGGGAGACAGTGTAATGATAGCGGCGTTGATAGGTCCTATATCTTCTTTGGCTAGCACATGGCTAGAGGGTAAGGTTGAAGAGAAGAAGGCTGTGTCGGCAACCAAGGTTGCCAAGGCGCAGGCTGAAGCTGTTGTCATGCAGAAGAAAGCCACAGGCGAGATCGATTGGGATCTTGAGATGGCAAAAAGTAAAAGCAACTCGTGGGCTGATGAGTGGCTAGTAATTTTGTTTAGCATACCACTGATCTTGGCCTTTATTCCCGGTATGGAGGAGGTTGTCGCAAATGGCTTCGCCCAACTCAATTCAATGCCTGAATGGTATCAATATTCCTTGGGCGTTATCGTTGCCGCTTCTTTTGGTGTTCGTAGCGCGACTAAATTCTTCGGGAAGAAGTAGTGTATTACATGTGGGATATGAGCAACAGAACAACGGAAGAACAAGCGAGGAAGAATCGTGACCGTAGCAATGGAAAGAATACTAGCGTGGAAGATACTGCCGCGTTTTATGATGCTGATGATGTCGGTATCAGCATGGCGGGTAGTGGAATGGTTTATGCTTCTGCCGGATCCGACTACACAGCAGTCGGCACTGGTGAGTGTAGTCACGGGGGCCATGACAGGTGCATTTGCGGTATGGCTGAACACGGAAAAGGATTGATCTGATGGCACGACCTAGAGCCGCACAGTTCGGAAAAGATATTGGTGTCTCGACTAGCGAGGCAAAACAGCTTATAAATAAAGGTAGAAGCCGCAGGGATGGCGGTTCCGTCATAATGGAGAATAACATGAACAAGATGAAATATGGAAAAGGCGGAGCAAGCAAGAAGCCGACCGTCCTACCAAAGCCAAAGCCAAGCAAAGGCGACATGAACGAAAGCAAAAGGGTAGCTCCTAGTCTTCGTGAGATCGAAGATGATGAAAAGGCTCCTAAAGTTAAGGCCAAGGACGGTAAGTACATGTCTTGCCGTGGTATGGGTGCCGCTATTCAAGGCGACAAGTTTACAGGAATAAAGTAAATGGCAACGGATTACGAGAAAGAGGCTTTTGGCGGCTCTGACAACGATGGCGTTAGTTACTCCGTAGAAACAGATCTCGGGATTCAACGTAACGACCAAGGTCAGGTAACCAATCCCTATGGTAATCAGGGTTTCTTTTCTCGCGTTCTAGGCATCGACCCATCGAGTATCAGCTATGATAATCTTCTCGGACAGGGCACGTTGGAAGGAATAGCTAGGCTTAATGTAGACAGGTTCACCAATCCTTATGCCAGCACCAATGTCCTGAACGCTCCGGTGGGTGGAAGCCAAACCGCAGGTACTCTTCGCTCTGGCGTTTCAGCAGGTGATCCAACTCGTTTTGGTGAGGTACGTGCACAACGACAGCCTATGTCTGGAACAGAAATGGCAGGTAGAGGTCTGGCGTCCCTGTTTGGTGGTCCTATGATGGGGCCAGCGCTTATGAGTATGCGAGATGATCCTCTGGCCATTCAAGGTAGCCAGTTTTACGATCCAAAGCTTGACCCCCAGAGTGAACTGTACGAAGGCAGTGGAATGCTGGGGTCATTGATGGCTCCGCTTACAGGTGGTGTAACAGCTAGTGATGTGTCGAGCTACGTTTCGCCTATGATGGATAGAGTGAAGGATCTGTTCAGCACAGGGTCAGACATATCTAATCCTGACTTGGGCGTTGATATTGGCGCAGCGGGCTTGGGTGTAGATCCAATGAAAACCTTACCTGCGTTTGGATCTGAAAGAGAAGCTAGAACATATAACCCAGTACAAGAGCTACGAGATAAATACAGTGCAACGATGAACGCCACCTCTACAGATTCAGCTATAGGTGACCAAGCGTTTTTAGACTACGAACTTATGTCCCCGGCACAGATGCGTGAAGCGACTAAGGGCTTTATGAATCCTAAAGGCTCCGAAGGGTATGATCCCAACAGGCGTAGTATCACACCTTATTTTGAAGACCCAGATTTGGGTCGGGGTGGTAAGACAATGGGTCTAGAATACAGTATTCCTATTCAAGATTTATTTAACAGAGTAGTGTAACATGAAAATAGAAATCAAACTAATCCCTGACGGGATGGACTTATCAAAAGAAATTCAAGATGGCATCCCTGTAGACAAAATGCAGGACGCATGTCCTATTGCGACACAGGATGTAGAAACAAACGAGGAGAACAGTCGGTATGCGATCAAGGATCATCAGTATGGTCCGGCTGTAAACCCAGATGAGTCGTGTGGTGTGTGCGCTTATTTCAACATAACCCCTAGCATGCAACAGTGCATGAAGGATGACAGCGGCGAAGTAGGTTACTGTCAGTTGCTAAAGTTCATGTGCAGTGCTAGTAACAGTTGTTCTGCATGGGAAGCGGGTGGTCCAATGGTTAAGAAGCCATGCGACTGTCAGGACACACATTGCGACTGTGAGTAATTATAATGGATGTTATACAATTTATAGCAAGGTATAAAAGAACCTTGCACAATCGCGTGGATGATATTAGCATCTCCGTGACAAGCGGTGGAGCTTCCGACATGGAAGCTTACCGTTCTATGATAGGCGAGATTCAGGGACTCACCTATGCGTTAGACGAACTTCAAACCCTGCTAAAAAAGGATAATTATGACGAAGACTCTATTCGTACCTGACCATATAATCAGGCAGCAGCAAGCCAAGAAAAAAGCTGAAGAAGAAGCAAAACAAAAGCCCCTCACAGAAAGAATCCCACAGCCAACAGGTTGGCGCATACTTGTCATGCCGTATAAAGGCAAAGACGTGTCTGAGGGTGGCGTTATTATTCCAGACCAAGCAAAAGACCGAGAAGCACGGGGCACTGTTGTGGCTTACGTTGTTAAGGTTGGCCCGCTCGCATATCAAGATCCCGACAAATTTGGTGCTGATTCCGAACCTTGGTGTAAAGAGGGTGATTGGATTTGTATTGGTCGGTATTCCGGATCTCGCTTTAATATTGAAGGCGGTGAGGTTCGCATCATCAATGACGATGAGGTCATTGCAACCATTGTCGATCCAGACGACATAAAGACATACGGAGCGTAGTATGCAAAACCTAGCTGAACAAGAAGAAATTGAAATCGTAGAGACCGAGGAAGTTCAAGAAGCCCCTGTTGAACAGGCGGCGGAAGAGCCTGCGCAGGAAGAAGCCGCTGAGAAACCCGCTGGGGAGCTTGAGGAATACTCAGACTCTGTTAAGCGTCGTATCAGTAAGCTTACAAACCGTTTCCGTGAAGAAGAGCGCCAGCGTCAAGCGGCGGTTGAATATGCGGAATCTGTAAAAAAGCAGAATGAAGAATTAAAGTCTCGCTTGAATAAGCTGGACGAATCCTATGTGGGTGAGTTTGGTAATCGGGTAGAGTCTGACGTTATTGCGGCTAAAGAAGCGTATAGGAAAGCGTATGAAGACGGTGACTCTGATGCTATGTTTGATGCACAGCAGAAGATTAGCCAGCTTGCGCTAGAGCAAGCAAGATACGCTGAAGCAAAGCGTCGTAATGAAGAGCGTGTTGCCGCCCCACAGGAAGAACAGCAAGCTCCACAACAGCCTGTCCAACAGCAAGCTCCGGCAAAGCCTGATGCTAAAGCCGAGGATTGGGCGTCTAAGAATGAATGGTTTGGCCAAGATCAGACGATGACGTATGCCGCTTTTGGCGTACATCGTCAGCTTATTGAGGACGAAGGGTTTGACCCGACGTCAGATGAGTACTATACTGAGCTTGACAAAAGAATTCGCACTGAGTTTCCGCACAAGTTTCAGGAAACAAAGCGCGATTCAGGACCCAGAGTCGCTTCTGCTGAGTCCACGGCTTCAAAGTCGTCGTCACCAAAGGGGCGCAGAACAGTCAAATTGACTCCTTCGCAGATTGCTATTGCGAAACGGTTGAATGTTCCGCTCGAAGAATATGCAAAACACGTAAAGGATTAAAATTATGGCTGAAAGAACTAAACGCGAAGCAGAAACACGCGCAACTACCCAACGGCGTAAGCCTTGGGCACCACCTTCTAACTTGGCGGCACCAGATGCACCAGCAGGTTATAAGCATCGTTGGATCAGAACTTCCATTCGTGGAGAGGAAGATAAGACGAATGTACATTCCAAGCTGCGTGAGGGATGGGAACCAGTTCGAGCGGATGAGTATCCGGACGAAGTGAATCGCTACCCAGTGTTGGAAGAGGGTAAGAATGCAGGGGTGATTGGCGTAGGCGGACTAATGCTATGTCGCATCCCCGAAGAAACGGTAGAGGAAAGAACTGAATATTATCGGGATCAGACCCGCAACCAAATGAAGGCCGTTGACGAAAACCTGATGAGGGAACAACATCCCTCGATGCCTATCCATAACGATAGGCGAAGTGATGTATCATTCGGTGGCCGACGAGATCGTTAGCCATCTAACACATAGAGAAAGGTAGCATTATGGCAAATGTCAATGTTGCGTTCGGCTTGAAGCCGATCAATACCGCAGGTAGCACACCAGCTACAGGCGGCACTAATGCATACCTCATCGCTAGTGACGCGTCAGCAATCTATCAGGGTTCTGCGGTTAAAGCAGTAAACGGTGGCTCAATTGCCATCGGTTCTGCAACCGGAGACACGGTAGCATTTCTGGGTGTATTCGCTGGTTGTGAGTATGTATCTTCGACCACAGGAAAGAAAGTCTTTTCAAACTACTGGCCAGGTTCAGGTGCCGACACTGATTTCGATATTATCGGACATGTGTACGACAACCCGCTCCAGCGCTTTGTAGTATGTACAGACGCCTCTTTCACAAATCAGGCAACTGCTGAAGCAGCCATCTTTGAGAACTCACAGTTCAATAGTGGTGCTGGCGGTAGCACAACAACAGGTATCTCCAACGCTCAGTTGGATGTAGCTACTCTGGACTCATCAAACGCATCTCTTCCTTTGAAGATTGTGGGCATCGCTAGCGATGCTGATAATGAGGACTACACAGCGGCTGGACTTCCTGTGATTGTGATGATCAATAACCATGCACTGCTTCAGGCTGATTCTGAAGCGGCAATTTCTTAGGGAGGCTAACTAATGGCTATTTCTCGCGCACAACTCGCCAAAGAACTAGAGCCGGGTCTTAACGCTCTCTTTGGTATGGAATATGGTCGCTACGAAGGCCAGCATGCAGAAATCTTCGACACCGAGTCATCAGATCGGGCATTCGAGGAAGAAGTTATGCTGTCAGGTTTCGGTGCCGCTCCTGTTAAGCAGGAAGGTTCAGGAATCTCTTATGACGACGCGAACGAGGCTTATACCGCTCGGTATAACCACGAGACCGTTGCTATGGGCTTCTCGATCACAGAAGAAGCAGTAGAGGACAACCTCTATGATCGTCTTGGTGCTCGCTATACTCGTGCTCTTGCACGTTCTATGGCACACACTAAGCAGGTTAAAGCTGCATCTGTCCTTAACAACGGCTTTACTGCTGGCGCATTCGCTGGTGGTGATGGCGTGGCTCTTATGGCTACTGACCATCCGCTCACAAACGGTGGCACATTTGCCAACGAGCCGAGTGTTGCCGCTGACCTTAATGAGACCTCACTCGAAGACGCACTGATCAGCATCGCTGGTTACGTCGATGAGCGCGGTTTGATTATTGCTCTTAAAGGAATGAAGCTGATTGTTCCGCGTCAACTGCAATTCGTTGCAGAGCGTCTGCTTGTATCTAACCTTCGTGTTGGTACTGCGGACAACGATGTAAACGCCATCAAGTCATCTGGAATGCTTCCAGAAGGTTATGTAGTCAACGACTACCTGACAGACGCAGATGCGTTCTTCATCAAAACAGATGCACCGAACGGCTTCAAGCACTTCGAGCGTATGCCTTTGGCAACAAGCATGGATCCAGACTTCGACACTGGCAACATGCGCTTCAAGGCTCGTGAGCGTTACAGCTTTGGCTTTAGCGATCCACGCGCTGTGTTCGGTTCACCGGGCGCCTAGTGAAGACACAAAGATAATGAAAGGGCGGCTTTGCAGTCGCCCTTTTTTTATGTATAATAAGATATCCCTGACAGCCGCGTTGTGCGGCTGACACCAGCCACGACAGGAGTATGAAATGGCTAACTCTACCTTTAGCGGTCCAGTCCGCTCTCAAAACGGTTTTAAATCCGTAACAAAAAACACAACCACAGGTGCGATCACCGAGATCACCACATACGGCGGTGCCCCAGTATCTTTGGCAGATGGCGATGTAACGCTCACTAATGCCACGCACAGTGGCCGCACTCTAGTTGTTCCTAACGGCACTCAAGACAACACCTACACACTACCTAGCCCAGTAGCTGGCGCGTATTTCAGTTTTGTCTACGGCGGCGGCGCAGCAGACGCAACCGACTTCATCGTCGACACTGGTGCAGATGCAAACTTCTTCATCGGCAACGTCGCGTTCAACGACACTGATGATGGTGCGGCTTCTGTTGTGTTCTCTGACGGTAACTCCAACTCAAAAGTACAGGTGAATGTCCCTGCCGCTGCTCAGATTCACATCATGGCTCTGGATGGAACCAACTGGCAAATTTGGGGGACTGTATCGGGTGCGACTGCCCCGGCATTTGCAGATCAGTGATAGGAGGCTTAAATGGCTGGTCCAGTAAAAGCCTACAATGCCACCGCTACGGGTGCTGTCGGACCCGGGCGTTCACGGATTAAACAGATTGGTGTCTTCTGCACAGGAGCGGGTGCCTTCACTATTACTGATGGTAATGGCGGGTCGACTCTTTTGCAGCAGAAGTTTCCGGTTGGGCACACTCTGCTCAATATTCCCGGAGACGGTATCATTGCTGAAAGCGGTGCTTATGTAAGCGCTATTTCAGGAACTGCCGCCGAACTTACAATCTTTTTGGCGTAAAACAATGTCTGTCCACGAGATACGATCTATAACTCAAGTTGGCACAAGCGAACCGTTTGAGCTACAGGTCGCTCGTGGGCAGATCCCCGGCCACAAGCTTAAATTTAAGTTCGGCAACAACGCAGCGGTAAGCAACACAGAAGAGACCATCTGGGCAGAAGGTGGTTTATACGTTTACCCAACTTCAGCAACACAGATGACTGTTTCAAGCTCTAGTGCGAATGACACTGCGGCAGGCACAGGTGCGCGGACAATTAATATCCAAGGTCTTGACGCAGACTACAACGAGATTTCTGAGGATATTATACTTAACGGCCAAACCCCTGTTACCACTGTAAACTCTTATATTCGCATAAATCGCGGGATTGTTTTGACGGCTGGCTCTGGCGAGAAAAACGCAGGCATCATCCGCGCTGGAACAGGCACTGTAACATCTGGCGTTCCTGCAAATGTTTTTTTAAGTATTGACGGAGATGGCGATAATCAGACTTTGATGTGCCTATGGACCGTCCCTGCGGGATACACGGCTTTCTTGGTGCAGACCAACGTATCAACAGGTAACGCCTCGAACACTAAAGCGCTTTTAAAGACGGCTATCGTATCCCGCCCCCACGGCGGCGTGTTTAATACGCAAGAACGTATTACTTTGGTGGACGGCAACCAGTTGCAGGCCTATAACTTTCCGTTACGGTTTACAGAAAAGACAGACATTGAGGTTCGCGCTAAATCAACTACTAATGTCACGTTTGACTGTTCAGCTTCTTTGGAATTTATTTATATAAAGAATGATTCGAGGTTGTAATGGCAACTAAGAAAAAGAAATCAGTTAGCCTGTCGGTTAAAAAGGGTGAGAAGCTACCAGCATCCAAGGGCGCTGGTCTCACGGCAAAAGGCCGCGCTAAGTATAACAAAGCTACAGGATCTAAGCTCAAGGCACCGCAACCACAGGGTGGCAAACGCAAGAAGTCTTACTGCGCTAGGTCTGCTGGTCAGATGAAGATGCATGGTATTAGTTGTAAGAAAACCCCTAAAAAACGTATTTGCGCGGCACGACGGAGATGGAAATGTTAAATATTATTGCAACTGCGATACTGGGTTTAGTGGCTTGGATATCATTATCCGTTGTAGAGTTAAAAACCGAAACCGCTGTAATAACGCAGAAGGTTAGTGAAAACCACAAGATGTTGACAGTTTTGTGGGACGATTTTTTGGAGGGTAGAAATGGCAATCTCGCGTGGGTCGATACGTCAGCAGGTGTCAAAGCCACCTCAAAAGAAAAAATTCAAAAAAGCCCGTAATACTAAGACGACTGGTTCTGTAGGAAGGAAAAAAAGGAATGCCTAAAGATGCCTGTTACAAAAAAGTTAAACGCAGATATAAGGTCTTCCCGTCAGCGTACGCAAGCGGGGCAATCGCCAAGTGTCGTAAAGTCGGCGCAAAGAACTGGGGAAACAAAACCAAGAAAGCATCTGGCGGAACCTATAAGTACCGAACAACCAAGGTATATTGATAGCGGTATTTGTCGCATGAAACTCGTGTGATGACCGATGTGTTTTTACTTCTTGTGTATTTAGGCACGGGAGATCTTAGAAGGCTAGAAAGTGCAGACCTGTATTTTTATTCTATTACGGAGTGTAATTACTTTGCGTCGCAGGTAACTAAACGATTTGGTAACTACAGCTACAAAGATTATTTAGACCCAAAGGATAGAGCAACTGCGTATTGTGTTCCACGAAGAATAGATTCAAAGGAAGTAAAGGTTTATTAAATGGAACCAATTAGCACAGCATTGGCAGGCATAGCACTCGTCAAAGGCGCAACAGATGCCATCAAATCTTGTATCAATACTTGTAATGACATCAGTGAAATCGCCGGATACATTGACAACTTATTTGAGGGGCAGTCTCAAGTAAATAAGGAACGCAATAAAAAATCTGGCGTTTCGGCTATGGACGGAATTGGCGGCGTAGCTACAGAAATGATCGACGCTAGGTTAGCTAAAGAGAAGCTATACGAAGTTAGTGTGCTTGTTGACCTTCGATTTGGTAGTGGAACTTGGAAGGCAATTGTTGAAGAGAGGGCTAGACGTTTACAGGCTATCAAGGAAAGACAGAAACAGATAGCGGCAGAAAAGGCGGCTAACCGAAAAGAAGTCGTCGATAGTTTATTCATGTTGATGTACGTTTTGATGGGCGTAATTGTGTTTCTTATCATAGCGTTCGTTGCGTTTAAAGCATACGCAAGTGATCCAAGGATGGTAACGTGTCGACTTGCCGCTATGGAAAAAATATCTGACAAAGAAATTTTATGCTTTTATGAAGGCGCTAACAACACACAGGAAAGTCACACAACAGAACTTTATCTTGGTTGCCAGCGCCAGTATGCTTGTAAGTATAATCCAAATCCATCGGGGCCGTCCCTGAAGGAAACTATGGAAAGTATAAAAGGAGCACTTGATTAATGGCCGTAAGAAAGACGAAAAAAGGAGCCGCACTTAAACGGTGGTTCAAGGAAGACTGGAAAGACGTCCGCACAGGAAAACCGTGTGGCCGTAGCAAGGGTGAAAAACGGGGTACTCCGTATTGTCGCCCCAGCAAACGAGTGTCCTCGAAGACCCCGAAAACCTCAAGTGAAATGACAAGCGCGGAAAAGCGTAGTAGAATAGCTCAGAAGAAAAGCCTTGGACAGCCGAAGGGTAAGCCAAGACGTGTTAAACCATTGCAGAGAAAGAAAAAGTAATGTCAAATTGTTCTCCTCGTAAAGCTATGGGCGGTGCTATGAGCATGCCCACTCGCAATACCAAAGCCCCAAGTCGCAGTCGTTTTAAAATGGGCGGTGGTAATTTCCCTGACGCTGATGGTAGCGGAGACGTTACTATGAAAGATGTTTTAATTAAACGTGGTGTAATAGACAAGCAGGGCAACAAGGTCAAAAAAGGTTACGGCGGCACACATAGGAAGAAAAAGTAAATGGCAACTTCAGGTTCACGAGACTTTGATCTCGACGTAGCAGAAATAATTGAAGAAGCATATGAGCGGTGCGGGTTAGAACTTCGCACTGGTTATGAAGCTCGGTCAGCGCGTAGATCAATGAACCTGATGTTTGCTGATTGGGCTAACCGTGGCTTGAACCTATGGACAGTCAAGCAAGGCACACAAGCATTGACACAAGGCACTGCAACATATGCCTTCACTGCCGATTACACTGATCTTCTTGACGTTGTTATTCGCCGTAGTGGCACCGACTTTGAACTAAGTCGTATGTCTCGAAGCGAGTATCTTAACACACCTAATAAAACTACGCAGGGTCGCCCTAGTCAGTTTTATTATAACAGGCAGGTTTCTCCTGAAGTCACATTATGGCCCACCCCTGAAAACTCTACAGACACATTGGTATATTATTATGTTCAACGGATTGAAGATGTCGATGCTTTGGTTAACACAACAGATGCACCGTTTAGGTTTTTGCCCTGCATGGTTGCAGGTCTTGCGTACTATACTGCTCTTAAAAAAGCGCCGGAACGGGTGCAGCTTCTAAAGAACCTGTACGAAGAAGAGTTCCAACGTGCGGCGGACGAGGATGAAGATCGCGTAGCGCTAAAGCTACAACCTAGTATGCAGTATTTGAGGGTTAACTAATGGCTAGATACGCATCGGGCAAAGACTCTTGGGGATACTCAGATAGATCTGGGTTTCGCTACAGGCTTGCCGACATGCGTGTGGAATGGAACGGCTTGAAGGTTGGCCCGGATGAATACGAGCCAAAGCACCCGCAGTTAACACCACCAAATGTAGGACCTGATCCACAGGCTTTGCGTGACCCGCGACCTGATCAGAGGGTTGAGGTTCCTGTGGAGGTTTTACTGGACTCAAACGCTTTTTCATCAGGTGCGTCAGGATCTGCCACAATAACGGTGACGCAGCGTTCCCATGGACGTAGCACGTCGGATACTGTAAGATTCCGCAAGGTTGAAGCCTTTGATGGGTTTACTGAAGCTGTGCTGGAAAACGCTAGCGGCTATTCAATAACTGTTGTTGATGTTAATACATACACCTTCTCAGCTTCATCAGGCACTGCGACCACAGGAAATGTACATGGTGGCGGCGACAATGCGACTGCCGGGCCTGTCACTCTGGAGAATTAAATGAGCTACACCTACGCACAATTAAAGACAGCGATTCAAGATTACACAGAAAACACCGAGTCTTCTTTTGTAACAAACCTTCCTACGTTTATCCAGAACGCAGAGAGTCGTATCTTCAAACTTGTTGACCTAGAAGTATTTCGCAAGAATGCGACTAGCGAATTGTCCCCTGGTGGTGATCCATACCTATCTGTGCCCACTGACTATTTAGCGTCTTTTTCAATGTCTATTACAGTAAGTAATGAGAAGCAGTTTTTGTTGCAGAAGGATGTGAACTTTATTCAAGAATACAGCCCCAACCCTGCAACAACTGGCGTTCCTAAGTATTACGCCTTTTTTGACATTGATAACTTTATCGTGGCACCAACACCCGATAGTGCTTACCCAGTAGAGCTACATTATTATTATAAGCCTGCGTCATTAACAGCAGGCTCAGATTCTGGTACAACATGGTTGAGTGAAAACGCTCCTAATGCCATGCTTTACGGTTCGCTGGTCGAAGCGTATACTTACATGAAGGGTGAACAGGACATGCTTTCTATGTATGAGAAGCAGTTCACAGAAGCATTAACTCGGATCAAGGATCTGGCAGAGGCCAGAGAAAACAGCGATGCGTATCGCAGGGGCTTACCAGACAGACCCCGTTCATAAGGAGTAAACGATGGCAACATCAAACGCAGCAACAACGTACACAGAACACGCGATATTGCAGTTCTTGTTTAAAAATAACGCGGAGAGCTTTACCACTCTTGGCGACGGTATCTATGTCGGTCTTGCCACTGCCGTGAGCGATGCAGAGGCTGGCAGTGTGACGGAAGCTACTTTCGGAAGCTACGCTAGACAGCAGGTAGCCGCATCAGCTTGGACAGTTCCATCCGTTGCCACGGATACTCAGACAGCTACTAACTCAGCAAACATTGAGTTTCCAGCATCGACTGGAACCAGCAACACAATCACGCATGCTTTCGTAGCAGATGCCTCTTCAGGCGGTAATATATTGTTTGTAGGTGCATTGGATGCCAACAAGACAATCGCAACAGGGGATATCTTCCGGATTAACGCGGGTAATCTTTCTATAGAGTTGAAGTAACATGGCACTTGTTCTTAGAGATCGTGTAAAAGAAACGACTACAACCACAGGAACTGCCACATATACATTAGCTGGGGCGATAACTGGGTTTGAGTCTTTTGGTAGCGTGGGTGATAGTAACACCACCTATTACGGGTGCAGTGATGGAACCGACTTTGAAGTTGGTATCGGCACATACACGGCTTCTGGGACAACTTTGGCAAGAACTGTTATCTTGCAATCTAGCAACAGTGACAGCGCTGTTAACTGGGGCGCTGGCACAAAAACTATTTTCTGCACACTTCCTGCGGAGAAGATGTCATTTCTTGATGCAAGTGGTAACCTAGTTGCCGCTAACGCTAGCGCGTTGACAGCACTAAACGCCAGCAACCTAGCCTCGGGCACGGTTGATAATGCTCGATTGGATCAACAGCTACAGGATGTGGCGGGTCTGGCTGTCACGGATGGTAACTTTATTGTCGGTGATGGTGCCAACTTTGTAGCGGAGTCAGGTGCTACTGCACGTACTTCATTGGGGCTTGGTACAGCAGCTACGTCAGACAGCACAGACTTTGTTGCCGTAACTGGTGATGCAATGACAGGCGACCTGACCTTCGGCGACAACGACAAGGCCATCTTTGGTGCTGGGTCTGACTTGCAGATT
>Ga0208917_1001251_pt1 | contig 12758 bp, 18 predicted proteins | sample DEB08_DNA_10_FD_185500 | JGI IMG/M metagenome (GOLD analysis project Ga0208917, IMG submission 185500) | Aqueous microbial communities from the Delaware River and Bay under freshwater to marine salinity gradient to study organic matter... | ecosystem: Environmental > Aquatic > Marine > Coastal ...
TTCTTCACCCATAGCTCCTTCAACCCAACCTTGTACTTGTGAGCTTGTCACGCTGTCAAAGTCTGTGAAGTTAGATAGGTCTGAAGTATCAAGGCTTTGAGTACCATAGACTGAAGCAACATAAGGATTACCTTCTGCATCGACTTCAGTATCGGTAGCGTTCAAACGCCAGTGTACATTGTGAATTACGCTTGATTGACCACCTTCTGAAGGGTACACATTAACTGTGCTTACATTCCATTGGTAAGATATGCTCATGTTATTCTCCGATAGACTGGCTATCTAAAAATGCTTGATAAGCTGCTTTCAGTTCGTCAGTCCATACTGCGTTGCAGATTGCTTGGACTTCAGAAGATTCACCGCTTATATCGTCTAAGCAACTTAAACTGTGTCTATGGAAAGACCTGTTAAGTTCTACGCCATCTTCTTTAATGACTGTAGCAGTTCTTACCTGTACAGCTTTAAATTCGCCTACGATTTCTATTTTATCTTCTATTAGTTCTTTTGTTATTGCCATTTTATTTTTTTCTCCTTACCTAGAATCCACTAGGTATAATTATTAAACGCTATCTCTAAAATTCATGCTGAAATATACAGTTTCGTTTTCATCGCCTGACCAAACTGCACTACCTTGACCTAAAAATTGAATTACTGCATAACTTCCAGCATACCAATAAGCTGCTCCAGTAAAGCCGCCTAAATTTGTAAAAGCTCTTGAAGTATAGACTGTTCCACTCGCATATTTTGTTTCTATAGTAAAGGGTAGCCCAGTTATTGTTACATAATCGCCTGGGTTAATTGCAGTTCCTGAAGAACCATTTAATGTAAAAACACCTGTTAGGTGAACAAACTGACCTATTTTTACATACTCTCCTGAAGCACTGGTAATACCTGATACAGTTGCTAATCCACCATTAGAAAGATAAGCGGGTGTCCAAGTACCTTCCTCGTAATCGTCTAACTGATTTGCAGAAGTTGTACCGCCTAAATGAATACCGCCTGATAAATAAATATCTCTAAATCGTTGAGTGGAATATCCAATATCAATAGCTGCATCTCTTACAGCACCATTAGCATTTGCAGGTACAATAGAATCTACTCCACCTACAAACCTTAATCCTGTATCTCCATTAACTATATAAAGTGAATCACCGCCTTCAGAACCAATACTTCCAACTGTTGTGCCGTCTTTGCGGAATATTACAACATCACCATCGTCTGTTTTTCTGTTAAATGTACCTGCTGGATTTGAAGCTACTGTACTTCTAACCCCACCAGTTGTGCTAAATGCCTGACCTGCAACATTGACTGCTGAACTTGTAGGATTGCTTTCAGTAGTCCCCACCAACAAGTTGCCTGATGAGTCGATACGCATGCGTTCTGTTGAGCTGGTGCCAAAAGCTAAAGTGCCTGTTGTTGGTGTTAGAAGAGTTACTCCGCTTGTACAATTAATAAGAAGGTCAGCATCTGCACCATTTGAAAATGAAGCAATGTTGCCACCACCAGCATCCCATACATCTAAACGCTTACTAGGACTAACTCCAATACCAACATTGCCTGATGAGTCGATGCGGAGGCGTTCTGTGGCAGCAGTATCAAATGACATAAAATTACTAGAATGATTGTAGGTAATATTGCCCACATCATCATCATCTGAATCTCCTAGATGTAATGCAGATGTTCCGTTATTTGCACCAATTACCGCAAGATAAGCTCCTGCGGTTGACTGCGACCTTTCAAAAGCAGCAACTGTTCCTGCTTGTATATGAGTTGATGCTGTGGCACCTGAACTAACAACATGTAATCTTGTATCGGAATCAGGACTAGTCGTACCAATACCAACAGAATTAGCTGATGAATCTACATACAGCGTATTAGTATCAACGGTTAGATTGCCTGATATCGTGGCAACAGACATTGAGGTAGTGCCTGCTAGTTGTAAGTCTGTGAATGCATTAGTGATTGCACCGTTGGTCGCACCAGCTCCGTCTGCATAAATAACAGCTGTGTTGCCATTGACAACAGTAACGGTTCCGCCTGAAGAACCTTGTTTGAAGGTTAACGATTGCGAACCTGTGGTTGCGTTTTCAACAATCCAAATTTTCTTTGAATCATCGGGTGCTAGAGTAATTGACCTTGTTGCAGTCAACGACACGGAAGAGGTAAATTTGATGTAAAAATACCTTGCATCGGATGCGGTTCCGTCTGAAATGGTCAGCGTTGCATCGGCATCGGATGATAAGTCGTGATTCACATAAGAAAACGCATTATCGAGTAATTCGTATTGTGTGTTTGTTTCTGATCCCCAAGTACCCGATCTTGTTCCTGTTTCGATCTGTCGGATGCTCAGTGAAGTAGTAAATGTATCAGCCATAAGTTTTTGTCCTTTGTTAAATTATATCAAATTTAATCATGCTGCAATTTCATCCCAATCGGGAGTTTGCGTGTCGTTAATGTCTGTCCAACTAGGTGTCTGACTATCGTCTATATTACTATAGTTTGGAGTTTGATTCTCGGGAATTAATCCCCAAACCAAAACTCTGCCAACGGCACTATCTGTTTGTACGCCAATTAGGGTTATGTTTGCTTTGGCAATGATAGCAACTGTGCCAATTGCCGTGTCGATCTGATAACCAGTAACGCTTATATTATTGTTGGTGATTAGTGAAATTGTGCCAAGACTTGAAGTGATGGTGATGCCATCTACTGGCACATTAGCTTCTGCATCGGTAGAAACTAGCGGTGTTCCAAGACTTACTCCAATACCTGTTAGTTCAACATCGGCTTCTGCATCAATAACAACGCTAGATACTCCTAGGCTTGAACTAATGCCAGCTAATGCAACATTGGCTTCAGCATCAATTTGTACATTAGCAACACCTAGGCTTGAGCTGATACCAGTTAGGGAAACATTTGCTTCGGCATCAATGGAAACCGCTGCTATGCCTAAGCCTGCGGAAAGAGAAGGTAAGGTTGCAATAGCCTGAGCATTAACAGCAGCTGTGCCTATACCAGCCGTTGTTTGCTGACCATCGGGTGTTACATTTGCTTTAGCAATAGTTGCAACGGTGCCAAGATCTACGGTTACTGATTGTCCTGTAACTGCTACATTTGCTATACCAGTTACTGTAACAGTGCCAGTAGCCGAGGTAATTTCTTGACCTGTTACATCAACATTGGCTGTTGCAATGACTGTTAATGAGCCAATACCTGAAGTGATCGCCTGACCAGTTAGTTCTACGGGAATAGGCTCTGACCAAGCTCCTTCGCCCCAAGTGCCCCTACCCCATCCAGTGATGATTGCCATTATATAAGTTTGCGGTTGCCTTCAAGGGGCTTATAGATGTTCTTTAGTTTTTCGTCTATAATACCAGTTGTGGAAACTATATATTTTTCTTGGGAATCAGGACCTGCGGTTGTTGAGCCAATAAGCTCAGAATCGTATAAGGGTTTTTTCATTCCTGTTGAAGGTTCAGACTGGGAGGTTGCAAATCCTCTGAAGGTTGGAGATTTCTTTGACAACGGCACCATGCTTGATAAGACAGAATTTGAAAGCACATTCGGTGTCATTGGTGAAACGCTTCCGCCTCTTCCAATGTAACCACCAAATCTTTTCCTGATTACAATTTTTTCTTCAAACGCTGGGTTCATTTTGGTGCGAGCTTCTGCAAATATTTCTTGTTGCACCCTAATAAGCTCTTTTTCTTTTTCAATAACCTCAGCTGGTATTTCAGTTATGCCTTGTTTTTCTAAATTTTCACGAATCACTCGTTGTTGTTGATAATATGGGTGAGATTTTTTGCTTGCCTCATGCATAGGTCGTGAAATAAGTTGAACTTCTCCAATAATTGTTTCGCCATTGGGTAATTCATAAGCAATGTTGACATTTCTTGCCTGAAAACCAGTTTGAGAGATTAATTTTTCTCCTTCATCAATAATTTTGTATTTTTTAGAAATTTGTCTAACAAATTCATCGCCTTCTTCGGGCATATCTATGAAAACTCTTGTCCTGACAGGATCTGCAATCATGTTTGGATTTCTTCCTCTAAGCATTTTGTCCTCAATGCTTGAAATAGTTTTAATTTCTGTCTCAGGATCGACTAATTTTTCTAATCCGACATCGTCTGCGATGTTGGTGATTTCTGCTTGAAACCCTTCGTTAGCCATTCGTGCACGATTGTGTAAATCTTCTGCTGTTTTAATGTTTTGGTTAGTAGCTTTTATAAAATCTAACTCAGCTATCGCAAGTGTTTTTGGATCAACCGTTTTTTGCAATTCAAAAAGCTGCATAGGTTTGTTAATATCGGGGGCAAATTTAGTGACCGCTTCCGTTAAACTCTCAATTCCTGCTTTTTTTATAAAGGGTGGTATTGCTTTGGTAGCTGGTATTAAATCAAACGCTGATAGAGCTACTCCTAATGGATCGCCTTCTCTAAGTGCTAGTTCTGTTGTAACGCCTGGCACAAATTCAGATGCAAACCGCAGTGCTTTTTTAAAAGGATCACCGCCTGTGACTTGTTGTGCTATTGGATCTTGAACAAGATAATCGTAATACAAATCGCTTATGCTTTTGTATTCAGGTTTTGTTGGCTCAATAATGCTTTGTGGCGGGCTGCCAGCTTGTAAAATCTCCTCAGGAGACGGTGCCTGATAGTTAAATATATCTATCTGATCAAATTCGTTTGCCATGGGCTACATTATAGCCCATTTTCTAGCCTGCCTCTTTAAATCCTAGACCTTGAACCTTTCTATGGAGAATGTTATGCACCTTCCAGTAAGGAAAGTCTTTAAACCCAGCATGAGAGTTTTGAATTTGCTTGGCAATTCGTCTTGCACCTAGACCTCTTTTCTTGCATTTTTCTATGGTTCTAAGCACTGCTTGCTCCTCAGGGATCTCTTCTAGTTTCCAACGAGTCTTTTTGCCATGCTTGACAGCAACCTTTTTGTAGCCAAACGGTGCAGAGCCACAAATAGAATAAGACTTGGATGCCCAGTCGAGTTTGCCATCGTTGAATCTGTCAACAATGTTACCGTGCTCAATCTCAGCAACTGCGGAGAGAACCATCAACATAATTTTGTTAGCCATTTCGTTCATGTCAAACTTAGCGTGGAGACCTTTTTCTTTCTTAGACTTTGGGTAGGCAATTGGGATATCACCAAACTGTTGACAGAAATACATCGTGACACCAATGTCCTCTAAGATAGGAATGATTTCCAATAAATCTTTGGAGTTTCTTGATAGACGATCAAGTCTTGTGGTGATGACAATGTCGTGTTCTTCTAGCGTGTCGGTCATTTCTCTTGAACCTTCTCGCTGTTGAATGGACATGGTTCCTGATTCGCCAGCATCAATGAAGAAGTGATCAACTTCTCGGTTGAACTTGTCCCTGACAAATTCTTTGATCAGTTTCTTTTGAGTTTCCAGTGAGCAGCCGTTAGTAACTTGCTCGTAAGTAGATACACGGACATAGCCGTAAATGTTATTGATTTGATTTTTAGGTGTTATCATTTTTACCTCCTATAAAAATTGCATAACTTAGTGTTAACAGCACCATAAGTTTAACTATTGCTAATATAAACTCAGGTGCCATTAAACATCTTTATTGACCAAACCACCTTAAGGCAACGATACTGCCTAAGATGATGACTGCTAGAACAAAAACAAATTTATGATTTGCTTGTGGCAATTCTTTTCTAAAGTTTGCATATTGTTCTTTTAACATAGCCTCATGCCTAAGCTGTTGTTCTTTTAACAGCTCTTGGGTAATTCCTTTTTTTGGTTCTACCTTAGCTTTTGTGGTTTTTTTTCGCATAGTTTTTGTCATGACTTCTCCTATGTACAAATTTATAATTTTTTATAATATCCTGTGTGATATCTTTTTTCAACTAATTTTGTAGCATCGTCATAATTAAGATCATTTTTGTTCATGACTTCACGAATCCGTTTCTCCTTTCTCTCAGCCATGAATTTTTTATTGAGATCTTCCCATAGTTCATCATGCACTGCTTTCTTGGTTTCCTTATCCAACTTGGTCTTAATAACCACATCGGATTTATTTGGCTCCCAGCTCTCGTAGAACTGTTTAACCTGATCCTTCCAATACCACTCAATCACTCCGCGGGTATCAGAACGAGTGTGTAAGATTACGGGGAGATCAAACCCCTCAATCCATTCTTCTATTTTCATTTGGCACCTCCTTTGTAACCTTTGCTTAATAGATAGTTGTGAATTTTTTCCCAGTCGATGTCGTTGTTGGCAACGCCCCAAGTAAGAACTCCATGAACTCCATAAAGATTTTGTCCTTTAAATTTGATGGGAACATGAAGTTGAATATTGGTGTAGTTTTTGTGCTTGCCAACATAGCTAATCTTAATACCGTACTTCTTGCAAGTTCTTCGCACTCGGTTGTAGTAAACTTTCTTTCTCTTAGCTTCATCGCTTTGCCCGACTTGTTTTACATTTTTACGCTTTTCTATTGCGGGAACTGGGGCATAGGCTTTAATGTATTTTCTTTTCCATCTATGGTCCTCAGGTTTTACCCACTCCATGCTGTGGTTGTCAAGGACTAACTTGTCTACATCATCCCAAAGCATTTCGTGTTCAGTTACCTCAAGCATAAAATATCTAACATCGCTAAATACAATGTTGTATTTTTTGAAAGCCTTAATCCACTTAGCCACATGAGTAAGAGTGAGCGGTGGTATATCGTTATCTCTAGCACCATCATTTAACCAAGCCCATTTTGTATTTTTAATCGGGGCATAATCAGTGTTGACTCCAAGTGCTCTAAGAACCTTGAGAACCTCTGATCGTGTCACTCCTTTAACATTTCTTTTAAGGACCTTGCAATAAGTAGCGTAAACCTCATCGTAATCTTTGCCAACCAAAGCAGCTGTTGCATAAGGAGCACACCAGTTGCGTTTGCTTTTCGCAGACTTTTGGGGAACAAATCTTTTTTCCATCATCAATACCTCCACTTACTATTATACATATTTCCGTGTCGTTGTATACATTTTTATAAAAAAAAATAATCTTTTATAAATAGTTGTAATTTTGTACAAAATCCCTATAATATAAATGTGGATATGAAGTTAATTAAAAAGGAGGTCGAAATGGTTGACAAAATATTCGTGTTCAAAGCCTACGGCAAAGAGTTCAAGGTCAAAGCCAAGAACTGGAAAGATGCCATGGGTGTTGCTAACGAGGAGTTCTTGAACTACAAGAACTTTCCTGATTTAGATTTGGGTTACTGGATGCCTGACAAGTATGGGTACTACTGGGCGGTTGGCGACAACTTTAATTAAGGAGGGATGATGAGTTTTTTCAAAACTAAAGAAGTCCAAGATCTAAGAGCCAAGTATGACAATAAAAGATGTCTTGACTTTTATGTAGAGCTTGTTGCTCTTATGGACAAGTATCACGGAATTACTGAGGCTGGAAGTTTCCCAACTAAAGCTGCTCAGAAAGATTTTCTTGATTATCTAAACCGAGCTTACGACATGGATCGTAACTATGTGTACAAAAGCGAGCCTAATATGCATAGTTGGAAAGATGCTATTTATAACCTATGTCATGTCAGAGAGAAGCACAGAAAGTTTAACGATCCTGAGAAATTTGACAGAGTGATGAAGTTGGTTGAACTCAGAGAGTATTACAAAGCAATGCCAATTGTTAAGAAGGCTCCTCAGAAAAAGTTGCCTAAAAAAACTGCTCTTGCTTGTACTCACAAAGGTACTTGCCAAATTTGTTTTAAGGAACACTGTGTCAAAAACGATAGCTTGCTCATGGTTGATCATGGATACAACATCAGCGAAGGCAGAGGTTGGTACTTTGGTCAAAGAGTTGGGAGCTGTAATGGTTGGGATCATCTTCCATTGGAAAAAGATTGCAGCCTAGTCAAAGAAACTTATCAAGATTGGTTCAATGGATTGTTGAGAATGCGAGCCAACAGACACAAGCAGTATTTCAAATACGACAAGAGATTGAAAAAAGATGTTCCAGTTGATAACCCTTACAACACTCATGAGAGAAAGTGGTTGCTCAAGGATCTAAGAACTTTCAAAGATATCATCAAAAATTGGGCTCCCAAAGAGCTCAAAAAGGTCGAATTTGCGGATGAAAATAATGTATAAAAATGTATACAAATTTGCAAAACTGTGTATAATATAAATGTGGATAGTAAATTGTTAATGAAAGGAGGAATGATGGTTTACAAAGATTACACAAAAGAACAGCTTATCAAGAAATTTGGTAAGGGTAACAAACAGATTCAAGTCTACAAAAAATATGACTATTGCAATCAAGAATACACTTACGAGGTAAGAAGTGTTAAAAACAAACCGCATGAAAATCACCAAACTGTTTGGGAAGTTTTGACTGACGGTGTTTGCTGGACTAAGGATGAATATAACGATTATGTTCATATTCAAAAATACAAAGATGCTTACGAAAAGGGGGTGGTGTAATGAAATATGCAGATATTCAAAGCGGTGACATAGTCACTGGTAAAAATAAGTTTGGAGAATTCAAAGGCAGAGCCAAGATTTTAGGTCCTGCTGGCTGGGTTCTTAATTGTGGTGGTGCTCCTAAAATTGTTGGTCCTGATAATTTTGTCAAGGCTAGAAAGGGTGCCAATAGAGAACCCGATTACTTGGGTGCATTTTTAAATGGAGGTGTGTAATGAGTGCTTTTCTAGTAAATCCAAAACATATAGCTGAGATAGTTAAGTATGCTTACAAAAAGGAATTCAAATTTGCATACAACTGTTTCACTAAAAAACCAATTGACTGTGATCCTAAGAACATGGTCAAACTTTTGGCTCAAGCCAACATTGATAGCTTAGTCGCAAGATACGGTGAAGATCCTAACGACTATGCTAATTATGTGGATGAGTGTTTAGATCTTCTTAAATATTCAACTAAGGGTGGCGGAGTCAGTTTATTAACTGGTGTTGGTTATTGTGATCTTGGTAGTGACGATATTTACAACATGCTTTGTTGCTGGAACTACCAAGCCTGCGAGGTCGACAACTGGTTTGAGACTGATGCTTACTGGTTGCATGTTTATCTCAAAGATTTGGCAGCTAGAAAGATGGCTAAGGATGCAGTTGTTCAATGGGAATTCAATCCAAGTGCTAAGGAGGTGGCGTAATGGCTGTTGAAAAAATCTATCTTGATATGGATGGAGTCTTAGCTGACTTTGTTGGAGCTGTGCAAGGACCTGACTTTTTGAATGGTCCTCTCACTGGCGAAGAGCATTACGATGAGAACAAAAAAGAGTTTACTGAAAGGGGACTCTTTAAGGTTCTGCCACCTATGCCCGATATGAATGTCTTGGTTAACTTTGTTAAAGAGCTTGGCATTCCTTGGGAGATCTTAACTTGTGCTGGTGCTATCAACCGAGACATAGTCGTCAAGGATAAAACCGATTGGATCAGAAAATATGTCGACAAAGATGTCCCGATTCACATTACCACTAAGGGCAAGGAAAAGGCTAAGTATGTCGATGGCAAGCAGAAACAGATCTTGATTGACGACAGATTGGAAAACATCAACGCTTGGAGGCAGGCTGGCGGTACTGGGTTCTTGCATTTAAACGCTGCGGACACTTGCAAATATGTTAAACAGTATTTGGATAACACTAAGTAATGAAAAACAAACACAATTTCACCACCGCTAGTTTCAAGTACAAGTGTTTCTGTTATGATGTCTATAACCTTACAAATGTGGAACAACCTTGTAAGGAAACCAGTTCAATTAACAATTTTGGCGATTGGTGCCTACGGGATTACCAAGGCAACCTTTTGGCAAAAATAAAGCCAAGTGGCAAGGTAACAAGACTATGACCGACAAATTCGAGACCATGAAATCAACTGAATTACTTCTCTACATCTTTGGAGATAATTCACCTAAAAGGTTTGTGCCAACCATCGTTCCGATGAAAAATGACTTGGGCAGATCTAGGGGTTACTGGGATATGAATACTGGCGATGTTTGGTTACACAAGGATTTGGTTGACAAGGCTATAACCATGAGAATGTTAGAGATTTGTGAGTCAGAGAGAAAGGCTATCAAGATAGAGATTGAAAATCAGGTCGGCAACTATGATGATCTGATAGAACAATTGGCGGTTTATGATAGGCTTATTGATGAAGTAAATGAAAATACCGTGGCTGTGTTGGCTAGGTATGAAAAATTTAAGGAGAATTGATATGGGGCAATATAACGAGGCTGTACAAGAGAGAAGGTTTCAAATATTCAAAGAGGAGACAAACTATCCTACAATTGAGGGCAGGGCTGAGTGGGATTATATCCTCTTGCATTATCCTGATGGTAAAAAAGTTAAATCTTTTACAGACAAAAGAAAAAAAGATGAAGTTATAGAAGAGGCTTGGCGTTAGTTCCAACGGCTGCTAAAGCTAGTTCTAAGGACTGCATTGAATTTACCGTGTCGATGTATTCCAATTTTTTCTGAAAAGTTTTACCCAACCTCCTGTTGGGTTTAAAAACAACCGTGTCGTTCAGTAGACAAACAAAAGCAAACACATCAACCTCCTCTGCTGAATAGACACGGTGCTTATCTTTATTGGTTATCCTCTTTTTGATATCCCATCGCACCCATTTAGAACCATGATGATCGAATGTGCTGTTAGTGGTTTTAACTTGGACTTTGATATTCGCCTGATCGCTGGTACATAAGAAGTCGTAGCGTGAAGATTCTGAGGTGCTTAAAACTTCGTCAAAGATTCGTGCTAGGTAACTAGCAGCTAGGTATTCCCCTGATCTTCCTATTTTATGTTGTACAGCCATATTGTGGTCTGAAAGAACCACTATACATGATTTTTCTATTCCGTGTCGTTTTGAAAGATATCTATGTTTTGAATGCCTAAAGCTGTGGCTCCCGTTGCGGGTAAACCGATGGAAAAGAACTGGTCTTGGAATTGTTGTCTGATCTTGCCTTTACCGTAATCCGTGCTCATGTCGTCAAATTTTTGTTTGACAACTTTGAGACCTCGTTTCTTAAGAATGTCTATGACTTCTTTGCTGGTATTCTCGGGAACGATGGCTCCTGCAAATTCATCAAAGCCTACAGCTCTTGTGGGTTTGGCTTCAAAGTATTGCACTGGTCGCATGGCGTTTAGCCTAATTGTGTTTGCAAGTTCTGATACAGCGGTGTCTAGCTCTTTCTGTGATGTCCAATCCAAGTCTTTTATATTAAAGCGAACCAAATCATCGAGATCTTTGGATCCTGCTCGCAATCCCTCTCCAATTCCTCTTAGAACATCTTCGGTTACCCCAGCATCATCTTGAACTGCATCTATGAGAACATCATGAATATCATCAAAGAAATCATAAAATTGCTCTTTTGGTGTAAGCATTTCTTTTCTAGCTCTAATATCAGGCAAGTCTTTGAATTCTTCAGCCATAATTGCTCTTATTCTATTTGCACCAAAGGATTCTAAACCTCCCTCTCCACCTCTTTGAGTTTCACGAACCATGTTGTCAACGACATTGTCTAGGGTGTAAGGTTTGGTTTTCATTGTTTCCTCAAATTCATCGAAGTAGGTAAAGACTCCGTCTTGAGTTAGATATTTGTCCTTTTGCTTTCTTACCCATTCTTGGTATCTTTTTTCAGGAAATGGTTTGCCTTTCCATCCTTCTGTTTCTCTGCCTATTTCTTTTAGAAATTTTTCTCGTGGAGCATCCATGTCATTAAAGAACGAATCAAAATCTAAACTACTGTCGTCTAAAATTTGTGCTCCTCTTTCTTTTTTTAGTTTCTCCAAACTTTCAACTCCGAGTCTTTGCAATCCTCCAGCTCTTCCTTCATCAATAAATTCTTTGTAATCCTTTTTTAATTGCTCAACGGCACCATCTTTAGCAAGTCTGATTTTTTGTGGTGCTCTTGGAGTGTAGGCATCCGCTGAATAAACTTTATTCGCTGGATTAACAGCTGGATCGAATTTTTCAGGCTTACCAATTAATTGAATGTCGCCAAACCCAGTGAACGGTTGGTCAGCTTTGGTGACCGCAATACTAGGAGATGGTATTCCGCCCATCGCATCAAAACTCTTGATGGCTTCTTCGGAAGTATTGTGAACGAATACTAGATCTTTTGTTCTTGGTAATGATTGGATTCCTTTCTTGGCTACCTCAGCTGCTGCTCTTGCAGGTGGTGATACTCCTAAATAGTTTAATGGGTTCTGCAATTCCTGCTGGGCGAAACCAAATAGTTGTCTGCCTGAAGGATTGAGAACATCGTACATGAGATAATCTCTTACTGGCGTTGGCATGGTTGGTTCTATTCTTGATCCTGAACCACCAGCTCTCAGCAACTCTTCGGGAGTTGGAGCTTGGTAATCAAATATATTGATGCGGTCTAGGTCAGCCATTGTCCAATTATAGACGATTTTGAAAAACCAACTATTTAGAAATAGTGATTTTTAGGAATATGAGATTTAGGGTGACTTGTATTTTCATACAAGTATTTATCTGAATCAGATTAGTTTTTGAAATTTTTTTCGTAATTCTTCCAATTGTTTTGCAATATATCTAGCCATGATTCAATTGGCATCACTGCGGTGATATCGTTGTTCGCTGGCAACTGAGGATTAATCGCGTGCATAGGGACGCACACACGGATTGGTCTGCGATTGTACTTAAACACGAGCACGGGTATCAGGGAATCTCCCGCACTTTCGCACACCTGTTTCCACCAGCCTTCCTGATACCATTCGCCTTCCTTGTAGAATTTGCAC
>Ga0208917_1001253_pt1 | contig 12739 bp, 7 predicted proteins | sample DEB08_DNA_10_FD_185500 | JGI IMG/M metagenome (GOLD analysis project Ga0208917, IMG submission 185500) | Aqueous microbial communities from the Delaware River and Bay under freshwater to marine salinity gradient to study organic matter... | ecosystem: Environmental > Aquatic > Marine > Coastal ...
ATATGCAGTTGATGCAGCTTCAAAGAATCTATCTTCAAATTCAGCTTCTGTCATTTTTTCAGTGTTTAAATACTCAAGTATAGGAGTTAAAATAACATCGTTTACAGGAGCAGAAGGGTCTGTATATTTTGTATCTGCAAATAATAATTTACCAGACTTATCTTGTACATCATATAACCAGTTGTTACCATGATAAGATTGTTTAAATATATTTTTTATGTGACCATCTTCTTCTTTAGAAACTCCTGTATGATACATACTAGAACCAGCTACAATTAAATTACCAGTTTGTCCAACTGTAATTTGTCCAGATAATCGTCTCCAACCTCTTTGTTTTAAAACATCATTACCACTTTTAATTTCATTAACAGCTTGTTTATAATTGTGAAAAGTGTTTCTAAATCTTTCAGCATGGAATGCAAAGTAGTTACCCCATGGACCATATCTTAAAACTTTAAATCCACTAGGAATCATGTCATATGTAGGCATAGTATTTCTAGTTATCCTAGCTGCTTCTAGTTTTAAATTTTCTAATTGTTCTTGAGGATATGCTTTCTTTAAAAATTTTAATTCATTTTCATATACAGCTATTTTCCATAAATCATCTTCAGCTACATATGCTTTTTCTACTTGTCTTCCTAAATATTTTAATCCTGTTTTTGATGCAAACTTATCTACAAAAGTACCTGTAACATCATTTTGTGATTCTGCTATTAATCTTCTAATATCTCCTAGTTTTGCATTCTGATTAGTGACACCCAGTCTTAAGTATTCGTTATATAAATCATTGACTGCTTTATTATCTGTAGGTTTTACAGCACTCCAAGCAGTTTGTACAGCTTTATAAGTTTCTCTAGAAAAAGGATTCAAACCATTTGATAACATTATAATACCACTACTCTGTAAATTTCTTTCGTGTGTTATATTATTACCTACAGTTTTCATAGCTTGGGCAAAACCTTTTGCAGAATATACAAATTTTGCAACATTAGCTAAGGTTCCTTGTCTTTCTGAAAGAGGCTGTATAAAATTTCTAGCCATTTGTTTAGTAGTCCACATACCATTTAAAGCACCATATCTTTCGCCTTTAAGTTGTGTATCAAACTGACCATAAGGACCGTCTGCTTCTTTATAAAAATATTTACCTTTTAAACCTAACTCTCTAAAATCAGAAAGAGTTTGTTGTTTACTAATAAACTGACTTACATCAGCCATAGTATTAAATATTCTACTACTTGCTTGAGTTTCTACACCTAGTAAATTTTCTATTTCTTTTGCAATCTTTGTTCTTTCAGCAAAAACAACATCACCAGACTTAGCTCCTTTTACATTGTCTATAAAGCTGAAAAAGTCATCGCTATACTTTGCAGTTTTTAATATAACATTGACTTGACCAATAGCCATTTGTTCTAAATCTTCTTGACTTTTGTTTTTATTTTTTGCGTTCTTTTTTAATTGATTAGATACAAAAACAACAGCTTCATCAAATACTTCTTGACTTGGTTTGTAATTAGGATTACTAAATTTTTTATAAGACTTTCTTAGGTATGAACCGTACCCATTAGCTATTTCTTTTTTTAAGTCATCGCTAATATATTTACCACCTAAAAGTATTTTACTTAAATCATCAATTTGTTTTCTACTTTCATCTACTAATTCTTTTAGTTCAATAGGTAAATCTTCTGGTGTAAATCTACTTTTACCTGCTTGTTGTTTTATAAACTCATCGTATTCTTTTGGACTAAGGACTTTCTGTACTAACTTATTTATGTCTGGGTTTGGTTGTGTAAGATAAACTTCTATGATTTCATTAATATCATCTTCAGTATACTTACCAATCTTTACTAATTTTTTAACCGTATTATCTATTTGAGTTTTTAATTGTACTCCAAGATTCTGATATGCAATTGCAGCATTCTTATTTAAGTTTAAAGTAGAAAACATTTTAGGAGTCATTAATCCCCTAGATTTTGTCATAAGATTAACTAGATTACCAAACCCTCTTTTAAAACTATTCTGACTAAACTGCCAACTTGTACCTTCAGCTATCTGATTATTTAATTTTATTTCTTGTTCTTCTATAGTATCTTTAATTGTTTCAGGTTTCTTTCTAGCTTTAGGACTATTATTACTTGCATCTTCTATAATCAATGCAGCTTGTTTTTTCTGTTCAGGTGTACCGTTATTTTTGATATCTTTAAAATAGTTAAACATATCTTTACCACTTCTAAAAGCTTTACCACCTGCCCAAAGAACTCCGCCTATAGCTCCAGCAAGAAACACACTATCAAACAATACAGCTACTCTATTCTCTCCTTCAGTTTTATCAGGACTTGCAGTTACATAACTTAATACATCTTGTAATAGTTCTTTATCTTCTCCTACAGCATTACCTAACACTTGTCCCATAAAAGCATGTTCTGGGTCTACAACTAATTGGTCTGTAATTGCAGTAGCTCCATAAAGTTGTAAGCCTCCTGTAATCTTAGGTTTACTTTCTAAAAGTTTCTTTCCAAACTTTGTAGCTTGTGTACCAGCTTTTAAAGTTTTTAAAGCTCCTGTAAAAGGAACCATGTAACCACCAATGTTTCTAGTTATGTTTCCAGCAAAAGTTTCTTGAGGTATAACTCTTGTAGTTTTAAATTCTTCTTGTGCTTTACCGGGTGTTGGCTCTCTAACTGTTTCTAATTTTTCACGACCTATAACCATTTGCTTAGTTAAAGTTCCTAAGTCAGCTACAGTTTGCCCGACTGGACCTTTGGCTTTTCCAAGAGTTGCGAAGTCTAGTAAAGTTCCTACTGCATCTTGTGTATCACCAGCTATGCCTTCTATAATATTAGGCTTACCAAAACTACTAGGATTAATACTATACTTTATTAAAGCTAAGTTTTTTAAAATATTAGAACCACTTGTAGGTATTTTTGGAGACCCTGCTTCTTGGTATTTATCTGCAATAGATTTTACAAAGCTTGTATTGAATGGACTTTCTTTTAACTCTTTTTCTTTTTTTATATCCGTTGCAGATTTAGTTTTTAAATCAAAAGAGTTATACCAATCATCATAACTTTTATATTTATTTCTTATTTTTTCTGAAGACTTAGCATATGCAGGACTATTAGAATAGTAAAGCTCCATTAATAACTCATCATCTTTCAGAGTTAATAAAAAATCGTTAGGATTATTACTATAAATATCCTGTCTTAATGCTTTGATATCTTTAACAGCCATATGAAATCCTGTTATAGTGAATCAGTGCTAATATTATATTCGTTTAATTCTTCAGTGTCTACGTTTATTCTTCCTGTTTCTGGATTTATTAATAGATTTTCATATAAGTAAGCACTATCATCTAATATGTGTTGAATATTTATAGAACGATAAATATCTTCTTTTTGAGAAGGAAGAATTGTAGGTAATCCTGCACTTTCTCTTCTATTATTTTCTCTTACAGTCCAGCTGTCTAACAGGTCTTGACCAGCAGGAGTTCTTAATGAAGTTAAAAAAGCACTAACCCTATCTTCTTGCATACCCTCTATGAAGGATTGTATTTTGTCTGTTGTGCCTAATTCTTTTTCAATTATATTATCTATTGTTTTGTCTTTATATGCTTTAACTTTTTCATTGTACTTATCTTCAGGCATTTTTCCAGCATCGAATTGTCTTTTATCTTCTCTAAGTTCAGCTATATATTCTATATTTTCATCAATAGCTAAATTTAAATCGTCTGACCTAGTTAAGTTATAACCAGCTCTTTGTCTAGCTTGTATATCTTTAGTACTTCCTTTTTCATAAGCAGAATCTACACCTTGTTTCCATTCTTGGTAAGCTTGACTATTTTCATACATTGTTCTAGTTTGATTTTTTTGTCTTATAGGTTTAGTTTGAGCAAAATCAGGGTCATTATATTTTATAGAATCATATTTAAGAATTTTAGATTGTTCGTTTTCTAACAGTTGAACACTTGTAAAAATATTTAAAAGTTCGTATGTATTATTTTTATCTCCATATTCTTCGTTTCTTCTAAATAATTCTGTAGCTCTTTTTTGTCCTTGTAAAGATAATTTTTTATATTCTTCTGTGTTTCTAAATTCAAACTCGTTATAAACTTCACCAGTTTCATACATCTTTCTTGTTAAACTACTAAGAGGTTTAGTAATGTTATCTTGGAATTTTTTAGTCCCTTCTAAAGTAGAACCATACGTGTCTCCTGTTTCAGGGTCTTTAGCAAATATTTGTGGAGTATAGTTATTTATTAAATAACCTTCTCTTTCTAAAAGAATATTTTGTTCTGCTTTTTTAGCATTTTCATATTTACTTTTTAATTCAGCAGTTCTTTTTTTACCAAATAAATTCCACTGTCTAAAGAAACTACTTTCTTCTGGTCTCTTAGCATATTCAAGAGAATGTTTTGTAGTTTCTCTATTGTTTCTATTATACTCATCAAAAGTTAAAATGTTCTGGTCTATCTGTTCATACTTATTTTTATGTTGGGGTAATAATACAGTGTTAATATAGTCTCGTTTCCATCCTTGTTTTACTTTATACATAGGACTATTTCTATCTGCAAATTCATCAGGACTAAAAGTCCAATCAGGATTATCTTTTAATATGTCTGAATTTTCATGAGTCTTTGGATTATTAAATAATGATTCTGCTTGTGCATCAAAAAATGTTTCTGCTCCTTGTTCTTGAATTAATTTATTATCTTCTAAAACTTTATTTCTTCTTTTCCAAAGTTCATCATTTCTTCCAGTCCTAATAATTTCATCATTTTTAATCTTAGTTATATTGTCAGACATTCTATTATCATGTCTTTCTACTAATCTTTTAAGAACATCAACAGTAAAAAGACCTGCTAATCCTTTTATAGTCTTACTATCCATCGGAGAATCATCTCCAATTTTATCTAAAATGTTTTTTTGTACGTCATAATATTGTTCTCGTAACATTCTAGCCATTATTCTTCTCCTCTACTTAACATGCTTCTTATTTCAGGTCCTTGTTCTTTTACTTTATCTAATATGTTTTGCGGTATAGCGTTTTCATTTATTTTTGTATTTACTGTATCTTGTTTAATTTGTTCCAAAGGATTAAGTTGTTGTTCTCTTTCTACCATATCTTCTTCGTCATCAAACTCATCCATATCATCACCTTCAATATTATATTTAATATCTGCTTCTTCTCCTATAGCCATTATTAAATACATAACTGGTTCAGCTAATAACATTAATACATCTATACTTATAACACCCTGTATAAATTTATTATAAAGAATTGCCATAGAAATATCTCCTACAGGCAAACCACCAGCTAAAGCAGAAACAACTTTTTTAACAGCTTCAGGCTGTAGCAAGTCTTCTACAACATTATCTAATGCTTCATTTGGATTTGTGATATCTGGTGGAGTCTCCCAAGGATAGGGTGTATCAGGATTATTAGTTAAAGATTGTCCCGGAATAGGTGAACCTTGATTTTTTAAACGTACTAACTCATCTAAATTTTCCTGATTAAATTCTGACTCTGGTCTAATTTTAAGATTATTAGTTTCAATAATTTCATCTATAGTAAATCCAGCATCTAATGCATCTAATACAGCTTCTTGAGCTGCTTCACTAACACTACTTTTTACAAATAATTTAGGATTTCTTTTTGGACTAGGCATTCATGTCTCCTGTTATTGGTAAGTTTACTGGACTACCTATAGTGTCTTGACTAAATAAAGCAGCATTCATCATGTATCCCGGGTCTCCAGTACCATATCTAGGATAATCATATACACTTCCTATATCTATATTATTTTGAGATGCCCAAACTTGTAAAGGAGTTAAAGGAGTTTTACCTTCTAAATATAAAGAATCTGATTGTCCTCTGGGGTCTTCACTAAAATATCTACTTGTTATTGCCGAACTAGCTAAATTAAATCCTTGATTTATTGCAGCAGATTTCATTATATCTCCAGTTGTAGGTCCTGTAGATATTTGCTCACCTACGTTAGCGTTTAAAGCACCAGAAGCATCAGCAGTAATATTACCATAAACAGCTTTACCTGTATCTGGGTCTATAACTTTACCAGTTCCAATAGTTCCTAGCTCACCAGCTTTAACTTCTGCAAGTGTTTGTCCAGATAAATCTTTTGTAAAATAACTATCTCCTTGAAAAGTTTTTGAAGTATCAACTACAAATTTACCACCAACTTCTTTATATCCCATTCTAGTAGCTTTATCTGTAATACCTAATAAGTCAGTAGCCCCACCTGCTACACTTCCTACAGCTTTACCTGCTGCACCAAAAGGTTTTGCAACAGTTTTAGCAGCAAAGTTACCTGCTTGTTTTAATACATTAAGAAGAGGTTGACCAGCTTTTACTGTACCAAATAATGTACCGCCTAAAACTTTTTGACTGGCTCCAACCATCCAACTACCAAATTGAGTAGTGGCTAGTTTACCACCAAAAGCACCGATGGCTGCACCTCCCGTGACTACTACAGCAGCAGCAATTGCTAAAGCTTTAAGAATTTTACTAGAGCCAATTTTCTTGACTACTTTCTTAACTCCTCCAACAACTTTCTTGACTACTTTCTTAACTCCTTTTATTACTTTTTTAAAAGCTTTTTTAATTGAACTAAATAATCCCATTAATCTTCTCCTATTAACCTACTATATCACCAGATAATATTTTTACTAAATCTTTTAAACTTGACAATGCTGTAGAATATTTACTTGGGTCAGAAGCTACAGCAGTATTTACAAGCTGTGATATTCTATTTAATTCATTTTCACCAGCTCTAAAATCATAGTCAGCTTGGTCTCTTAATTCTTGCCACATAAATGATTGAGCTGTTTGTGTCATAGCAAAAGCATTCTGTGCATTCTGTGCATTGATTTGATTTTGCATCGCAGTGTTAGCTGTATTTAAATTTCTTCTCCATTGAGTATTAGACTGTTCTACTACTGCTTGGTTTTGTGCATTCCATTGATTCCTTGCAAAGTCTTGGTTGGCATTGAACTGGTCTACTTGTGTTGCAAGTTGAGTATTAAACTTTTCAACATCTGCAGCTCTGTTAGCATCTCTAGCTGCAGCAGCATTAGTTTGTGAATCATTAAACTGTCTCATAGCATTCATTTGAGCTACATTAGATTGTTCCATTTGTGCAGCTAAACTAGCCATAAATTGGTTAGTTTGATTTTCACTAGCAGCATTAAATTGTGATGCAGCATTGTTTGCAGCTTGGTCTGATAATAATCTTTGTTGTTCTTGTTGAGCTTTTAACATGTTAGCTTGTTGCTCATTATTCATATTAGCCATATCCATAGCTAAAAAGTTTTTAGCATTTTGTACAGCTAATCTTTCTCTTGTTCCTAAATTTGCTATATCCATAGAAGCCATAGCTGTAGCGTTTTGCATAATAGCTTGTTGCTCTGCATTCATATTAGTAAGAGCTACAGTTTGCATAAACTTACTATTAGCTAACTCAACTTGTTGAGCTGTAGTAAACTTAGCCATATCCATATTAGCTTTAGTTGTAGCATTTTGTATAGCTGATTGTTGGTCAACATTAAGTTGAGCTACATTCATTTGTTGAGCTAACTGTGCTTGTAACTGATTAGTTTGCATAGTCTTATTAAGATTTGCAAGTTCTATTTTTTCAGCATTACTTAACTTTTCTGATTCAGCTAAATTACGTGAAGATAAATTAGCAAGTCTCATTTGCTGGTCATTAGTTAAATTAGCAAGTTCCATTTGCTGTTTAAATCCAGCATTCTTAGCAAGGAAGTCAGCAGCAATTTGCATCTCTGCCATTTTTTCTTGGTTCTCTGCAGATTGGTCTGCACCAGCTCTAGCAGCATCTATTTGAAGCTCTGTCATGTTTAACTGTTGCTCGTTGCCAAGATTCTGCATTGCCATCTGTTGTTGATTTTGAGAACGTATAACAGCAGCTTGTTGTTGGTTTTGAAGATTCTGCATCCTCATTTGTTGTTGCTGTTGAGCTGTAGTCATAACAGCATCTTGTGTAAACTGACTTTGCATTACTTTCATCTGCTGAGACATTTGAGCTGTTTGACTTGCAGCAGTTTGTCTATTAGCTAAATTTTGTAATCTTAATTGTTGTTGTTGTGTAGCTTGTTGTAAGTTTGCTTGTTGTTCGTTACTTAAGTTTTGAGCTGCTCTTTGTTGTAAAGCTTGTGCATTGCTTTGTGCCATTGGTAAAGCACTTTGAATAATAGCATTAAATAAACTATCTCTACCTACAGTAGAAACATTAAGACCTCTTCTAGCTAATCCAGCATTAACTGCATCAACAGCAGGTTTAGCCCACAAAGGTATTTTACCATCTTCCATACCACCTAAAAGAGATTCCATTTGTGAAGATACTAAAGCTTCTTGTGGTAATGCAGCAACTGCAGCTTGAACTTCTACAGGCTGTGTATCTATTTGAGCTTCGACACTAGCGGGGTCTTCTACAACAGCAGCAGCTACCTCTGGCGGTAAGTCTGCAGTTTCTGCTATCATATCAGCAGCAGCACCTTGAGCAGCTTTACCTTTTACTGGTCTTTGTTTAGCAGCAGTATACCCTACTGTATCATTAATAGCAGCAGCAACACCATCAGGTGCAGGTTCTCCTAATATTGTTTCACGTTCTGACCTTTCTGCATCTGGAGTAGCAGCAACAGTTACATCTTCGCCCTCTACTTCTTTTACTAAGTAATCATTATCTGGTCCTAAAACATCATCAATAGTTTTAGCTTGTGCAGCTTCAGCTTGTAACTCATCGACAGTTGCAAACTTAACACCTGCTGTTATTTCTCCGGGAGCTACGTCTTCTATTTCTCTAGCTTGTCTTTCTTTTGCAGCTTGGACATCTACATCTTTATCAGCTACTGTATCTGCAGTATAACCTTTAGCATCTATATCTTGACCAATAGTTGTATCAGCTTGTGCAGCTTGTGAAGTTGCTACAGCTTCTTTCGCTGTTGGTTTAGCTTCAAAAGTTTGTGCAGTAGTTGGAGCTGCCATAGTTGTAGTTTGTTGAGGAGTACCCTCTTCAATTTTTACTGCATCAGGTAATTTAGCAGCTTCTGGAACTTCACCTTTTGCAGCAGCTTCTGCAGTTTCTCTAGCTAGTTTTTGTTGTCTAGCTTTTTCAGCTTCTCTAGCCTCTCTTGCAGCTTTTTCTTCTTCTGTTTCACCACTACTAACAGTACCACCTGTAGTTGTATCATCTGTAGTTGTACCACCTGTAGTTGTACCACCACCAGCATCGCCATGGTCTTCATTCCATTTAGCAAAAGCCTTATTATATCTAGCCATGGCTTGTGCATAAGCTTTATTAGTAGAAAAATCAGAACGGTCAGGAAGTGTAGGTTGACCACCATGAGCTAAAGAAACTCTACCACCTTTAGACATATCTATTCTACCACCTGTAACATAACTAGGTCTATATTTTTTATTTCTTTTTTTCTTTTGTTTATCTTTTTTTGCCATAGTGTTATACCTATATTTTACTTGACTTCAAAGAGTTTGTCAAGCTTTTCACCTAATTTATCTATCCTACTTATAAGGACATCAAAGTCAGCTTTTAATTCTGTTTTTGTTACATACTCTTTTGCCATCTCTTCACGAGTCTTGTTTAAGAGTATGTCAATTCTTTTAGCTTCTGATGCGTTCTGTCTAATACTGTAAAGGATTGGTGCCAACACCAAAGTTATGAAGATGTTCCAGAACAAGTAAGGTGTTAGTTCCATAGTGTTATCCTATTGTTTTAGTAACGGATGTTGGATTGATTTTAGCTTCTATTTGAGCATCTAAGCCAGACTTTAAAGCTGTTACTGCATCACTACCCATAGCAGTTTCTACCCAACCTTGTACGTCAGAGCTTGTTAAGTCTGCAAAGCTTGTAAAGCTTGACAAGTCTGAAGTATCTACAGATTGAGTTCCGTATGATGTAGCAGTCCAGTTGTTGCCATCAGCATCCTGATTAGCGTCATCTTCTGCTGTTAATCTCCAATGCACGTTATAAACAACGTCTGCATTACCATCTAGTGTTGGGTAAGTATCAACTGTTGACACGTTCCAAGTATATCCAATTGCCATTATTAAACTCCTGCGTTTTCGTTAGCTGTTTTCTTAGCGTTTTTTACTTCTGTTGTCCAAACTGTTGCAGCTATACCTTGAACCTCTGTAGACTCTCCTGATACATCTGTATCTGTATGAGTCCAACTATCGTCAGCATTTTGTACAGAGCTTACACAAGGTAGTGAGTGTCTATGAAAAGACCTTGAAAGCTCTACACCATCTTCTTTGATGACTGTAGCTGTTCTTACTTGTATAGTTTTGTAGTCTCCTACAACTTCTATTTTATCTTCTATTATTTCTTTTGTTATTGCCATTCTATTTTCTCCTTTTGTCCGTACCTAGAATCCACTAGATATATTAGTTAAATTGTTATGCGTCTGTCTCATATGCTACAGAAAACCAAAGGTCAGCAGAGTCATTTGCTCTATCTGTTACTGAAACTAAAGCATTTGCTGTATTATCTTTTGATTCCCAAAATCTTACATAACTTGCAGCTTCAACAGCTTCACAGGCAAGATTATAAGTATCATCAGATACGTTAAAAAATTCAAAAACCACTGCACCAAAACCGCTTGTAGAATCTGTTGTGCTACTTACAGCAAAAGGTAATCCTGTAACGTGCAAAGAACCACTGCCTTCAACAACATCATCAATGCCATTCATTTTAGCGGTAACCTGCACAAACCTACCAATTTTAGTATATCTTGCTTCTCTACTACCATAAGTGTAAGTACCTGCGGTATCTGCACCTTCAAATGTCGGAGTCCAAGTACCTTCTTCATAATCGTCAAGATGGTTTGCTGAACCTGTACCGCCTAGATAAGCACCGCCTGAAAGGTAGAGGTTATTGAAAGCATTACTTGTAGTACCTAAAGAAATTTCTCCGTTAACTGGGGTAGTTGTTTCATCAATAGGAAAAATTGCATTAGTTGTTCCACTAAAACCAGCACCAGTGCCTGAAGCAGAATTTAATATCAAGCCAAGCGTTGAACCACCACGAGAAGATATACTTCCAATCTTTACTGTGTCTTTATATAAAGTTACTAAATCACCATCATTAGTATTTCTTCTAAGAGCTAAGACATTTCCACTATTTCTAGTAAAGGAACTGTTTTGTGAGGTTGCTAAAACTACACCAGCAGTTGCAAATGCATCAGAATCCTTACCCACAAGCAAGTTGCCTGAATTGTCAATGGTCATACGAGCTAGTCTGCCATCAGTATTTGATGTAGCAAAAACTATAGGTGAACTAGCAGTATTGGCATTTCCAAAAATTTGCGACTCAATTCTAAACTCATTAGAATTTTCATATATTTTATATACGTTATTCCCTGATGAGTAATTTTCGGAAACATAAAGACCCGTACCATTTGTTCTTACAGCACCTTCAACATCTAACTTAAAGGTTGTATTAGGACTAGTTCCAATTCCAACATTTCCTGAAGAGTCAATACGCATTCTTTCTGTTGCGTTAGTATGTGTTGTTCCTGTACCGCCTGTGCCAAAAACTAAAGCATTACCTGTATTTCCAATAGTAGAATTTCTCCAATTACCATCTTGTCTAGTAGCAAAATACAAATATGAATTAGTTGTTCCAGTTGCATCATAAGATGATTTTATTAAAGAATTACCACCATCTACGTGTAGTTTTTGTGAAGGACTATCAGTTCCAATTCCAACATTGCCTGATGACTCGATACGCATTCTTTCTGCTGTAGCACCACTGTTTCTGGTGTGGAATGTCATCATGCCAGATTCAGCACTACCACCAGTAGCTGTAGATTGAACGTCAATACGACCATATTGAATGTTATTAAAAATACTTCCGTTATTTCCAGCGTTGAAGTCTATACCCATCGTACCGCCAACAGACAAACGTTCCAGTTTTAATAAAGTTGAGGCAGAGGTGTCGCCAATGTGTAGTTTCACATCAACGCTGGTCGTACCAATTCCAACGTTGCCTGATGAGTCTATTCTTAGGCGTTCTGAACCAGCAGTATTAAAGAACAACAATCCAGACGCAGTACCAGCTTCAAGCATTAAGTCTCCGCCTGAGTTTGTGGCTTTTAGTTTAGCTATTGTGTTTGTCTCATCGTGATAAATCTGTAATCCATTTGATGTAGTAGTTCCAAAAAATCTTGCTGAATATTCATTACCACGAGTTTCTAGGGCAGCTAAAGTTGATGCACCACCAATTCCAAGCGATTCAGCACTTGCATCCCAGAATAGAGCTTGGCTAGTTCCTGTATCATCGTAGAAGGAGATGTCTCCGTTGGCTGCTATGTTCATTGCCCTATCATCATTGGCTCTAAACTCTAAATTATGGTTGCCAAAAGTATCAATAATGCCACTTTGATTACCATTAGAGTAGGTAAGTTTAGTTCCGTATGTGCCATTGCTGCTAGTTGTTTCACCTACAACAGTCAACCCATCCATTGTGGCTGTGCCTGTTACGTCTATGCCTGTTGAGGTTGTGGCTAGTTTGGGTGAGCCGTCATAGTATAAACTGACATTGGAATTTCCTGCAGCTTGAATCATATTGTCATTACCAGCTTTAAGAGTAATATATCCGTCGTCTACTACTTTAATGTGTGTAGATTTTTCTACAGAGTCTTGATTATCAAACCAAGCAACATAACCATCGTAATAAATTTGTAATTCATCT
>Ga0208917_1001259_pt1 | contig 12709 bp, 11 predicted proteins | sample DEB08_DNA_10_FD_185500 | JGI IMG/M metagenome (GOLD analysis project Ga0208917, IMG submission 185500) | Aqueous microbial communities from the Delaware River and Bay under freshwater to marine salinity gradient to study organic matter... | ecosystem: Environmental > Aquatic > Marine > Coastal ...
TGCAAACACGGCAGCAAAAAACGAAGCAAATCGACTCAATATCTTAAATCTTCTTGGTATTCAGCAAAATGCAATGAACAATATCTGGCAGGCATATCGCGACCAAGCATCGTGGAATATGAAAGCGTCTGAAAATGCTAAAGACAGGGCACACAATGCAGCTATGCAAGCAGCGGCAATTGCAGCAGATAAAGATATGTACGACACAAAGTACGATGACTATCTAAAAACTGTCATCATAGACAATATATTTGGATAAGAAAGCGATAACTGATGGCTAAATTTTGGGAACAGAAATGGTTTAAAACAGGCGTTGCTTTAGTTGGCGCGAACGTTGTTGGGGAGTATTTGTTTGGAGAAACGATGCCGGGAGGAGTTTCAGGAGAAGGACCGTCATATTTTTCAGGAGATAACCTCGCTGCAAAAGGTTTGAATTACTTTGGTGTTACCCCTTTTGGAGAAACCGCCGTCGGTTCCGCTATTAGCGGCTATGTTCCTGATTGGCTAAAAGATACTATAGGAAGTAAAGAGGCCAAACAGGCAACAGCTTCATTTCTAAACATGTTTGGAGAAGTGGGTGGACCACCCTCTGGGAAACGTACGACGAAACCCAACCTTATTCGCAGCGATACTAGCTTCCAAGCAGGACAGGCTGGACAGATACCACTAGGCAACAACGGAAGAGTTGGCAATGCGTTACAATCTCCAAAGATGCAAGCCTATTTAGCACAGCACGTACGAGCAACTAAAATTCCTCAACGTATTCTTGCCCAACCTAGACCGACAGGAAGCACAACATTAGGATCAGTCAGCGTTAAGCGTACGGCAACAAGAACTCCTGCCTATAGTAAAGACGCAAGAACAGGATAGAAACATGGCTTTTGATAAAATTAACGCTCTTTCTGCACCGCCGGGACATTCCCTCACTGACGAACCGGGAAAATGGGCTTGGGAACAGCCGCCTATCTATGCAGATCCTGACGACGCAATCGACTACGTAACAGATGCAATTGACGATACTCCGCAACAACGAGAAGGAATCTTAAAGCTGCTTCTTGCTGGTATCACTGTTGAAGAGTTGGTTAATCAGATATCATTTAAGGGATTTATGCAGGGGTACTATACTCCTGATGTGGCAGAGTTGATTAAGCCTGCAGTCGGTATTTTTCTGTACAACATGGCCCTCGAAGAAGGCTTTGAGCCACAGATGTTCGTTGAAAAAGAAGACGAAGAAGAGGTCGATGACGTTGCCTTCTTTAAAATCCTAAAGCAACGTAACCCAGAGTTGTATATGAAAATGAACGAAGAGATTAACAGACAGCAGCGCATGGGAGCAGATGACTTCATTGAAAGTGCGTACGGTCCAGCCGAACAGCCTAAAGAAGCGTCGGTTTCGTTCTTGACAACTGAGGAGTCAAAATAATGGCAGACCTTACAAAACTACTGTTGCTTGCTGGAAGCACAATGTACAGAAAAGGTAAAGAGCAAGAAAAGCTTCTTGAAGAAGAACAAAAGAAGATTGCCATAGAAAGGGCTAAAGCTCAAGAAACAGAGCGGGTACGCCGCGATGAAAATGTGCCTCGTTTGATCTATACTACTCCAGACGGTATGTGGGGAGAGCACGTGATAGGAAGCCCCCGCTTGCTTCCAAAAGATGCAAAGGTAGTAAAAACAGGGTCGATCAAAAACGGCTGGCAAGACTATAAAGGTGCATCTAAGGTTGAGTATCTTCGTCAGTACGAAAACTCAGTCGTACCTGAGTCGGAATTGAGAAGTATATACGGGCCGAAGTACGACCTTACAAATATAAACCAACTTCATCCCATCGTGGGAAATGTTGTTGATGGAAAGCTTGTGCCTTTTGACGCTGCTCAAATAAAAACTTTACGGGGGCCAGTAACAAAAGAAGTCAAAACTATATATAAAATAGGTGGCGATGAAGTATCAGAAAAAGAGGCTATTAACCGTAATCAAAAAGAAGGTCTGCCTATTCGGCAAATAGATCAAGTTTTTGAAAACGGGGTTATGATTTCCCAGTCTGAGCAAAACTACGAAGAACCGGGAAAAACTCCCGGAGAAGACTACTACTTCGTTACCTTAGAAAATGGGATGACTCTTAAAAGAAAAAACAAACAGGCTTTTATTGATAGAGGATACAGTGATGCCGAAATCAATCAAGGAAGTTTTGTTGGTGACAAGCTTGTAAGTCAACCCCTGAGATCTGCAGATGTTTCGTATGCAATACAATACGAAATGAAAGATGGGTCTACCAAGTTAAACACAGATCCTGACTTTACACCTGAAGATAGAAAAAACGCAGTCAGAGAAACTCGCGTAGAGATTAGCCCTGATGGAAAATCGGTCAAACCCCTTGCTGCTTCAGTAGCAAGATCCCCCAAAGATACTGCCGCTACTGCACGGGCTTTGGAAATGTCTAAGTATACGACCTACATGACGTTAGGCGATGATAAAATCATCGGAGCAAAAGACAGCCAAAGCGTTTTTGAAAAAGCAAATTCAGTAAACGCTGCTATAATCGATAATCTGAACGTAATCAACAACACTGAGGGTAAAGCCCAAGAATTCGTGTCAAAATTTGGACCTTTGTTCAAACAACGTTTGGATACCGACCCGAATTTAAAAGCACTACAGAATGATCTTCCTTCCGGTATAGTCATTTCTCACAAGGAAAGGATGGTGCAGGCGGGTTTTGCAAATGTGCTAAAAGTAAAAGGGATGGAACAATTCCTATTGAGTTTGGACATGCAGGGGAATGCGGATATGGCTGCACGTATCCAGCAAACCTTATCCACTGAAAACCCCAACGGAGCGGTTGTTGTAGCGAATGAGCCTATAATTAGAGATGGCGAAACCGATCCTTTTGCCAGAATAGTCTACGGAAAAGCTGCATCAGAAAAGTATGCACCGTTCATTAAAAACACGCTATATCCCACCCTTCTTGCTGCCACAAATAACTCAGAAAAAGCACAGAACTTATTGTCTACTTTGATTGCAGACAAGCGAGATGCTTTGGGTAATCTAGTTCAACGAGAAGATGGTCTTGGTCCCGTAAACGCTGAAAACCAGCCTATGCTAGACGGGTTGATGTCTATGTCAACTAACACTCTTGTTGCTGGTACTGATACTCGTGCACCTATCACTGAGTTAGACGCATTCATTGCAACAATAAATTCTACTGATCCTAAGAACGATATCGTACTCGCTGCAATTGATGCCCCGACTAAAAAGAACATAGCAAATAAGTTCACTGCTATGGTCGGTGGCGATTTAGAATCTGGCGTGATGACAGTTCGAAGCTTGATCAGTGTGGGTGGACCACGAGTTCAAACTCTTTTGGCTCAACGGTACGGACTTGACAACAGTGCACAAGGAAAACAACGACGTAACGCATTTCTCACACAAGGAGAATCTGCCAACAGAGGTACAGGTGCTGCTAAAGCGTCACTAGCATCTTACTTTGACCCAGTAACAGGCAGGCCTTATCCATCGTCTGCTGTAGCTAACTTCGACTTGACAATAGATGGCTTTCAGTACCTAGCTGTAGAATTTGGCGAAAGAGGCGCACAGTTTTTAAGTAAAATCTCCGGCGGTAAAGTCGGAGCAGAGTTGGATACTGCTGCTGAATCGTTGGTCGATTCTCTCATAGGTCGAGGATTTAAGCAGGGGGACATAAAAACAACCGCATCTGCACGAGAGTTGCTAGTTCAAGATGCCAAAGCGGTTTCTAAGGCTATACTAGAGGCAGGAAACGATAGAGAAAAACGTGCGCTTGCTACTCGTAACTTCCACATCACTGTCCTTGCTTACGAGTTAGCTGCCGCTATTCAGGGCGGAACAGGCGGAAGAACCATTTCTGACCAAGACGTTCAGTTGATCCTGTCTGCTTTACGTCAGGGGACATTTGATAGTCCAGACGCACAACGAGCGTCTATCATGGCGGCAAAAGATATGCTAGATTCTATCAGAATCCGTGCAAAGTACCTAAGTAGCACTAATTTTCTAGACAACGCTGCAATAGCAATTGCAGACGACATGCTTTCTACTTCAGACGTTGTTATCACCCCAGCATCTGCAGCTAATCAGTTAAGATCACAACTAGGTATAAATCAAGGGGGAGTAAACCCAGAAGCTGAGTTGAGTCAAGAGCAATTATTGCAACAATTGAATCGTACTCTCAGAGCAGCCGGAAAACCGACCGTAACCGAAATAGACAAAACACTACCAGAATATAATACAACAATTAATCGTTTGAAAAAAGGACGTAGTTCGTAATATGGCTGAAGGATACTCTATTTTCGATAAGTTGCCAAAGTCAACGCTTGGTCTTGCTGAAACAATACTTTCGCCTACGACTGCGGCCTTGAGTCCTATGAGCACTACAAATACGCAGACGGAACCGACAGGCATTGGAAAGAAACTTCCAGAAGGGGTGGTCGAGGATTTTCCCATCGTAAATCTGCTTGGTGGTTACGGACCAGAGGGGTTTGAACGTCCGCCTATACTTGGTCGAAGTGGGCGATATCTCTCTCCAGAGCCTGCTCTCACGATGGACCCGTCAAAAGTAGAGATAGAGTACGGCGATCCGTTTCTTGGCGCACAAGCTATTACTAAGCGTCGTCGCATAGTCGAAAATCCTGAATTACTAACGCCTATCATTTCTGTCAAGGATGCAAACTTAGCAGATACAGACATAATGGATGCTTCGTACGTAACAAACAAACGTGGTGAGCGGTTTGAGTTTGTAGATTATCTAACTGAGGACACCCTAGAGTCACGGCAAAAGCTAATCGACAATATTCAAGGCACAGACTTGGGGTATGTAATTCAGGGAAAAACACGGACTATCGAAGATAGAATCAGTATTCCATACATGACTGCCGTGTACGATGAAAAGTACGAAAAGGTCCTAGAGGACATTGACAAGAAACTCGTCGGTATTCCGTTTGTAAGTGACGAAGCTAGATCACGTTATATGTTGAACATGGGGTACGATGCGGATACAAATCGTGCTATCTTTGCCAAACAGTTTGATGACTTCCTTGTCAATCAAGGCGTGAAGAGTCAGCGTACTCGTGCAGGCATTATCTTACACAGTGTAAACCTTCCTCAGTTCGGAGGGGTCGGTTTTGGTGATCCGTCCAAACTCGTCGGTATCACCAATGAGGTTGCGAAATTTCCCCTGATGGCTGGGGCATACCTCATGGGAGAAGCCTTCGGAGCACTATCAGAGGGTTTGAAAGTCGGTGACTACAACCTATCAGACTCAACTGATCGTGAAAGATGGTTGAGCACCTTCATTCCAAACATGCCTGCCTTGATCCAAGATAGATACACACAGCTAAACTTAGATGTACCGTACAACGTAGCGGAATCTATTTCACGTCGGTTTTCCGGCTTTGGAACCCAAGCTGCAGCGACTGCAATAGAGGTTGCCGGACCTACTAAGCTTGCCACCTTGAGAAAGGTACAGGCTGGTAAAAAGGAGATGGAATACTTTGGTGATTTCGAAGCACGATATCGCAAGAAGTTTCCTGAAGCAGAGCCTGAAGATGTAATTGTAGCGTTTCAAAAAATGAGAAAGAATACTGTTAACGTCGGTATCGGGACGTATAGCTTCCCCGTCGACCTAACCAAAGCAAAAGACATCAAACTTATCGGGGGCATTGCAAACATCCCAGCAAAGGCTATTGCAGTGGTAAACGGCTTACGTACATCTAGTCGGTTTAAGAACGGTATGGAGCTAACAGATGCAGCACAGATTGCATCTAATCGCATCGAAGTGCGTAACATGTCTCAGTACTATAAGAACCTGCACAACCAGAAGAACGGCATTATAAATCGCGCAAAGATGGCAGGCAGGGACTTGAACCCTGATGAAGCAAGACGTTTGGAAGAAGTAACGCGAAAAATCGAGGTTACAAAGGCAGACCTGCGAAAGACTGTGGTTAGGTCTGAAACACCTAAATTTATCAGAGAGTCGAACGTTCAAGATGCCTACGTTATAATTGGTGCTGCAACAGCCAATCAAGCCTTTGAAATCTACGGTGGCGATCCTATGATGGGAGAGTTCTTAGGAGCAGTGGGTGGAATAGCGTACGGTCTTGTCAAAGGCGGCAAAGATGCAAAAAAGCTATTAAAAAAGTTTGATCTCGACAACGTAACAGACAAACAACTCAATATTGCTGATCTCGTTCTCACCAACATGAAGAACTTTGACCCAGACTTTCAAGAGGCACTACGCACACGAGTAAAGTATTTCAACGGACTCAAGCAAGAGCTTGTAGCTGCTGGCGTGAGAGAAGATGTTTTAGATCGTTCTGTGTCTAGAATACTAGGCTTATCTCTTTTACAAACCCTAGAAGAAGGCTCTGCACTCGACTTGCACGGACCGCAAGTTGCATCATTCAACGCTCAAACTCAAACCTTACATACAAATCTGCTCACCCAACAGAAGTTTGTATCTGAACTCCGTTCTGTTATGCAAAACCTTTCTCAGATGGAAGGCGTAGACATCGAAGGAAACGCCGTAAAGAAGCTGTACGATACCATCGAAGCTGCCGTAACCTACGCAGATGGTACAACCGCTCAACTAGCAGATGACTTAGAGGTAATCGGAAGAAGCTACGAAACCAGCGTAAAGGGTATGATTCTAGGATCAGACGACGTATATACGCATTTGGATGAAGCGTCCACGACGGAACTAGGAAGTGCACTAGACAACCTTACACAGCACAATATTTCTAGAATAGATCAGGGTAGTGTCACGGCAATCAGAGATGAGGTTGCTAGAACCCAAGATGGTATAGCCGGAGCCATCAAAGATAAAGCAACCCAGATTGCTCGTATTCTTCCAACGCAAGGCGACGTAAACAAGCAGGTTAACAAGATTCTACCTGATGGAACGATTATCCGTCCGGGACGAGAGCCAGCAAAAGCACGTGACATTCAAACATCAGGCGATGCTCTTGCAGCTTTGCTTGAAAGCAGAAACGTACGGGAGCGAGAAATTGCTGCTGCACCATTTCGTCAGTTAGACAACGCTATGTTCCGTACAGCCGACGGGTCGGTAGTTGTAGGCGAAGCCACGACAGACGCTGGACCCGTATTAGATAGCATGTTTGACGTGCTAGGCACTGCAGAAGGAACCACCTTGCTTCTGGAGATGTCAGGCAAAACAATGTCTCGCTCAACAAGCGGCAAGATGTTTGCATTCTTGGATGAAGCGGCAGGAGCCTTTATCCTCGACGTTGCTCAAAAAACAGGACAAAATCCCGATGACATTATCGAAGGTGCTTTAACTGCTGCTAGAAAAGCAAACGATCCAGATACAATAAAGCTGCTAAATGATAAACGTATCCCACAAGATCTGCTCGTTGCACAATTAATTAGAAAAGACTTGCGATTGGCTGGCGAAGATATCGGAGTCTTGCCTATCTCTTTTCAGCAAGCCAAAGAGATGTCTGATGCCTTGAATCAAATAAGCTTCAAGACTCAAGACTCTACAGCAAAGATGAGAATAGACAACGTTCAGAACATTGCAGAAGGACTCATGGACTCTTTCGAAGTTCAACTAGAAACAGGACAACGGGTTTCAGTGGGTCAGTTGTTCATTCAGCAAGAGGACGGATCACTGCGTTCTACTCAAGATGTTTTGGCTGAAGGAAAGGCTCGTTGGACGGAATACAAGCGCAGGTTCTACAATGATGAAAATGTAAGTAACTGGCTAGGGTGGAAAAACAAAGATGCCCGTCTACCTGTTGGTGTTTCTTCAGACTATCCGCTGGGTATAGATTACGGTAAAAATGCTCCTGTAGGATGGTTAGACTTCAATAAAATTGCCGACATGAAGGACGTAGACAAAACAAAGTTCACACGCTCCCTTTCCGAAACAATAGGGGATGTAGATGCGAACGGAAACTATCGCATACGCTTGAACAGCGAAAACGGACAGGCTACTCGTGCAATCCTAGAGGCACGTAGTCGCGAATGGTTAACCGAAACCATCACTAGCGGTAAGCCTATCGACTTTAACGACCTTCGCAGGAAGATGAATAGTCTGCAGGATACCTTCATAGGCGTAACCGACGAGGGTACTGAGGTACGTCTCCTAGACTTAGATAGGGTTATGACTGACGTATTTCCTGATTTTGGAAAAAACAGCGTCGATCCTGAGTACTTTGAAGCAGGAATGAAGAAACTACAGGCTGCTGCAAAACGCGAAAAGGCTCGTGTTGTACGAGAAGCCACAAAAATAAAACAGGGTATAGCTGAAAGCAAGCAGTTCCTAAGTCGTTATTCTCAAGGTGAGTTAGACTCTGGTAGTGTTGGGTCGGTTTTGATATCCGGTGGCGTAGGACGCTTGAACGACCTGAAGAAGCATCTCAAGTCCCTAAAGCGAAGCGAAGAAGAAACCAACGAAATAATCAAGTCGCTTTTGGTTCAAGAAATGGATCGTAAGGCTTTCAACCCGACAGGTCGGTATACTATAGACCCATCTGATCCTAACAAAATGGTTCCGAATGTTGATTTGGATATTGAGTCCCTGAAGCAATTTATGGGATTCAACGACCCAAGCACGGCAGAAGTTGTACGGGAAATAATCGGGGATAAAGCCTACGATACATACAGAAGCATCATAAGCTTCACAGCTAACGAAGCTGCAGAGTCTGCAGGACGCACAAACATATCGGGCATCCCTCGCAAATTCTCTGTAGAGAGCTACATCAGCCGTTTCTACGCTGTCAATCGTGGCGTGGTTAGCTTCAGGTACGTCGGTACGGAAGCAGTCCTGCAGCAGATGAGACAAAAGAACATGTCGCTTCTGACTATGGCCTTGACTGATCCGAAGATAGGTTCTCTATTGATGGAGATGGTAGAGACAGGAAAGCCACTACCTTTTGAAAAGGATCAGCAGCTATTTGAATTGCTGGTTACAGCCTCAGAGCGTTTTGACAACTGGCGTGAAACATCAAAAGACCCCGTTGAAGTGACTAGCGATTTTGGACACGAATTTATCTACAATCCTACAATGAATTACTTTGGACTCTCACCATAAGGATGAAACTATGAAACAATACAACAACGGCCCTCGTAAGGGAATGATGTACGGTGGAATGCCACGCAAGCCAATGATGTACGGTGGTATGGCAAAGAAGCCACGTAAAAAAGCACAGATGGGTGGTAGCATGAGCACAACCCAGAACCAACAAAACCAACAAGCTGCCGGTATGAACGTCATGCCTATGCAGCCTATGAATGTGCAACGCATGGCAGAAGGCGGCAAGACCTTTCCTGACCTAACAGGCGATGGCAAGGTTACCAAGAAGGATATCTTGAAGGGTCGTGGTGTTAAAATGATGTACGGCGGAAAGGCAAAGAAACGTGGCTACTAAAATGGTTTCTGCCCCCAAAGGCTACCACTGGATGAAGCAGCGCGGCGGGGGATACAAACTAATGAAAAACCCCTCGACCGGTTACAAGCGGCACAAGGGGTCATCTATTCGGGCTAGGTTTACGGTACAAAAAGTACACGATAAGTCTTGACTATCTAAATATACTGTCTCGATTTATCCAACATCTCATTTCCCATCGATCTGAGGTATCTAAGCAGGGATGCTATAGAGTGTGCACCTTCATACTCTGGCATCCCTGAATTCATTACGGACTCTAAATCTTCTGGCGTTACGCCATCCATATTGAGTTCGACATTGCCATCTTGTTTTAGGTACGCTGTGAATTGAAATAGATTAGCTTTGTGCTGCTTCTTTGCCATTGACGTTCTCTAGTTCTTGAATTGCTAGGTTGTAACAGTCGGCTCTAAATGTGAATCCGTTTGCCGGATCGACATCCCCTCTGTTGTATCGTGTAGCCTTTTTATAAAACGTTTCTTTTGGTATTTCTCCCAAGATCCAAGCCTTGCTGTGGTCTGTAAGGATGCGGACAAAGACGTAGCTATCGCAGTCTTGCTTCGATCCGTGTGCAGCCACAGAGCAATCATAGTTTGGAGATGGTGTGGTATTGCACCGCTTGGTCTTTACGTCGACACGTCGGTTTTCTACCAACAGGTCAAAGTCCTTGCTGTTGACAGGCTCACCACCGACGTATTCCTCGACGATTATTTCTCCGATTGCCCCGACCACATTGCTGAGACTGCCCGTGATGCTGCCCTGTAGATTACCTACAGAGGCAGCTTTCTTTTTGGCACGAGAAATAATATCAGGCGTTATCTTGATTTGTATCAACAGACTCTTCCTTTGTAGACGAAACCAACATGTTTGTGAAGGCAGATTGTGCCGTACGTAGTTGGTCTATACCAAACTGCGCCTGTGCAACCTTAACATTCAAATCACGAATCTGATTGACGATGTACTTCTGTTTGTCCTCTAGGGTGTCAAACTCGTATTCTGTTCCATCGATCACGATGATGTCTTTTTGTTCTTCAGACATTACTTTCTTCCTTTTCTCTAGGTAACCAAAATTCTGCCTCTGACCCACAGTCTTTGCATTCCAGAAACGTAATCATAGAATAGTAACTATTGTCTTCTAAGTCAACATCACTATTCCAAATCATTTCACCTTTACAATGCCAGCAACTCACTTGCCTTCTCCTTCTTTGGCTTCTTTTTCTTTTAATTTCTGCCATTCCGCATAGCTAGGATGGCTGCGGGGTGGGTTGTACTGAACCCAACCGTCACCCCGCTTCCAAACCAACTTACTCATGCTGCGTTCAAGTCCACTACTTCGCAGACACCCGCAGTACAAGCCAACTCACGTGAACCGCTGGTATTGTCTTCCTTCTCGAAGTCAGTCAGCTTTTCCCAATCGATCTTGACATCTTTATAGGTCTGCATCCACTCGTTGTACTCATCCACATCGATGTCCTGATACGGAGCCTGTTGATAGGTGTGGTCACTGTGAGGAAGGAACGAGACACCAGATGCAACGTCAAAGTTTTCGTATACCCACGCACCGACTTCCATCCATTCGTGTTCCTTTACCGTGATGGTAACAGATGGTTTGTGTTCAGACCAATGTATAGCATAGGTCTTCCACAGTTCTAACTGCTCAACGGCTGTCATTTGTGTCCGTGTAACTGCACCTTCGGGTGACTTCATCGGGAACGAGAAGACAGTGGTAGAGTCTGGCTTCATCATGTCACGTTCGTTGTGCACCCCAGACTCAATCAAGAATTGTGTCAAAGGGTCTTTGTTATCACCCCGAACGGTACGGATAAAATAGTCGTTGTGTCGTGCGTGGATGCCGCTCGCTGCATCTACCAACTGCGATACGGTTCCTGACGGCTTGACACAGGTGATTGCTGCGCTGACAGGGATACCAATCTCCTCTGCAATGCGTCGGTTTGTTTCGACAGCGGTTTCCCGCATCTCTTCTAGCCAACGCTTGCTATCCACGTTCTTTGAAAGAAGCGGATGATCCATGATTCCTGTTAGGGATACACCCAACAAACGCTCTTCTTCCGTGTTCTTCTTCCAGATGTTACGAAGGTACTTGAAGTCTGTCAGAGTAGACTGCAGGGTTCCCAAGACTGTTGCCAAGCGTACCTTATCTTTGAGGTCTTGAAGGGAGTCGGTTTCACGGACAACTACCTCAGACAGATTACAGAACTGATATCCGCGTAAGATGATCTCACTGCACGGGTTGGTTCCCCACATGTGCCCTGTCTCACGGCGACCGTTGCGGGCAACTTGCTTGTCGGCTGCTTCACGGTTGAACATACCACGCTCACCAGATTTGCTGTCATACAAAGCAAGCCACTCACGCATGAACGTACCCATCTCAGGCTTAGTCTTGTAGGCAACTGAGTTGTTTGCCAACGCACGTTGCGGCTCAGACTCCCACCACATACCAGACTTGGCGTGTGCCATCTGATCGTCATTCAGGTTAGACAGACTAATCAAAGCAGAGCGGCGCACACCGCCTACAACAACGATCTCCCCAATCTTACACATGAGATCGTGACACTCGATTGGAAACAGCCGACGACCACGTGCCTTCTTGAAGATTTCAACGGTAAAGTTAAACAGATCGACAAGGGGTTGTGGACCACTCGCTCTGCCGCCCATGACTTTCAAACGAGCACCAGCTTCACGAACCCCAGACATATCCCATGAAGGAATCTGTCCAGCATACAACAGCGCAATCAATTCGCGTAACGCTTTCGCCCATCCCGGCTTGCTGTCACCCACTTTAATTACAGTATCGGACGTGTTAAAGTTGTCAGATACGACAGGTAGCTTGTCGACATTTTCTCGCTCTACAGAGAAACCAACGCCTGTACCACACATCAAAATATACATACATTCATCGAACGCACGAGGGCTATCTACAGGAATGTAGCTACAATTATAGCCACACACTGCGTCACGCTCTAAGGCTTGACCGGCAGTCATCATTGCTCTCATAGAAGGCATGACCCGCAGGTTGAGGATAGCTTCTTCGAGTTCGTTCCTCAGTGAACTGTCCAGCTTATAGCCGTGCTTATCGTGCACATAAGAATCCATAAAAGAAATATATCGGGATACAGTCTCATCCCAGTTCTCCCTGCGCTGCTCGTCTTCGATCCAACGTGCATAGCGCGACTTGTGAATGAATTGTTGGTATGGTGTAGGCAACATGTTGTTCATGTTCTTATTCCTCTTCGTGTCGGTTTTTAATTGTTAATAGTCTG
>Ga0208917_1001262_pt1 | contig 12674 bp, 10 predicted proteins | sample DEB08_DNA_10_FD_185500 | JGI IMG/M metagenome (GOLD analysis project Ga0208917, IMG submission 185500) | Aqueous microbial communities from the Delaware River and Bay under freshwater to marine salinity gradient to study organic matter... | ecosystem: Environmental > Aquatic > Marine > Coastal ...
GCAACACGTCTGTAGTAACGGTTGGAGTTGACACGGAGGCGACCCAGTCCTTGAACAGTTCCTTCAGCGAATGGGTTAGCAACCAGACCGTAGCGGGTCTTGAAGCCAATTTTTGGCTGGAAGGTGTCCTCACCGACGGCACGTACCATCTGCAGAGGAACGTAGGGGCAATAGAACAGACCTGCGTCATAAGGTGAAGAACCCTTATAACCAACAACGTAGTACTGGTTACCAGCAGATGAGTTATTTGCGGTCAGGTTTGCCGAATATGGATCGATGTAAACTCTGAACTTACCATTGATGGTACCAGCGAAGGTGTTGCCAGTGTCATCAACGTTCAGGTTTGCATTCAGTGCTGGGGTGTAATCCAGGATACCAGCCATGGTGAGTGCGGAAGCAACGTCTGCGGAACACAGAATCATGTTGCCCTTTCCTCTACGAGTGCGTTGTGCAATCGCGTTGGCATCTCTTTCGATCTGGAACAGAAGTCCTTTGAACTTCTCAACAGACCAACGACCATTGGAGTCAACATCCAGGTCGAATACACCAGCAGTTGCGGTGTTAGAAACAGCACCTTGCTCAGCAACCTTATAGATGGTTCTGATGACTTCACGGTTGATTTCAGCAAGAATCTCTGTGGAGAGAATGTTTGCCAACTCAGCCTCAGCATTCAGACCATGGATTGCCTTGAGGTCTTGTGCCAGTTCCAAGGAGTACTCAGCCTTGAGTGCTCTGGACTTAGCGGTTACAGTGACTTTCTCGATCGAGAATGCCATCTGGTTGAACTGGTCGCCAGCACCTGCACCCAGGTTCTCAGCGTCACCAGTAACCATTCCCTGACCGACGTCATAGCCAGTAGAGGAAGCGGTACCAACAGGGTTCAGAACAGAAGGGTTAGAACCAGACTGTGCAGTTGTACCCAGACCAGCATTAACGTCAGAGAAACCTGCAGTGAGGTTAAATCCGTCGTCCTGACCAGAGAATGCAGTATCTGCTTCGTTGAACAGTGCTTCGGTTCCGCTCTGGCTCTCGTAACGTGAACGCATCGCGAAGATGAGTCCAGTAGGTCCAGACATTGGTTGAACGCCAGCCAGGTCATATGCGACCAGGTTAGGCATTGCACGTCTGATCAGGGAGATCAGAACGGGGTCGAAACCAGCAACAGGGCCAGCAGCGTCAGCACCACCACCGAAACCACCTGAAGCACCAGCAGCGTTACCACTGTTGGTTGGGGTTTCCATCAGGTTGATGCCCTGACTAAATGCTTGCTCCTCGCGGAGGAATTTTTCTTGGTTCTCGAGCAGGACAGCGGTTACAGAACGACGATGCGCGTCTTTGATGGGATCAAGACCTTCATAGTCGAGAAGTGGGCTCCACTTTTCCTGCAGATGCTCAGATTGGAACATTTGCTTTTACCTTTGTTAAGTTAACGGTTTGAATTAATATTGAATTCAGTTTTTGCTGAATGCACCCAGTGCTCTAACATATGCATCCATTCCGGCTGCAGTTGGAGCAATTGTGGTGTCCACACCCTCAGAAAGGGTTTGTGGAGCTTCAGACTTAGTAGCAGGAGTTCTTGAGAAGTATGACTCCTTCAGGGTCTCCAGCTTTTCACGATATTCTTCTTCACTTTCAAACTCTACACTCTCGGCAAGTGAAGCGAGCTTCTCTTTCTGAGAAAGTGCAAGACCCTCTGAAACGGAATCAAGGATTCCATCAGCAACTGACTCAGCCAGACGCTTGTTAAGGGAAATGTTTTTCTCGATCTGCTCGTTGAGCTTGGTCTCCATATCATCAAGTTGTTCTACCATAGTCTCAAGTACATCATATTTTTCTTCAGGGATAGTTACATAATGTTCTTCAAAAAGTCCCTTCATTCCAGAAAGGAAGGACTCAGTCATTTCGGTCTTGAGACCATGTTCGATGGCGAGTTCATTCTCGCTCATCCACTCTTCTGAAACGTATTCCAGATAAGCATCGACTCTCTCAGTGAGAGTAGTCTTCATTTCTTCAACTTCTTCGTTGAAACGCTCTTGGAATTGGATTTCCAGAGCTTCTGAGATTTCGGTTACTTTAGAATTCAGAGCGGCTTCAAAGATGGTCTTAGCCTTTTCTCTGAATTCCTCGGAGAGTTCTTCACCACCCAAGAGTGCATTGACATCTTCTTCAATGTCATACTCTTGAGCTTCTACTGTGGTTTCTTCTTCTTCCAGAACTTCTTCTTCTTCTACTTCTGTTTCTTCACCATAGGTGTTTTTCTTAGAAGTATCGATAGAATCTCCTGCCTTAGCACCCTTATTGACTACATCATTAACTGTCTTGATCTTAGGCTCTTTGAGCTTTGCAGAATCATTAGTTGGACTGTAGTTTTCTGGGGTAGGTCCACCAAGATCTTCATAAGAAGGTGAAAGACCTTGTCCTGGGCTGGAAAGCTTTTGCATACCTTCGGCAGGTTTAGCGTTCGCGTTCACAGCAGTCTTAGATTGCTCCATTTCTTGTAAATCTCCACGAGACATTGAAGTTACTCCGATTAACCTTTTATAATCTTTATTTATTTATAAATTAACAATCCTCAAAGATTGTTGAGGAAGTTATTGAAAAGATCAAGTTTCTTTTCATCAAGTTGTTTTTGATCAACTAAGGTGTTGATTTGCTTATAAGTTTTTGCTGCAAATGATTCACGAAGGATTCCTCCATCCCAAACCCATTCTTTTCCTTCCATAATACCTTCAACAAATGCATCAGGTGCAGAAGGATCTGCAACAATGTCAGCAGCAGTAGAAAGCATAAAGTCACTTCCTACAATGTTGACACCTTCTCTAGTTTGTTGGAGTGATCCAATTCCTCTAGAGGAGACACCAAGTTTCACACCTTCAGAGATAAGTGATTCTGCAATCTTACCCATTGGGGTCGACAGAATTTTTGCTTTACCAATGAAGTTTGTTCCATTCTCTTTGAGTGAAACAATTTTATGACTGACACGATCAAGATTAACTGTTGGTCCATCAGGGTGACCCAGTTCTCCCAATGCCCTACCAGCATTGACATGATTTTCTGTATATCTCTGGACTTCTCTTCTCAGAGTTTCCATTGGATACATACGACCATTGCGGTTCTTCAGATCACCCTGAAGAAAGATTCCCTCAATGTACATATGTTTTTTACCGTTTCTTTCTTCAACGATAAAATCAACTGTTTCGATTTCTTCTCTAATAAGTTTCATCAACCTGCTCCTGAGATTTGTACTTGTTGAATGTTAGCGGTTCCAGTTCCTGTATCTGTTATTGCAGCAACTTTGATTGAACGTCTCAGTTCTGCTCCACGGTTTGGATTGAACGTACCAGACACTGAACTTGAATCATAATCAACAGTAATTCTTGTACTGAAATACCCATTAATGTCAGATGTGTTGTTCACATCAGTAACAACTTGATGAGTAAAATCAAATGCACTTTGACCAGGTGCAGAAAGTGTGACTGCATCACCAACCGCGAAAGGTGATCCAGTTCCTTCTGGGAAATCAATTAAGGTTGACGAACCAGTTGAAAACCCAACAACTCTTTGAGAAGAGGGTTGACCAATTGCAATGGACTCTTGTGTTCCAGCTGCAATATAATAATTAGAAGATGTTGCAGTTGGTTCAGTACCAATTGCAACATGAATACCCGCACTAACAGCAGCAATTCTCAATGTGTCTGTTTGTTGAGAGATGGCACCAGTTTTAGCAGAAGTTCCACTTGTACTGAGCACCGAATTAATTCCAACTGGTTTGTGAGCCATTATTTTAGATTACAATGTCTATAGAACTTATTTATCAGTCTTCTTCTTCTGCATCATCATCAACTTCTACCTCAAGTTCTGCTTCAGTTTCAACTTCATCTGTTTCTGCAAAAGGATCTTCAAAAACTGATGCTGCAACATGTGGTCTGAATGCATCAATTTTTTCTGCAGACTTTGCAAATAAGATGTCTTTGATTTTGTCACTGATTTGAGATGGCGATTCATCAGTCACCATCATATCCATTAATTCATCCATGTCGTAAAGAAATGATTTTTTATTATTTAGATGACACCACCCTCAGGAGTTTCTGAAGCTTCAGGATCTTTAGGTGATGTTGGTGCAGACATTGCATCTGGTGTTGGAACTGCACCAGGTTGACCAGGCATTTCTGGTGGCATTTCTGCAGGTGCATTAGGATCAGGAATTACACCCTCTTCAATTTCTTTTTCAATTAATGCATCTTGCTCAAGAATTTCAGTGTCTGTTTGTCTCAGAACATGTCTTCTTACATAATCTTGAGAATAATATTTACCAACATAAGGTGATGCCTGTTCTGCAAGTTGTAATCTATTTTGAAGGAGTTCTGCGTCTTTCAGTTCTGCAAAGTGATTGTCATAGAGGAAATCATATTGAATATGATCTGACATCCTTTCCCAATCTTCAGGAGTGACAACATTCTTCAAAAGAAGTTGAGTTTTCAACATGTCACTAAACATGTCAGAGAATCTCTTTCTCATTCTTCCAACAAACTTGGAGAACTTGACTTCGTCTCTCAGGATTTCAGAAGAACGACCCAATGAGAAACCACCTTCTCCTTCAACTCTTGTCTCAGGAACATTCAGTGATCTATAGAGTTTCTTCTGGAAATAGTTGATGTCAGTGATTTCACCAAGATTCTGACCACCAGGAAGAGTTGTGATTTCAGTTCCTCTACCACCTTCTCTTCTAGGAAGCCAGAAGTCTTCCATCATTGACATAAATTTCTTATCATCACGAATCTCACCAGTGTTTGCATCATAGACCAACTTGTTCCTATAACGCATCATGACATCACGCAGATATTGTTCTGCCTTCATCTTAGGAAGATTACCAACATCAATGTAGAAGATTCTTCTTTCTGGTGCCCTTGACAAACGATAGATGACAAGAGAATCCTCAATCATCATCAACTGATTGAGAGGTTTGATTGCTTTATGCAACCAGGAAAGTGTTGATCCTTTGTTTCTATCTACCAAACCAGAAGTACAATAGGTGACAGAGTCACGAGTCATTCTGATTGATTTGGTTGCACCACCAGAATACATGTTGGTGATTCCACCAACTGCACTTCCACCAGGTGTATAAACAAAATACTCTTCTATGTCAGGGAAGTTATATTTTGATGGATCAGAATCTCCAATGTTCCTTTCAATAGATTGAACACTATCTCTTCCTCTTTTTTTAACCTGACGAATATAACGCATTTTGGCTGCGTCAATATATCTCAGCTCTTGAATACCATCCTGTGGTCTTTTTTGGTCAATAACTTTATTATAATAAAGTCTTCCATCAATATACCAATTTCTAAAAATTTCATGAGCCTTTTTGTCAAAATCCAAAAGCTCAAGAATGTATTTAAACTCTTCTCTAATAATTTTTTTGATTCCATCACTTGCATTCAGATTTGATAATTCAAGCTGAACAGGGGAATCATTTGTGTCTGAAACAATTGCTTCATTGACAATATCTTCAATGGCACTATCACATTCAGGATAGAGGGCCATTGTACGGTAACGACGGATTAGGTCGTTTTCGTTTTTATAAACACCTTCGATGTCTAAGTACGAACCATAAAACCCCGAACTAATGTAGTGTTCAGTCCCATCATTGTTATTAGGTGGGACTGGACTAACTACACCAGGTGGGGTCTTGTCAGTATCTTCAATTGAGAATCCAAATAATCTCGCCATTATGATTGACTAGAAACTTCTGTTCTAGTTATTTATCAATTAATCTGAACCTCTCCAGCGTTACCGCCAGAAGATTGAAGTGAATCACCAACAGTGAAGTACTGAACAGAGAAGGTAACTTCAAACTGCTCAACTGTGTCTCCACCTTGATCATATCCGAGTTCAATTTGACTGACGTTATTTGGCCAGATATCGTAGAACTTATAAGTTCTAAGAATGACAGACTCTCCACCTTCATTGGATGTAGAGAACTGAGTAGCACCACGTCCAAGTTGTTGAACATAAGCATCAGTCATATATGAAGTTGGATTGGAAATACCAGTAGCATCAGTCAGTTTGCTCATGGCATTTGCCCATCTTTCAAACGCAGTTCTGAGTTTGAAATCTTCATCATTGATGACGCTAACAGTCCAATCTTCAAAGGTTCTGTCTCCTGCAACTTTCAGATTTCTACCTCTGAAGGGAACTGCAACTGATGCAACAGTTGATGCAGGCATCGTTGCTGCTTTACACAGGAACTTAAATGTTCCATTCTCTGCATCATCTCCAGAACCCCAAGCATCATCAACGCCTGAAGGGAATGAAGGAATAGAGACTTCAAATAGATTGGGGCGGGCACCACCACCCGCCAGTTTTGACTTAAATTGAGATAAGGTTCTTGTTTCCATTGTTGTTTCCTCCTAGTTTATTATTAATAAAATCAAACAGTACCAACGACTTCTTGGAAATCAACACCAGTTCGAGTAGCCACAAATGTAAGTGTGATGTAGTTAATCGACTTGGTTGGTTTCAGGAAGATGTCTGCTCTGAATTCATTGTTATCAATGACATCAGGGGTGTTGTTAGTTTCATCACAAACAACGAGGAAGTCATAAACACCTCTCTTAGCCTGAACATCTCTCAGGTAAGGCTCAACAATGTTAACAAAGTTTGATCTTGTGTTAACATCATTCAGCTCAAAGAGTTGAGAGTTTGCTGCACCCTCAAGTGCTTGTTCAACGGTGAGGAACAGTCTTCTTACGTTAATTCTGTCAAAGGCAGAAGAATAACCAAGAGCTGTCTTATCACCAAACAGAATCACACCAGATCCTCTCTGGTTAATAATTGAGTTTACTCTTGCACCATAAAGAAGATCTCTTTCAGATTTATTTGGATTGTATGCAAGTTTAATTGCTTCATTAATTGATCCTCTCTGGACACCAGCAGGTGAGAACCAAGGATAAGCAACAATATTTGTTCTTACCATCAGTCCTGCAATATCACCATTACAAGGAATGTAACGGAACTCATTATTGAATCTATCAAACACATACTTGTATCCAGAATCAAACACTGCATAAGATGAAGAAGTTAATGGTGAGAAGAACCTCAACAAATTATTAGTTTGAGTTGTGGTGTTTGAGACATTAACAAGATTATCTCTATGTGGAGAAATTGTTGCAACACAATCCTTTCTTCCTTCTGCAAGTGAAATCAGAAGGTTTGCTTTTGCTTGTGACTCATATTCATTCAGGAGTCCAGGACCCATGATTAAATAATCAACTTCAATCTCATCTTTGTTTGAGAACAATCTGTAAGATGTATTCAGGTCACCAAGTGTAGCGGCCATACCACCACCAGCTTGATAATCTTGTCCACCACCAAGGGTGTAAGAAATATTACCAATAGAACTGAAGGTTACATCTTGAGCCTCTTGACCCCAGAGACCATCTGAAGTAGTGATTGGAACAAAGTCAGTAGAAAATCCAACTGCAGTTGGTGAAGTTCCCCAATGGCCATCCTTTGCATTGGAAGGATTGTAACCAGCAAAGGCATATTGGGAATTGTTCGCAATAAAGTCTTTGTAGTAAACTTTTGTTGGGTTGTCTGCATCTGCAGTAGCATCAGATGCTTTAGAAAGGAAAAGGAACTTCTCAAGGATATTACCTTGAACACCAGTTACTGATCCAGTGTCATCAACAATTGCAACATGAAGTGAGTCACCCCTACCATTTCTACTTGAGACATAATTATTGCTAACAGGTTTTGGTGCCAAAGATCTCCAATAAACAGTGGAGTTAGTCAATCCAAGAGTCTGTTGCTCATACCAGTCATCAACAGTTGCAGCAGTGTAAGAACCACTTCCAGTTGAAATACCAGAACTGTTCATGAATGTTAGTGAGTCATTAATTTCAATTGACTTGGAAGGATCACTTTGTGCGTAAGTCAAAGGATATTCAGTTCCACCAGTAGAAACTCTGGAGGTAATGGTCACATTGAATGTGCTGTTTCCATTAACGGCATCTGTTGAAACACCAGTAATGATTCCTTTCAGGTAACCATCAAATGATGATGTTGTTCCAGCACCAGGAAGAACAACACTTGCAAGTGGAGTCGTGACACCTTGTCCAACCTGTGCACCAGCGGCCCCAGGGTTGGTAGTTGAAATACCAATAACTTGGTCTGCAAGGTTGTCAATAACACAAACTTTCAGTGTGTTTGCCCATCTACCAGGGTTTCTTCCAGCCCAGTAGAATGTGGTGTCAGTGGTGTGATTGAGTTCGTAATCATCCTGATTATTAATCTTCAAAGATGCGGTTGATGCAATTCCTACACCAGCATTAGCATTATTGAGATTGTCACCATCTGTTCTTACAACTTTGATGACTCCACCATAGCTCAAGAAAGAACTTGCGGTCATCCAGTATTCATACTGACGATCTGTAGAAAGAGGTTGTCCGAATGTATTGATCAGTTGCTGTTGGGTGTCGATTTGAATTGGTTCATCGACTGGTCCAATAGAGAAGGGACCCGCAATAGCACCGATGTTATCAAGGACGTTTTCGGCTCTTCCGACTGTTAAATCAACTTCCCTGATTAATACACCAGGAGATAATTGAGGAGTCGCCATGTTTTTCTCCTTTAATTTCTCAGTTTATCTGTAAAATATTTAGGAAAAAGTCACTTTTCACAGGGGAAACATGGTAGGAAAACTACCAATCTGGATACTCCCACCTATTATCTGATTTTCTGTTTGCTAATATTCTTTCAATAGTGCACTCTTTACATTCATAAGAATAAGAGGAAGCAACTGGTCCTCTCTTCTTTCTTGTTCTATAGAAACTCTCAATCAGGTTTTTGGTTTCACCACAAACACGACACTTTCTATCAGTTAATAATAAATGTCCAAGAGTAATTTGTTCATCTATATCCATCAGTAATTCCACAACTCCCAACCACCTGCGGTATTTCCATACTCATCGAGCATATTAGATTTTGCGTCATACCATCTATCACCTTGATTATCAACAAAAGTAGTATCATCCAAACCATCAGAGATGAACCCAAAAGGAGCCATATCTTGTTCAATCTGATTCTTCTGTTCTTCATAAAGTCTTTTTCTTACATCTTGATCTGTCAGTTCTCTAAAGTAATCTTGTGCAACCAGCCAAGCATAAATGACCAAACACATTGCTAAGTCATCATTACATCCCTCTTCTGCTTCAAAAGAATTACTCTTAGAGATGAATGTTGTCAATTCAGAAATAATGTCAATGTCACAGAATAAAAGTTTATTCTCTTCAACCATTGTTTTGAGATTGAGTGAACCAACCTTCTTCACAGTCTTGGACATCTTCACTCCAAGTTGTGTTTTGTTTCCTGAGAATCCTTGACCAACAATCTGACCCGCCCTTCCTCTCATTGAACACATAAGAAGATTTTGATACTCTAAGTCATATTGTAAGATTGATGCGACTTGATCTCCAACATCATTGACCTCACAAAGAATAAATGCTTCATTATAATTCTTTGCAACTTCATAAATGACACTTGGAAACAACATTGGTTTAATTGTGTTGTCTCTATACTTTGCAACTACTTTGTGTGGAAAAGTAGTTATGTCAATAACAACAAAAGCAGAGTAGTCATTACCAACACCCCGTGCAACATCAACAGTAACAACGTAATCATGTTTATTTCTAGGTCTTTCATAGATGTCACAACTTGAATTCTTTTCAATTGGTTGCTCATAAACTAAAGACTTAAGTTTACTGGCAGCAATTAGTGTATCTATTGAACCAAGAAACTCGCACTCAAACTCAATCTTAAACTGTTGTTCAGATGTGTTCTTGATTGTTTGTTCTTTCCATTCCTCATCTCTTCCTGGAACTTCACTCCAGTGAACATCTGTAGGAACATATTCATTTCTTCCCTTCTCCGCATCATACCACATGCGGTAGAAGTGATTCATCCCGTGTGGGGTGGAGACGATGATGACTTTTGTGCTTTTACCAGAAGTAATAGTAGGATAAACAGATGCAAAGAACGAGTCTGCAATATGGTTTGGAACGAAAGCGAATTCGTCGAGGAAGAGGATATTAAACGACATACCTCGGACAGCACTCGCAGATGTAGATGCTGCCAATATTTTACTGCCATTTTCTAACTCAATATTACCTTTGTTCCAAACCAAAACACCCTGTTGCATCCATTTGGGTAAGTTTTCATAAGCTGTTGCAAGTCTTGCTAAAAGTTCTCTAGCAGTGGATGCTTTGTTTGCCAGAATACCAATGTTCACACTGTCATTGAAGAGAGCGTAATGAAGTAGATATGAAACCACAGTAGTAGACTTACCAGTCTGTCGTGGCATCTTACAGATGTTAAATCTGTAATTGTGAAAATTATTGATTAACTTCTCTTGGAATTCATAAGTTTTAAAAGGTTGTAGACCATGGTCCAGAGTTACAATCTGAACGTAGTTTTGAGCAAAGTAAACTGGATCATCTTTGCACTTGATATATTCCTCAATCTGATCTGAGGTAAATTCAATCCTAGAGTTTGCTTTCTTGAGCAGAGGATTGCCCAAGTAGACATCATTGTCAGGCATAATAATCTAGTCTTTTTCTTATTTATTATCCACCTGGGTTGTTATTGTTATCATCATTACTCATAAAAATTACCTAGTTTCTCTCCACTGAAATGCATTGTAAATACGCGTATCAGTATTATCAGACAAATTTGTTATAATAACAGCAAAGATGTTACTATCATTAGCATCAATGTTTTGTGCAATATAAGATCTTTTAGCGGAGGTTGGATCCAATCCAATCACAGATGCTGCTTGTTTTCCTGATGGGTTATTTGCAGCAAGTAATGTTGCGTTTTTCAAGTCTCCACCAGTTGTTGTAAAATATGTTCCAATACCAACATTATATTCAACTGCAGAATCATCATTAGCACTTACCCAAGTTCCACCTGTAATATTACTATTGCTTGGTAATCTCCAAATCTCAAGTCTACAATTTGTGGATTCGCTTAATACTTCAATATCAGTCAATCTAACTGTTGTTCTATTTGGAATTCCTTTGAATGTATTAGACAGTCTAATAGCACCAACACATTGTCTAAATGTGTTTTGTGTATTTCTTGATAACGTTATTGGTCCATCAAATGCTGAAAATTCAACACCAGTTTCAACATATCCACCTTCACTGATTACAGTGGAACAAATTTGTTCCATTGATGTAATACCAACAGCAGCTCCTGTATTAGCAATCTCGCATCTAATTGGAAGTGATGGAAGTGACCAATATGCATGTTTTTCTATATTAGCATGATTAAATTCATGGAAGTAGATAGTTTGCCCATCTATAGCAAATCCACATCTTATCCTACCCACACCCAACCATTGATAGTCTACTGCAAACAACTGTGTTTTAGTGAAGTCCAAAGATATACTAGTAATACCAGTGCCATCCATAGGATCTAAATTCCAATTAACCTGATTGACGACTGTATCACTGGCAATTCCTGTGTTATGTGATCTTTTTACAACAGAAACAGTACCATCTCCTTCTTGCTGAAGAAATACTCCGTCTCTATCATCATAATATCCCACTTTCTTTGTTGTATTTTCTCTTACATCAAGAAAATTAAAACTTGCCATTATATATTGAGACTTACCAGGCATGTAATGGTGATACATTCTGGATTGGTGGATAGCCTGATCTGTTGCACCAGTTCCAACAATTAATGCAATAGATGCTGTATTTGGATTTACTTCGGTTGTAGCACCAGCACCAATAGTTTTCGTAAGAAGTTCTACTTCTTCACCATAAACATGAGAGTAATCTGCAAGAGTAAATGGTTGCGATGTTCTTGTTCTTCCAAAAGCATCAACTCCTCCACCGCTTGTACCAGTAGTTACTCCACAATCTCCAATATTTCCATATCTGTCTGCACACATGAAAACTTCGTGAAGTGTTCTCTCCTGGTTTAGATAATCTTGTGTATTCTTATTCCACTGAGCCATAAATCAAACCCAATCTAATTTTGCAGGATGGTACCTCTTGTCTCCCGTAACTTTCATTGACTTCTCTGAAGTCTCAGTTACATAAATCTGTTGAACAATTGCACCAGGATAATCATCTTGAAGAAACTCAGCAAGTTGATTCTTGGAAGGAACTCCAGTCTCACTTACCATTGAGATTCTGTGAATGTTTCCTTTGTAAACAATGTCAGCAGAAAACTCTTCACCAACATTTTGAGATGTTGTTTCAGAGTTATTTACTATCATTGTGTCAACATGATTAATGTTGACACTCTCTTGAATAAACCGTTCAAAGCTTTTCATCAGCAGTTCCACTTACGAAGGGACTTGTTAATTCTTGAATCAGGATCATTGGCAGTTTTGGCAGAAGTCAATCTTTTCTTCATGCCACTCATTCTTGCGCAGAATGACTTTCTTCTGTTTGCTGATTTAGATCCTTTTTTCAGTTTTGAAGGTTTGGTTGTGACAGCTGTCTTTAATTTAGAACCAGGGTTTGCTCTTCTGTAAGATTCAACACCTTTTTGATTCAAACCACCTTCGGGGTTCTTGCCCTCTTTTCTCTGCCAAGCAGGTGTTCCCTCTTCAATTTGAACTTCTTCCTTATTGAAACTTTTGCCAACATTTCTGGCAGTTT
>Ga0208917_1001263_pt1 | contig 12669 bp, 22 predicted proteins | sample DEB08_DNA_10_FD_185500 | JGI IMG/M metagenome (GOLD analysis project Ga0208917, IMG submission 185500) | Aqueous microbial communities from the Delaware River and Bay under freshwater to marine salinity gradient to study organic matter... | ecosystem: Environmental > Aquatic > Marine > Coastal ...
CTGCCGTTTTTTTTAAAAGTTGCAAATAAGCCGGGCCCGGGCCCGGGCTGTTTATGTAAACTAAAAGTTTCCATAAGTATCTGATACTCAAAGACTTACAGCGCCTAGGCGCCATAAGCGCCTGATATGCAACGACTTATGGCTTTCTTAGTAAAGTCAAGACTTTTTCGTATTCTTTTTGCGCTTCTATTAACGCAGAATGGGCATCTTTTATTGCGTCTGCCGTGGTAAAGGTTTCACCCCATTCTTCCTTGATTCTATTAACGAGAAAGTTGAGGTTGCCACGTGCCTTGCTCATAGCAAGGGCACAGTCAAGTGGTGGATATGGTACTCTTTCAGCGCTCATTGATTATTGAATGCTTCGATGATTTGGTCGAGATTCCACACGTTATTTCCAACGTCAAGGAATAGTTCGGCGCCTTCGAGTGGTTCAAAGCCTAAGCGATCAATGATGCCTAGCTCTTCCGTCATGAATTGTTCTAGTTCTTCTGTCATACCTTACCCTACCTCCACCCGAGATGAAAGTCAAGAAAAACTTTTATTTTTTAAATCCTTGGTAATCAACGACTTACAGCGCCTAGGCGCCATAAGTAGCTGAGTCTTAACGATTTACAACAATCTTTATTTTATTTAACTTTTTTCTTGCGGTAACTACTCAACAGCGCTACATTACTATTATGACAATTAAAGACAACGGAAAAGAATTCTATTTTGAACGTCTGTCCAATGGACTACTTCGCACTTATGATTATGCTTGTGGGTGGGATGTGACATTCAAAAAGATTAACGGAAAATGGGAAGGCTGGCATAATGGAGGATACATTGGCTACAAAAGCCTACTCAACAAACTCAACTTATTACAACAACAAGTAGATGCAGAAATGGCATTGACAAAAGACTTACAAGAAGTTATATAATTATTATGAAAAGTTTTGATGATTTAAAATTCACTTACGATGACTATATCAGAAGATGGAGTGCATCGCTCACACTTGATAATGGATATTTGTTCTCAGTTATTGCGGGCAACGATGACGGAGCATTTCAACCATTTTATGGTCGTTACCCAGATACTTTTGAAGTTGCAGTATTTAATTTAGATGGAGATTTTGTTCCCCTTGGTGCATATGATGATGTTCTTGGTTGGCAAGATCGAAACCAAGTTGGCTCTCTCATTCGTCAATTTGAGATAGACGGGCAAGCTCATGAAAATTTACTTGTTGCAATGCGCGAAGAAAAAAGAGAAAAAAAGTTTGCATAAACCTAAAAACTACATTACCTTATTATTATGACATTAACACAAGATCAAAGAATCGCAATTATCAAGCACGCCGCAGAAAGCTCACAAAAAGTTTCTGCAACTAAGTCAGTCGCTGACTTTATTGAGGAAATCAAAACGGAAGAGGTTTTGGGCGAGCATGGTTTACTAGATGCTCAAGATTACGACATTAAGGACGAGGCTTCCTTATTTGACTATTCCCCAAATGCTGAGTCTATTGATGAAGAGGATTTGGAAATTGGAATTAGTGATGAAATGAAAGGGCTTTATTCATGATTATTGTAGAGGCATTAGTTTATCTTTTTTTTCTAACACCAACTTTTTTTGCGGGTTTTGTAATGTTGCAAGATTTTTCTAAACAGAGCAAATAAAACCAGCGCGGAACTGCGGGCCTATGTTATGCTGTATATCCTTGAATATCAACGGTTTATAGCGCCCAGGCGCCGCAAACATCTTAAATTCAACAACTTATGTTAAAAGTCATATTGGTCGTGGTACCCCCAGTCTATATCGGGCTGTTCTTGAAAGTCGAGCAGGGCAACCCTGTCCTCAAGTTCACCAATCTCATTACGGATAACAGTTCGATCAGTAGGAGTGAGGTCCGCCGAGCTTTTAAGGGTTTTGTGGAGGTTAGCGATTTCGTTAAGCATTTCTAATTTAGTCATAACCCACTGTACCTCTGTATCCATTTAATGTCAACAAAAACTGCCGTTTTTTTTAAAAGTTGCAAATAAGCCGGGCCCGGGCCCGGGCTGTTTATGTAAACTAAAAGTTTCCATAAGTATCTGATACTCAAAGACTTACAGCGCCTAGGCGTCATAAACGCCTGATATTGAAAGACTTATGGATTTTTTAGGGTGCTTGACTGACCATGTAAGCCGATAACGAGAATGCAAGCAAAATTAAGCAGAACATTGTGTGAACTTGCGGGATTAGTAGTTGGGTAGCATGGGTTTACCATCAGCCACCCAAGACATTTCATCCACTAGTGTGGTGAAGATGTTTTCGACATCATCTCGCCATCTGGCGATTTCCTGATAGTCTTCAGGTGTACGGTCACCTCCGCATGAGAGGGCATCGTTGATTTTTTCTTGAGCTTCGCTGAGTAGCTTTTTTACTTCGTATGGTGTTATTGTATCTGTCATACCTTACCTTACCTCCACTGACCCCCAAAGTCAAGAAAAACTTTTATTTTTTAAACCCTTGGTAATCAACGACTTACAGCGCCTAGGCGCCATAAGTGCCTGATAGTCAAAGAGTTACAACAAAATGCAATTTAGCTAACTTTTTTCTTGTGTTTAATTAGGTTCGGCGCTATCATAAGGGTATGAAAAGAATAATTGATATATTAGTACAACGTGACGGATTAAGCCGTGAAGATGCAACCCTGCAAGTGGAATCCTTCCATTCTGATCTTTGGTTAAATGTTAACCAAGGCGGAAGCTTGTTTGAGTGGGAAGAGCTATTCGTAGACGAATTTGGTTTAGAGCCTGATTTTTTTGAAGATTTAGTGCTTTAAATTTGACAAAACCCGGAAACTTAACTAGATTATTATTATGTTAGTATTAGACACACCCGAAGCAATCGAACAACACAGAAAACGTACCTTATTGGTAGGGCTCCGCACAGAGATGCTCACCGGCATGAAGTTGACACGCGGCAGGACTTGCTATGCTATAATCAAAGAAGAATTTGGTTTACGCGGTGGCAAAGAAAAGGTATACTATGCATTTAAAAAACTAATAGAAGGATAAGATTATGGAAGAATACAACGGCTGGAAGAATTGGGCAACTTGGAACGTAGCGCTTTGGCTAGGTAATGATGAGTCGCTTTACAAAATGGCGCGCAGGTTTGTAAACTACAAAGACATAGCGCAAGAACTAGTGGATTGCGGCATAGCCGCCACCCCTGACGGGGCAAGCTACACGGACCCAGACCTAGACACCTATGCCCTTGACGAATGGCTTATGGACGAGTTTTAATGTAATTATGCCGGGCCTTCAAAACCCCGTTTTTTTTAAAAGTTGCAAATAAACCGGGCCCGGGCCCGGGCTGTTTATGTAAACTAAAAGTTTCCATAAGTGTCTGATATACAAAGACTTACAGCGCCTAGGCGCCATAAGCGCCTGATAGTCAACAGTTTACACCTTATTTTGTATCAATTATTTTTATTATTGCGGTGGGGTGTTCTTTACGTTTTATGCGTTTGGCTATACGAAGCGCGCTTACCTCGCTAGCTGCATTATCTATAAGTTCGCCAAAAATGCGAACATCGAACCAATTGCTGAAGTTTGAGTTTCTAAGTATTGTTATCATATAAAGAATGTAATCTATGTGGTGGATTATAGCAAACAAAAAATGCTTTTTTTATTATGCTTGACTCATCATGTAAGCTGATAAACTAAGGGCGAGTAGAGCTATGCAAATCATTTTCTGTTCAGTTTATTTGAAAAAGGGGTGAAGTTTTACATCCTCAAAGCGGATGCCGACATATCGGTCTGTGCGGTAGATGCGCACCTCGGCAATCTTGCCAAGTTCGGGGTGATCGAACTCGCCCACATATTGCAAGATTTGATTATCGCGTGAAAGAAGGACATCGCCCTTCTTGAATTTTGGTGTTGTTATTGTTGTTGTCATACTATTACTATCTTCTATTTTTTAACTAAAGTCAAACTAATTGCGAATTATTTCGCAATTAGTAAACCATTACGGGAAGAGGTAAACTCGTTCTGCATCCGGCATTCTTCGAGCCATTTTTTATATTCGTTGATTTGCAGTTGGCAGTTCTGCATGACATAGATGTTGTCCGTGTTCCGGATCATCTCTGTTAGATCAGCGATCTCAGCTTTAACTTTTTTGATTCTTTCGATTGGGTCGTTGTATTTCATATACTTATAAACTAAGGTCAAAACCGGCTCGAGTCAAACTAATTGCGAATTATTTTTCGAAAAGTATGGGGACTATTAGTTAGAAGTTAGCGTTTTTTTTGCTTGACACAACCGCCGGGGGTGGCATATATAAATATCCCCGACAAAATAAATTCAATTCAAATTATATATAAAACAACCCACCCCTTTAATCAAAAGTAAATAAAATTCAATACAAACAAAATTATTGCTTAATCAAAAAAAATCCAGACTCAATTGATTTTCAGTTTTTTTATTTTTTATTTTGCCGCCCCAACTCATATTTTCTTTACCCCACATTGGTTGCAAGTTGGTATAATGATTTGGGTATTCTCCCTGAAATTGCGAGAGAGGTATAATGTGATCGATGTGCCAAGACCCAACATGATCTCCATTTTCTCCAGATCCATAATTATCCCAACTCATACCTTCCGAAAATTGTGATTCTAGATGTTGTACTAATTCTGCCCTCGTGCATCCAATATCTTTGGAGAAATTATGGTCTTTTGTTTTTAAAAAGTTTTTTAATCTTTTTCTAATATTTCTTGCGGCCCTATTCTTTGGTTGTTTTTCATATTTTTTTCGTAGTATGCGTACCTGTTCGATGTTTTCTTTTTGCCACTCTTTAGTGTAATCTATTTTTTGCTGTTTTTCCTCTGGAGATAAACTATTGTATTTTATCCGACCTTTTAACGAAGCACAATCTAAACATTCATAATTATATACAGGAGATCCTTTACTACTCAACCTTGAGCCCATGTCCCTAAAATCAGAAAAACTTTTTATTTCTCCACATGTTTTGCATGGGCATAATTGATTTTTATCATCACGGTAAATATATAGTTGTTTATTTCCGTATAAAAAACCATCATTCCTTAACTTATTCAATTGAGCATTGGTTAGTTCATTTGTTTTTATTTTTATAAAATCCCCACCATCCACTAAATTTATATATTTATCAAATTCCGTCTTAAGCATGTAAGTCTGCATATTTTGAATTGGGGTATTGAGACTAGTCATTAATTTAATTAAATTAATAAGACCTTTACTTGCTGCTAAATTGAGGATTTCTTTACGAAAATTATTAGAACATTTCGTGGTATAAATATTTCGATCAAGACATATTTGATGCATTTCTTTGGCTGAGTATAAATCATCTATAGAAAAATCAGCATGTAGTTCATTTTTTATATAATTTGAGATTACTTGATCATTGTAACGAGAGGTATTTCGGATCTTATACTTATATTGATCAATTACATGTATATCGTTAACGTCAATGCAGTCCTTACATAATTCTTTGACTATTTTTGAAGATTTTGGGTTTTGACCGATTACTCCAAGCTCTATTCTGTGATATTCAGACTCTGGTTTATCTAAAAAACAACAAGTACACTTCATATTTATAAATGATAGTAAATCTCAAATAAATATTTTCAACTGTAATCTTGGCGGCGAAATATGTGTATACTACAGTAGAATGAACTCGATATTATCAATATGTGACGAATACAGCGACAATGTATGGTATTCTAACTGCGGAGTGAATAATGAACCAAGTAAAATAGCAATAGAAATAGAAAAAAAATACAAAAAAACATTCATTAGAATAATTTCTAAATTTGGATTTGATCTTGATACAGATCGTTCCATTAGTGCTAATCATACTGTACTTACTCTCATAAAAGCGGAAAAACCAGCTTTAATATCTGAATAAATTAATTTTTAATTTATTTATATTTAATTATGAGTTTTACGGATGGCGAGGTTTCGCCTACGGATAAGTTTTGTTGGGTGCAAACTAAATGGGGGCGCTATAAGGGCAAAATATTACTAGAGACAGAAACAGATGGTAAACATTATGTTATCGTAGAAATGATGGGAGATCAATTTAAATTCAATTATAAAACACAAATAATAAACAAAAATAATATAGAATATATTTAAATTTAATTTGGCGGCATTATAATAATATATATGTCTGAATACATAAAAAAGAAATACTATAAACTAAGAAGAGAATGGAAAGAAAAGAAACAAGAATATGAATCTATCAATAAATTATATGAAAATATAGAAAAGCAATTTGTATTTAATATAATTAAATTTTGTCAGGATAATAACTTGGCGAATCCATTTAACGAATCGTCTTCTGAGACTCAAAATGTTCGGGGCGATGTATCTTCTTCTTCTTTTAAATCACTATATAGAAAGATAGCAGTCCAAACTCATCCAGACAAAAACAGAAATAAAGAAAATGCGCGCGAAATATACGAATCTGCTACTGTCGCCAAAAAAGAGGGAAATTTACAAGAATTACTTGATGCGGGAAAAAAGATTGATATAAAATTAGATATCAAAGATATCACATTAGAAGAATTAGAATTACTGGAATCTAATATAACTCAATTATCAGATAAAGTAAATAAAATTAAAAATTCATACCCTTGGGTTTGGTTTCATTCGAATCCAAGTAAAAGAAATATAATTTTTTATAATTTTATTGAATTGAATAAAAAATAAATTTAATGTAATAAAAATACGAATTCTGAAATTTTGAGGAATTTCGTGTTGAATTTTCAGTTACCTTGATATATTATTGTGTATATTATGTTACATGTCAAAGAAAAAATCTGACCTACAAATCGGGCAGTTAAAATCAAAGATTACAGTTAAAAATCTAGGTTTAACTGAGAAGCAAAAGTCTCTAGTAAGATTGGGGCTTGATGACGATAATAAAGTTATATTTATAGCTGGACCAGCTGGTTCAACAAAAACTTTTATGGCTGTTTATTGTGCTTTAAAAAAACTTAAACAAAACGATGAATTAGATCTACTATATGTTAGAACTGTTATTGAAAGTGCTGAAAAAGGATTAGGCGCATTACCAGGCGACATAGATGAAAAGTTTAATCCATATATGGCTCCACTGGATGACAAATTAAGAGAACTTCTTCCTGCTACCACTGGAATAAGAACAGAACTGGTCAAATCCAAAAGAGTACAAGCCATGCCTGTTAACTTCTTAAGAGGCGCAAGCTGGACAAATAAAATTGTTATTGCTGATGAAGCTCAAAATTTCACTTACAAAGAGCTAACAACATTGATGACTAGATTAGGGGAGGATAGTCAATTATTCATTTGTGGAGATTATATGCAAAGCGACATTAATGGTAAAAGTGGATTTAAAGATATGTTTGACTTATTTGATGATCAGCTTAGTAGAGATAAAGGTATTCACTGTTTTTCTTTTGGTCTCGAAGACATTAAACGTAGCGCTATACTTTCTTACATTATTAAGAAAATTAATAAAAAATAGTGTATAACATTTTATGGCTCAAGTAAATTTTAACGACAAACAATCTGGCGATCAATTAACTGCAAACGATGTCAATAGCTTAAAATCCACAATTAACGACAATGAAGGGCTATTGTCTAATGGAACAGTTAGTGGTTATTATGACTCCAGTAATCAATTTAGATATAATCACCACATTATACCTGCATCTAATGGTAATTTTGATTTAGGTAATGCAGAATATAAGGTTAGACATTTATATTTAACTAGTAATTCTTTATGGATGGGGGATGATGTTAAAATAGATGTATCCACTAATGGCACTGTACAAACAAAAAAAAGAGATAAGTCTAAATTACCTTACTACATAACTGGAGCAGCAGGTCTCGACGCAACAGAAAATGAAATATTAGACTATTTTTCTAAATCAAATGTTTCTGAACTTACATTAAGCGATCTCGAGAAATATGCAAAAAGCATTAACTCCGATGCAACAGTGTCCGACATATTCCCTGCAGAAGATTCGGAAAATTATCAAGAGAGCGATTTTGAAACGAAAACCTCAATCAATCAAAACAAAAATCAAAGAAAAAAAATATACATAAAATTTGACATGGCTCCAAGTGTGCCGACATTAGATTTAAATAAACATACAGATTTTGAACTTTATATTGATAGTGAATCAGTTAATTATTTTGCTAATTCAAATTGGGGTGAAATACCCGTGAAATTAATACCTTCGGAACATCGTTTAAGTAAATTTAACATTTTCATTTCACAACCAGCCAACTCTAGCGATTATAATTGGGAATTATTTCATGGTGAATCTTTGTTTACTCCGCGCATTGCATTCAGTAATAATGTGGGAACTGTGAAATTTAAGAATTTAGATCAGTTATACACATCACGAGATATTACCTCAACAGATGATGTCGTTCATTTTGAGTGTATTCATGTTAAAAGCACAGACGTAATTATACCTGAGTCAATTAATGCCTTGGAGGCTGATCCGTCTCATGTGACTTACATACATAAAATGACAGTTAATGAAATCGATTATTATTGGGGAACTGATAATCAAGCTCTAGAAGGTTTAACTACTCCTGATGTAGAATCCATTAAACCAGATGCAAGTCAGGGAGATTATAAATTAAATCTAAAAATAGAAAATGGTGAGGAATTTTTTTGGTTATCTTCTCGAACTAATAGTAATATTATTACCCCTAGTTCAGAATTTACTATCGTTTCAAACAAACATAATTTAACTTGGAACGGCAATTTAATTACAGATGCAAATTTTGTGCAAACTATATATTTTGGAGAAACCGAATTAGTAAATGGGACATTGTTCACTAAATATATTTTCTACGAAGACCCAAGTCAGTATCAAGACGATGGCAGGGGGGGAGCATAATTTAATTTTTAATTAACACAAGCATTTTAGTGTATATCATTATATGTTTGGTAGTATAATGAATACAGTTATTGGTGCTGGTATTAAGGTCGGCGCTAATTTAATCAACTTTTGGTTAGAACAGAAGAGGCAAGACCAAATGCTTCTTGCTGCTCGCGACAATGAAATGTTGAAAGCTCTCATCGACAATCAAAACAAACGGGCAGATGATCCATTCGTCAAAGTCACTCGCCGCATATTATTTATGAGTATAACTTTTACGATGTGTTTTTTAATGATTTATTATGCTATGAACCCGCACATTACATATGATGTATTGATGCCCAAGGGCGATAATGCTAAATATGGTTTATTCGCTTGGATATTCGGGGGAGAAAGCTGGACGCAAGTACAATTAACGGGAGGATTAATGCTAGCCTCATTTATGGATTTATGTTTCATGGTAATAGGTTTTTATGCAATCCCGTCAAAAAAATGAAGAAATTTATAATATATTTAACTTTTATATTCTTTGCATTTGGTTGCGTTAATAAAATAAAAACAATCCAGCCAGAAAACAAAGTATCGGCTGTTGAAGTAGTATCTTTTGATAATGCAGACATAGATGATAGTGGTGAAATCTCGAAACAAGAATTTAACAACATTCAAAAACAAGGAAGTGTAAATTATATTGACCCAATGTGGGGTTTTTATGGTGTAATTGGTATGGTTGCAATACTGTTAACATTATCAAACTTTATACAATCTAAAAAAAGGAACAAAGAAAATGGCTGACATTAGTTTACAAATTGGAGACACTTCAGTATTAGATGTTACGGTATATAGAAACGATGAACCATTAGATTTAATAGGTTATTTGGTTCTTTTTACAGTCAAAAAACCTTTCTTTGGATCTATAGGTGGCAATAACCCAGACGACTCTCAAGCTGTAATAACTAAAAATAGTGAAATTGACAGTGAAGGAGGTATTGAAAAGTATGGTTTAGGTAATGTACGCATAATAATCGGAAGCGGAGAAACTAAAGATATTGTGGATGGTGTATATGAATACGATTTACAAATTTCAAAACCTGGACCAGGCAATACCATAGATACAGTTATCACAGTTGATTCTGGCACAATTACATTTATTAAAGAAATTACTCGTAGAAATGCACCACTATGAGTCAAGCTCAATATTATGCTAAAATAAACAGTATTCAAACTGTTATATGTGATCATAATTATTTAGTTAATGAAAAGCAAGACAGAATTGCATTTCATGATTTTGAATTAGATTTTAATCAATTAAATTATATTGTTGTTGATGATTTTATTGAATGTGAATTTGATAATAAAGATATATACTCAGCCAAAATAGTTAAATTGCAAAACGAAAACGGTATTTTATCAAATTATAAATATTCTGCATCTTGGAATAAATCTAAATATAGCGCAATTATACAAACTTATAAATTTGAAGCTTGATACTAGTCATTTTAGGTGTAAATATATCTAATGCCAACAAAAAGACCAGATCAATTACCAGAGGAAGATGATTTTAGTTTTGAAGACATTTTAATGGTCGAAAAGTTTCCTGACTCAGAACAAAGAAGATTATATAAAACAAAATTAAGAAATTTCATAGAATCTGCATTAAAATTTGACAGTGAAAGAGCTGGATCAAATGCAATTCTAGGCTATCAATCAAAGTTTGATTGGGCTATTGATCAATTAGATAAGTTGGCCGATAACCCAATTAGTAATATCGAGAAATATTCTAATTATACATCAGATACAAAAACAATAGATCAGCCATACTTGCCGCCAGACCCCGACCCAGATCCCGATCCAGACCCAGATCCCGATCCAGACCCCGACCCAGATCCAGATCCTGAGCCAGAACCCGAGCCTGATCCAGAACCAATCACTAAATCGATAACCATTAATGGTCCGCAAGTCATTGTTATTCCATTGCCAGAAAAACATAATCCAGTAAATTCTGGATATAAAAACTGGAGAATTAAAAGCAGTGAAGGTCAAGTTTTGGAAGATTATATGCATCCTAATTTTTATTTAAATTCAAGAAATGAAAAGCCCACAAATTATGATTCCTCTTCACTCAATGAACAATTATATACTTTTTACCAGGACGGAAATAATATTATAGCTTCGGTTGCAGTGTCAGAACTACAACAAACGCTTTTTGGTGGAATTGAACCGATACTGAAAGAGGTTAGAGGTATGCCTGATGGCTCTACACTTTCAATAGATATAGAATTATATTAAACCATGGCAATAAATGTAGAGTCGAATGATGATGGGTCAAGTGTAGATCTTTTTTATCTATTAAAAAATAGATCCAACTCTGAACTTGGAGGAAGAGTAGAAGGCTTGATTCCAAAATATTTTTCAGATGCAGATGTTGGAGTCATACAAAACACAGCTTTAGCTCAATTATTAAATACTTCTGAATTTAAACCAGCTGCACCAGGAGCATTAAAGCAAGGTTGGGCAACATATCTTGCCAAAGGAGAAGAGGATTTTAGAGTTGTTAGTGGGAATCTAGGTACAGATCTACAATTTATCCACAAATTAACATGGACCGTAGATTTTACAGGCACAGATGAAGAGGTAGCTAGGTCTAGAGAAATTGCATGGGCAGAATCTTTAGTTGATGCATGGAATAAAGCTTATGATGAAATAAGAACCATGGAGGATGTTGTAATTGCTGAAAACGGCATCTTAAATAGTGTCATGGCTAACGGAAAATTCGATGGCAAGAGTTTAGCTGCAATTGGCGCACCCGCTTTCGATGAATTTGGTGAGATATTTCAACTATCGGTTATAGATATTATATCTAGCACTGCCGTAGGTCCATCTTTGTCTACAGCGGAAATCTTAAATTATATTACATCATTAACCGCCAACACTTCTTTAACACTAGCTGGGGGCAGTTCTGAAAGTTACATATTAAATAAATACAATAATAGATATTACGATCAAGATACTGGTGCATTAAAGGAATCTCCAGCATCAGCTTCAATATTAGCGTATATCAATTCACTGTATGCTCCTGACTTAACTTCAGCTCAAGAGTTATTTGAATTAGAAAAAGATAATATTAGTTTGTATAGTGTTGATAAATCTACCACTCAATCGATTAATGATTTAAGTTCTCGGGTTGGAGAAGTAATCAAATCGTCTATAGTTTTTAGAAATAAAACTACTCTTGAGGAGTTTGAATCTCTTCCAGAGGGTGCTGATCCGGAAGATTTTGATGAGATTAAAATCAGTTTGTATGATAAATTTGTAGATAATTTATCTCAAACGAAATTGGGTAGAGTTACAACCATGTTGTCAGGTATAGAAGTTAATCACTGGTTGATTAATAATATGCCCTTCACATCATTAATTGATACTCCCACAGGATATGAAAGTGGTTATTATTTAAAGTCCAGCGCCACTGGAATAGAGTATATAGATGTAACGGGTCTCGCTAAAGAATTATCTCCTTTGATTGGCGGAGTAAGTGGTTTTTCTGGATTACACGACACTCCTACAGGGTATCAAAGTGGATACTATTTAAGGTCTAGCGAAACTGGAATAGAGTATTTAAGCCCCCAGGATTTAGCTGATGATGTTGCTGACGAAATTGTACAGACTTTAGTTACCGGAAAACTCATGGCGTTTACTGGTTTATATGATACGCCAACTGGTTATCTTAGTGGATACTATTTAAGGTCCAGCGAAACTGGAATAGAGTATTTAAGTCCCCAGGATTTAGCTGAT
>Ga0208917_1001271_pt1 | contig 12617 bp, 7 predicted proteins | sample DEB08_DNA_10_FD_185500 | JGI IMG/M metagenome (GOLD analysis project Ga0208917, IMG submission 185500) | Aqueous microbial communities from the Delaware River and Bay under freshwater to marine salinity gradient to study organic matter... | ecosystem: Environmental > Aquatic > Marine > Coastal ...
TCTGTCCGAAAAGCCATGTCGGCGGTTCTACATTACCGGCCTGGCCGGAGCTTCCTTCGCAAGTTTCACAGGACCGAATGATCCCGGGCTCGACACCGAGGGCACGGTGTTCGCCGCCGGGGCGGCTGTTGGCATGTCACTGGAGCGGCAGCGTGGGCGACTGCGGCTTGAGGTCGAGGGCCTTGGCCGAGATGTGTATGCGGAGCCCCTTGTCAGCGTTCCCGGAACCGAAGTAATTTTGACCAACAACTGGTCGGTCACGGCCAATCTCTGGCGGGACTTCATGTTTACCGATCGCTTCGGCATCTACGCCGGTGGTGGCCTCGGCGGTGGTGGCTACAAGCTCGGCGAACGAAATATTGGCACCGGATTCGCCGTCTACGTCGACGCGAAGGGGGCCTTCGCCTGGCAGGTGGGAGCAGGACTGATCTATGAGCTGACGGATCGGCTGACTGTCGACGTCAGCTATCGATACTACGAGCTCGACACGATTCAGCAGTCGAGTTTCGTCACTCCAAATCAGTTCAGCTCGAGCGAGGTGATGGTGGGCCTACGGCTCTACGAGCCTTTCCGTCACTGGCGGAAGTAGGTCGAAGCCGACTTGGAAGAGCGATTTTCCCACAAGAGGCGGGCGGGCATCCTCGGGTGGCCCGCCCGTTTTATTTGGCAGCGTGTCTCGTTTGGCAGCGTGTTCTCACGCGAAAGCCACGCTGCCTGATGCGAAGGTGAGTGACTGCCGCAGATATGCGAAAGCAAGGATAGGACGGTCAACGGATATGCAAACGTAGCACCTGCCAGAAATAGCCGAACAGTTGGCTTATGTTCCCTGTTACGGGCAAGTCCCGGACTCACCCGCCTCGTGAACGGCCGAAGAAGGTGGGAAAGAGTCGGCTCATGCGGAGAATTCTGCGATCGGCGCAGACCACTTCCGGATCGCATTCAATGCGGCAGCGCGATCGAGTATCGTGAAGGAATGTCACCGGCAGTTAACGGCGATGAATGTCAATCATGGGCAGGTCATCCGGTGACGCTTGCTCGAACTCTCCATCACCATGGGACTGCACCGGCTCACCCCAGTCGACAGGCGGCCCCCGCGCTGGTGACACGCGTTGTGGGTCCAGCGGTTCGCCAAGATGCGTCAGGATCTTCCGGATCGGCCCCGGATCGGTGATGAAGCTGATCAGCCGGATATCGCCGCCGCACCTGGGACACGCCAGCGGAAACTCGTCTCCCACACGTGCCAGTAGCTTCGCCCAGGCAATCCGCGACGTGTCGTGATGGGACGACTTCCATCAACGTTGCCAGCCGAACCGCAGCAGCCGGTCCCCGCGGTAGCCGAGACACCTTCATAATCGCCCGTCTTCGCTTCCCGCTGCTTGCCGATATTCCCGATGGCAGCTGCCGTGACGGCTGGCCGCAGCAGGTGGTTCGGCGCAAACACCACGTGATACTTGTGCCGGTGCCGCCGGGGCGGTGGGATCAGCGCTGCCAGCCGGTCAAGAAACTCAAACGGTGTCAGCTCGATGACACCGCTGGTACCGGGCCGCGTCGACTTACGGGTGCGTCCGGGGCCGACCCAGTTCCCGCGATTGTGCCGGGGCCATGAGGCGCAACCGGCTGGGCCATCTGCTGGTACGCGGATGGCATGTCCCTGTAATGATCGCTCTGGGCAAGTGATTTTGCGAGCAAGAATGTTCGCAAAAATGTTTTTAGAAATGAGAAAGTACGAGACTTTTCTTCGTTGCCTGTGGTTCCTGCGCAAATTGCATAATGCGGCGGTGCCTGTCGGGAATACTGTACGCGACTTGAGACAGCCGTTGTCTCAGGCGCTATCAGCAGGAGTTGCGCTAGAGAGAGGCCAAATTGATGCAAAAGCAGACAGGCAGACACCTGGGCCGATCAGCCCGGTACACGACAGCGGGTGTAGTTGTCGGGCTCGTGGCAACACTCGGAGGAATGGCATCGCAGCTTCGTGCGGCAGAAAATGACCGCACGGTTTTGCCGATGCCCAATACAAACCGGCCGACGCATGTTGTTTATGACGCCAAGAGTGCTGATGCGACGTTTCCTGCGATCCCGCAGGTGCGGCCACCTCAGGGTGCGCCGAACGTCATGGTCGTTCTGCTCGATGATGTTGGATTCGGCGCCTCCAGCGCCTTTGGTGGCCCGTGTCAGATGCCGACGCTTGAGCGGCTTGCCAGGAGCGGACTGAAGTACAACCGCTTTCATACGACAGCGCTTTGCTCGCCAACGCGTCAGGCCCTACTGACGGGTCGTAATCATCACTCGGCAGGCATGGCCGCCATCACGGAACTGGCGACTGGTGCCCCGGGCTACAGTTCAGTTTTGCCAAATTCGATGGCACCGCTGGCCATGACACTCAAACTCAATGGTTACTGCACCTCACAATTTGGCAAGTGCCACGAGGTGCCGGTGTGGCAGGCAAGCCCGGTGGGGCCGTTTGATGCATGGCCAACAGGGGGCGGTGGATTTGAGTACTTCTATGGATTTATTGGTGGCGAGGCGAACCAGTGGTATCCAACCCTCTATGAAGGCACCACGCCTGTTGAAAATAAGAAAACTCCGGAAGAGGGCTATCACTTCATGGAAGACATGGCCTCGAAGGCCATTAAGTGGATTGGCCAGCAGAAATCACTGGCTCCCGACAAACCATTCTTTATGTACTTCGCGCCTGGAGCCGCCCATGCTCCCCACCATGCACCAAAAGAGTGGGCCGATAAATACAAGGGAAAGTTTGATCAGGGATACGATCACATCCGTGAGGAAATTTTCTCTCGCCAGAAGAAACTTGGTGTGGTTCCTGCTGACTGCAGATTGACTGATGCCAACAATGAGGTGCCGCGATGGGAGGATATTCCCGAAGCTTTTAAGCCAGTGTTGGCTCGCGAAATGGAGGTCTATGCCGGATTTGTTGAGCACTGCGACTATCAGATTGGCCGTATTGTCGACACGCTGGAGAAACTCCAGGTTCTCGACAATACGCTTATCTACTACATCGTGGGCGATAACGGAGCATCGGCTGAAGGAGGCCTGAATGGCTGCTTCAATGAGATGAGTTACTTCAACGGTATTCAGGATCTTGAGACAGAAGAGTTCCTGACGGAACGAATTGATGAACTCGGCGGGCCCCAGTCATACAACCACTACGCCGTAGGCTGGGCTTGTGCCATGAATACGCCGTATCAGTGGACGAAGCAGGTGGCTTCCCACTGGGGCGGTACCCGTAATGGCACCGTTGTTCATTGGCCAGCCGGCATCAAGGCGAAAAATGAAATTCGCTCGCAGTTCTGCCATGTCATTGATGTGGCGCCGACCGTTCTGGAGGCAGCTAGCCTTCCGCAGCCACGATTTGTGAACGGAGTCGAGCAGGATCCGCTCGAGGGTGTCAGCATGCGGTATTCCTTTGATGCTCCGCAGGCGGAGGAAAGGCACACAACGCAGTATTTTGAAATTCTCTGCAATCGTGGCATCTATCACGCTGGCTGGACTGCCGTGACAAAGCACCGAACCCCATGGGCGTCTCCCACGGAGAAATTGCCGGCATTCGATGATGATAAATGGGAGCTCTATGCGGACTCTGATTGGACCCAGTCAGAGAATCTGGCGGAAAAGATGCCAGAGAAGCTGCACGAGTTGCAGCGACTCTTTCTGATCGAGGCGGCCCGGTACAAGGTCTTGCCACTCGACGATCGGGTGTTCGAAAAGCTGAATCCTGACACCGCTGGGCGGCCAGTCTTGGTGACAGGCAAGACGCAGCTGCTGTTCCCCGGTATGGGACGTCTTCTGGAAAACTGTGTGCTGAGTATTAAAAACAAGTCGCACTCTGTGACAGCAAAGATTGTCGTGCCAGAGCAGGGAGCAGAAGGCGTCATTATTTGCCAGGGTGCAAATATCGGTGGATGGTCGCTTTATGCCCACGAAGGGAGGCTCAGGTACTGCTATAACTATGGAGGGTTTGGGAACACCTTTATTGAGTCGGCCGAAAAACTTGCTGCTGGCGAGCATCAGGTTCGGATGGACTTCACCTACGATGGCGGCGGACTCGGCAAAGGCGGGAAAGTGGGGCTTTTTGTTGACGGGAACCAGGTTGGCAAAGGAGTGTTAAAGGCGACACTTTCCAATATCTACTCAGCTGACGATGGGCTTGATGTTGGTGAAGATTCGGGAGCGCCGGTTTCCCCTGACTATGGTCCAGTCGGCAATAGTTTTAATGGGGTAATTAGTGGTGTTCAGCTTTCAATTGCCGAAGTTGCAGGGTCGGGTGCTGTTGTGAGTCCGGAAGAAGCGGTCAGGGCGATGTTTGGTCGGCAGTAGGTCAGCCTGAAACGTGAGCGATTAGCAGGCTGTGGAAAAAGCCTGCCGCCGTAGGATGCGGCGTTTGGCGACCCCCCAAATCTCGTCTTTTTGGGGTGTCGCCCAAGTGGAAAAAGGCATGGATGGCTTTTTTCGTGTGCAGTTAGAGTAAAGACGAGAGATAAGAATTCATGAGTGATTCCCTTCCGAGCAGTTCTCTTCCAGGGACGCACGGTTCTCTGCCAAGAAGTTGTGGCATGACATGCTTTCCAGTTCTGCGCATCACCGCCTGTTTCGTGTGCGGCACGTTTGCGGTTATGGCTTTCGGGAATGAGCCGTTGCCTTCTTGGCGTGAAACGCAGCCGAAGCAAGCGTTGCTGAACTTCGTTGAAGAGGTGACGAAGGCCGGCAGTGCCGGTTTTGTTCCTCAGGCTGAGAGGCTTGCTGTTTTTGATAACGACGGCACGCTCTGGCCCGAATGTCCACTGCCCGCTCAACTCGCCTACGTTATTGACGAGGTGAAGCGACTTGCACAGGCAGACCCTGAGTTGGATTCTGATCCGATGGTGCAGGCAGCCGTCAAGGGAGACCTAAAGGCACTTCTTGCTGGAGAGAAGCACGACGGTCTCGTGAAGGTGCTCGCTTTGACCCATGTGAATATGACAGCCAGTGAGTTTGGCAGGCGAGTCGATGCCTGGTACGCGGCAGCAGAGCACCCACGGTTTAAGAAGCAGTACAGTGAGTTAGCGTACAAGCCGATGCTTGAGGTTCTCGAGTATCTGCGAGCGAATGATTTCAAGATTGCGATCGTGTCGGGTGGAGGGGTCGACTTCATGCGGCAATTTGCTGAGAAGCTTTATGGCATCGAGCCAGAGTGGGTGCTTGGTTCGAGTGCCGATGTTGTTTTTGAGATCAAGGACGAGCGGCCCGTTTTTCTGAAGCAGGCTACTGGCCTCTTCGTGAACGATAAGGTCGCAAAAAGTATCCGGATTTTTCAGCAGCTCGGACGGCGGCCCATTGCCTGTTTCGGAAACTCGGACGGTGACCAGTCAATGCTTGAATACACCACTATTGGAAATCCACACCCAAGTTTCGGCATGCTCGTTCACCACACGGATGCAGACCGGGAATATGCCTACGACAAGAATCCTCCGGCGAGTGGCAGGCTTGTATCGGCGTTGGCAGAAGCAAAAAAACGTGGCTGGGTGGTAGTTGACATGAAACGTGACTGGACGACTGTCTTCGGGAATAAAGACCATGAAAATTGAGAGGAAGTGCATCATGCAGAAGCTTGTGAGCAACAATAGTTTTACATTGAGGAAGTGGTGCAAACGCGGAGCGGTTGCCATCGTCGTAGTGGCAGTTTGCCTGCCACAGGCAGCGTGGGCGCGTCCCGGCGGCGGTGGAGGTGGTCGAGCTGGTGGTGGCGGTGGTCGGCCTTCTGGTGGCTCGCGGCCCAGCGCCCCCAGTCGACCATCAACGAGCAAGCCAGCCCCGAGTCGGCCCGCGCCGACGGCCAAACCGTCACCAGCAACGCGGCCCTCTGCAGGTGGGAATGCTGGAAAGAATCTGCCGAGTCAGTCAGGGAAGGCTCTGTCTGGAGCGGCAGCAGGCAAGGCAGCAACGAGCCGGCCTGCGGCTGGTGCAGGCCTATCGGGTAAGGCGGGAACAGTTGCTGGCGGCCGAGCGACCGGTTCGCGGCCTACGCAGGGCCAGGTGCAGGATTTCCTTAAGGCGTCTGGTGGCGGGGCGGCTGCTGGTAATGCCAAGAGCCGGGTCGATGCAGCAAAGACAACCAGTGGCGCGGCGGTTTCCGAGTTTCTGGGGAAAGGCGGTGGAGCGGCTACGGGTGCTGCTGCAGCAACGTCACCACAGAATATCGCTGGGGCCCGATCAGATGCGATTTCGAATCGCACCGATGCCCGTTCAGACGTGAGGGGGAGCCGGGGTGAAAATCGTAACTTCGCTTCTGAGAACAGGCAGGACCGAGTATCGGGTCGAGGTGATCGTCAGTCGGTCCGTGTTGAAAACAGGGGTGACGTGCGGAGTGATCTGGCTGCCGGTCGTTCGGATCGACGGACGACGAGGCAGCAGGCGATCGGGGCACAGGCCGATAACCTGCGTTCGCAAATGAACCAGCACTACAACGACAATCTCCATCAAGACTTTTGGTCAGGCCTGCAGACTGGGCACTACTACTTCGATAAAAATCCGATCTTCTGGAGTTGGGTTGGTTTTAGCACCGTCTCCAGGCTGATGCCCTGGAACTGGGGTGAAGGACGGTACTACGACTATGGCTCTGGTGGTAGTAGCTACTACGACGGCAGTACGGTTATGGCTGACGGCACTGAAGTGCCAGTGGAAGAATATGCCCAGCAGGCCGAGGAACTTGCTCTGAGCGTACCCGAGGAGAATGCTGAGGCATCGGATGCGGCGAGTGATGAGTGGCTACCGCTCGGAGTTTTTGCCGTTGCCCAAGAAGGGGAGGCCGCCCCTATGCCAAGCATGTTCATGCAGTTGGCAATCAGAAGTGACGGTGTCATTGCTGGTACCTATCAGAACAAGGAAACCGGCGAGACAGCAGGTTTGGAGGGGATGGTCGATCAAGAATCCCAGCGGGCTGCCTGGACCTTCACGGGGCGGTCGACACCAATCATCGAAACCGGAATCCAGAACCTGACGATGAATGAAACACAGGTGCTGGCACACTTCGCTGACAAAGGGACAAAGACCTATCTGCTCGTGCGTGTGGAAAACCCTGAAGCGTCAGCGAAATAGCAGGCAGTATTGGCCCGATAGAACTGGTTCCATTCAGCCGGCCCGCACCAACAGTGCGCGGCCGGCCTGAATGGTGGCCAGCGCGAGGCAGCCGGCGAAAAGGCCGGTGAGTCCATTGGCTACCAGCATGCCAAGAGCGGCATAGTCAGCCAGGCCGTGGAGGGACTCTTCTATGGCATGATGCCACGCGGGGACGCCATGCAGCAGAATGCCGCCGCCGACTAGAAACATGGCGGCCGTTCCGGCAACGGTCAGGAGTCGCATGAGCCAGGGGGCGGCCGTCACAATCCCGCGGCCGAGGGCACGGGCGAGAGCAGCAGGCTGGCTCATCAGCCACAGGCCAGCGTCATCGAGTTTGACAATCGCGGCGACAAGGCCATAGACGCCGACGGTCATCGCGAGGGAGATGGTCACCAACACACCTAACTGAACCAGGATTGGCCGGGAGGCCACAATGCCCAGCGTGATGACGATGATTTCGGCGGAGAGAATGAAGTCAGTGCGGATGGCTCCACGAATTCGCATGCGTTCCAGCGTGGCGAGCCTGGCTACTGTGGTAGCAGGCTCGTTCTTGGAGTGGTGTGCGTCGGCTTGAGGATGGCAAAGTCGGTGCAGGATTTTTTCAGCCCCCTCGTAACAGAGGTAGAGCCCTCCAGCCATCAAGAGAGGAAGGACGGCCGCAGGCAGGAGCCAGTTCAAGAGTAACGCCGCCGGCACGAGCAGAGCCTTGTTCAGGAGTGACCCCATCGCGACTTGCCAGACCACTGGAAGTTCCCGATCGGCAGCAACTCCAGTGACCTGCTTGGCATTGAGCGCCAAATCGTCACCAAGAACCCCGGCGGTTTTCTTGGCCGCCACCTTGGTCATGGCCGAAACGTCATCGAGGACGCTGGCGATGTCGTCAAGTAAGAGGAGGAGGCTTGAGGCCATGCGGCGAGGGCAGTGAGTGCTTGAGGGGTGTCTGGAAACGAGCGGCTTTGGCAGAGATCGGGAGTCGTGGCAGAATAGCCACTAAGGGTTCATCCAGCGAACAGCAATTTCGACGGCAGTTCTCAGAGGATGCCTGATGAAAACCAGGTGGAGGTGGGCTAGTGACGGACGAAGAGCAAGCGAGAGAGGCCGCCCAGGGAGAGCAGGCGTCTGTCCCAACCCATGCTCAGCGACAAGAGCGGCAGGCTCGGCTTGAACGCCACGGCCTCCTGATTTTTCTGGGACAGATTATCGGTATCGCTGCCGTCCCCCTGGTTGATGCGGGCAGCCAGTCGGTGCCGATTGCGTACGTGATTCTGAGCCTCACAATTGCCATCACCACCGTCTGGATTCTGGGGTATCAGCGGCTTACCTATTTTCTGGTTGCGACGAGCCTGTTGGCCGGCATCTGGTTTCAGCTTGGGTTTGCCAAATTAGCCGTCTTCGGGCCTCCACCGATCTTGTTATTTCTGTTAGTCAAGGTTGTTTGTGTGATTGTCTGTATCAGGCAGGCTTTTCGGGCAGGTGTGCCCAGTACCCAGCGGATCTACTGCGGCGCGGCGAGTTTCATCATGCTTGGAATTTTTTTCGCGGGCATCCATTTGTTTGTGAACAAGATGGAAATCGGGCACTACGCATTGCCAGCGGAGTTTGAAGGAAGCAGGCATCTTCGCTGGGTCGACTTCCTTTGGTTTTCCTTTGCCACACTTTCAACGGCAGGGTACAGCGATCTTGTACCAGTTGGGTCACTGCCCCTGACCATTGCAACCATGGAGGGGCTGTCGGGGCTTCTTTTTCCAGCCACGCTTATTGCCAGAATTGCGTCACTGCCAACGGAGCATTCAGACTGATGGGGCCACGGGAGCTCACGCCAAAATGGGGCTTCCCGAGAGCATGGCCCAGCACCTAAGGAGGATATGATGGAACTCGATACGTTTCGGGAAGGCTTTGAGCAGGTTGGTTTGGCCATCGATGCCGCCGGCGTGCTCGTGGTGGTGGCTGGCATCGTGGTGGCGGTGGGTCGGCTCCTCTTTTGGCCTGCTCCAGCCCTTGGTCCCTACCGGCAGTTTCGCCAAGATCTTGGGCGGGGCATTCTGTTGGGCCTCGAATTTCTGGTGGCGGCGGACATCATTCGTACCGTGGCAGTGACCCCGACAGTTCAGAGTGTTTTGGTGCTCGGGCTGATCGTGGTGATCCGGACATTCCTGAGTCTGGCGTTGCAGTTGGAGGTCGAGGGGCGACTGCCCTGGCAGCCGGCCTCGAAAGAGATGGCAGCCACGGCAAAAGAGCTGGCAGCCGGGGAGCGTCGCTAGAGAGGCTTTGCTGCGGACGGTGACAGAAAGCAGGCTTGCTGAAAACAGCCGGCTGCTGTTCTGCTAGATAGGATCGAGCGTTCCTGAATGCTTTCGGAATCCTGCTGTCGCGCTGCTCACATGCTTCGCCAACTTTCAAAAAAATATCGTGCAAAGCAGGGTGGCGGTGGCCGAAAGAGGGCAGTCAAGGCCAGCCCCGCCGCCACGTCACCGCCTGCTAATGTTGTTGCCCGTTTGCCGCCGGGGCTTGATGGCTATGTCGGGGGCCTGCTGACGCAGTATCCGGTTGAGGTGCGGCTTGTGCCTCGGCGGGCCTCGAAGCTCGGCGATCATCGGCCGCCGACAGCTGCCTTCCCCTGGCATCGCATCACGGTCAACGAAGACCTCAATCCCTATGCGTTAGGGGTCACGCTGCTGCATGAGGTGGCCCATCTGGTGACCCATCTTAAGCATCAGTCGCGGCGTCGGCTGCAGCCTCATGGCCCGGAATGGCAGCGACACTACACGGCCATTCTCCAGCCAGTACTCGCGGCGTCTTTCTTGCCCGAGGATCTTGCAGAGGCGCTCATGGCTGCAGGTGAGCGGCCTCGGGCGGCCACCTGCAGTGATCGCCGGTTGCTGCTTGCGCTGGCTCGCTATGACGCTACGGCGGACGACCGCTGTCGTATCGAAGAACTCTCGCCCGGCACGATCTTTGAGACCGAGACGGGACGGCGGTTCATCTTGGGAACGCGGCTACGCAGTCGCTATCGTTGCCTCGAGGCATGTAGCGGCGCCGAATATCGGGTTCACGGCTTGGCACGGGTGGCCCGGGTGGAGCCAGACTGACTGGCGGATCGGACGTTTTGTGAAGAAGAACGCGTTGGTCGTGAGACCGAACGGTAATGACGGCGGCGAACCGTATTGCCGTAGAAGTGCAGAGGGCGATAGGGCCGCTGTTCGATCGGCGTGTTCTGGAGTCGGGCCCGTTCGTCACCCCGGGCGATCACGCCGGGGTCAGCGAGGGCGGTCGCAGCCACGGCAGAAGCCGCGAACAGGGCGAGGCAAAGAAGTGTGCGCATGGGTTCGATAGGGGTGCGAGGAAGGCCGGCACACCGCAACTATTGACCATGATTGCAGCAGGGCAAGTGCTGGCTTTGCCCGAGGCCCGCAGAGCCGGCATAACCGGTTCAAAAGAACGGGGTAAGCGAGCCGAGAGGTCTTGCGACCTCAGCCGGTCGTCCGCATGCCAGCGGCAATCCCCTGAACACAGAGTCGCAGGAGGTCACCAACCGCAGCGTCGGGTTGCGCACCATCCGTCACCGGTGAACTGGCTCGCCGCCGCATGAATTCGACCTGAATCAGGTTGAGGGGGTCAATCGAAGGATTGCGGGCCTCGATCGACCGCTGGAACCAGGGCGTGTGTGCCAGCAACTCGCCGCCCCCGACAATGTCGAGAATCGCCTGTCGGGCTTTGTCTCGCTCGGCCGCAATCCGCTGCCAGATGCGGCGGCGGACATCGGTGTCGTCACAGAGTTCTGAATAACGCTGGGCAATCACCATGTCGGCCTTGGCAAGGGCAAGCGTCGCATTGTCGATGGTGGCCTGGAAGAATGGCCAGTCGCGATACATGTCGCAGACGGTCCGCCAGTGTCGGCGGTCGTCATATTTGATTTCAGTGAGTGCCGTGCCCAGACCGTACCAGGCTGGGATCATGCAGCGGCTCTGCGTCCAGGCAAACACCCAGGGGATGGCCCGCAGATCAGCCAGGCTGCGCTCGCCACGCCGGCGGGAGGGCCGGGAGGCGATTGGCAGATTCTCAATGTCCTCAATCGGAGTCGTCTGCGAGAAGTAGTCAATGAACCCAGGCTGATCGACCAGATCACGGTAGACCTCACGGCTGCGGGCCGACATCTGCTCACAGAGTTCTGTCCAGGCTGGGTCAGGGTCAAGGCGGCGCACGCTCGAGGCAACCAGCGTGGCCCAGGAGACCTGCTCGAGGTGTCGGCTGGCAATCTCGGCGTCGTCGTAACGCTCGGCCAAGACTTCTCCCTGTTCCGTCAGTCGCAGTGACCCATCGAGGCTTTTGGCTGGCAGCGAGAGGATGCCACGAGCCGCCGGGCCGCCCCCGCGGCCCAGTGAGCCACCGCGTCCATGAAAAAAGGTCAGGGCAACGCCCCGCGCTGCGGCAGCGTCGTGAAGTTTCCGCTGGGCATCCTGAAGGCCCCAGCAGGCGGCCAGGTAGCCGCCGTCTTTGGTGCTGTCGGAATAGCCCACCATGACAATCTGCCGGTTCCCCCTGCGGGCGAGATGCTCAGCGTAGGCCGGCTCATCGAGAATCTGGCCCAGCGTCTCTTCGGCACAGGCAAGATCAGCGATCTTTTCAAACAGGGGCACGATGGCGATGTCGTGGGCAGCGGCTGGTTCACCGCGCTGCGTTGCCTGCTTTCCAGCCCACCTCCAAAGCCAAAGGACAGCCAAGACATCGGCCGGGGCCCGGGTCAGGCTGATGATCGAGCCCCCCAGGCACTTGTCTCCAAACCGCACGGCCGCGGTGTGCAGCGTCTCAAAGAGCTGCAGCGTGTCAACGGTGAGTGGCTGCAGGTCTGCTTCGGGAATGGTCGAGATCGAGCCGAGGGTTTCGATTAGCAGCTGGCTACGATCAGCATCGGCCAGTGTGGCATAGGCCTGGCGGTCAGGCAGCCGGCCGACTGCGGCAAAGATATCGCCAAGAATTTCTTCGTAGCGACGGGCATCCTGCCGGATGTCGAGTCGGCTCATGTGCAGGCCGAAGGTGCGGACCAGATCGAGCCACTGTCGGGCGGGAGCATCGATGGACAGGCCGTGGTCCTGTTCCAGGCAGCTGACAATGAGGGCTACGTCTGCCTCAAACGTTGCCGGGTCGCTGTACGCCAGTGGTGAGGCAGGTTCGGTCAAGGCAGCAGTGCGGGAGGCCTCCAGCCGCAGCCGGATCATCTGCAGCCATTGGCGATAGGCTTCGTCAGGCGGAATGACTGAATCGGTGACGACCAACGCGGGCTGTTCGCGGTGCAGGGTGGCCAGCCGCTCAAGCAACGCGTGGGCTCCTGGGGCTGAGTTGAGCGAGATGGTCAGCATCTCTTGGAGCCGTCGGCACCATTCCAGGTGCGTCGAGATGGCCGCCTCGCGGAGGCGTATGAGCGTCTGGGCTGTGATGTCGGCCGTGACAAATGGATTCCCGTCGCGGTCACCCCCCATCCACGATCCAAAAGACAAGAAAGGTGG